>Ga0187833_10004454_pt1 | contig 13696 bp, 13 predicted proteins | sample ETNtaG_37_FD_167968 | JGI IMG/M metagenome (GOLD analysis project Ga0187833, IMG submission 167968) | Marine microbial and viral communities from oxygen minimum zone, Eastern Pacific Ocean - ETNP2014_SV_400_PacBio MetaG (Illumina Assembly) | ecosystem: Environmental > Aquatic > Marine > Hypoxic... | reverse complement strand
CACGGAAAAACATTTCCATAGGGATCTACGAAGCATGACGATGAGAGTGCCTTACAGGTCATGGGGATCTTTTTGTTAAGAAAATAATCACTGATCAATTTCTGGTATTTTCTCTCAAGAATATATGTTGGCTGAAGAGAATACCTTCTGTGTTTCACAAAATCACTCAGGTATTCCAATGCTTCACCATTCGCCCGAAATCCCTTATCCTTGTTTTCATAGTAATGCTCTGAATCATGAGCAATATTGATATGGAAATCGTCATGCGTGATATATGGAATCTTTGACTTTACAGCGAGGAATGCATCATTCAGCATTTTCATATTCTGCGGCATAATCGTAAAACCAAAGTAGACCTGCATATTCTTATTTCCCTCTGCAAGTTTACGAAGACCCGTAAACGTCTCGACAACTCTCTGCCATGATTCTCTACGACCCCTCAGCTCATTATGAAGATCTAACGGCCCGTCCAGACTGACAGTAATCATTAGCCGTTCAGGATTGCACTTGAGAATCTTTGACACACTCTGTAATATAGTGTCTGTCATAAAACCGTTTGTCGGAAAGTCGAGGAGATATAGTTTTTTGTTTGCGGCAAGAACAGTCTTTATTATGTCTACAATATCCGGCCTCAGAAATATCTCTCCACCACTTATATTCACCCAGGAAAAGAAATTATTCAGCCTGAAAATTCTTTCAATCTCACCGGTTGTAAGCTCTGATTCTGATCCATTCTTATTCCATATATTGCACATCTTACACCTTAAATTACACTGGTTTGTCACAATGAAGGTAAGCTTGAAAGGATAATTCATCCTGCTGAAATTAGAACGAATTATATTGTTTGCCAAATATAATAAGGATTTCATCTCTTTAAATTTTCACTAAGAATTCTCTTTACCACATCATCATAAACTTCATCAACTTCTATAGACGTTATACAGACTGGATCCCGGCAATCACTTTTCTTCGCATTATAGTTGGTAATACATGGTGAACAGGGAAGTCCTTTATAATAGACAATATTCTTGTCTCCGAGAGGACCATACAGCAGAGGTGTATTCGGACCAAAGAACCCTACTACAGTGGTACCCATCGCAGAAGCAATATGCAAAGGACCCGTATCACTTGAAAAGAAGATTTCACTTTTCTCAATGATTACGGCCATTTGTTTAATCGTAAGCCTGCCGCTTGCATCAACAGCCTTATTATTCATAAGACTTATGGTATTCTGAACAAGTTCCGTCTCACTCCTGGTTCCGGTAAAATATATCTTAACATTGAATTCTTCAATCAGCCTGTCAGCCAGCTGCGCATATTTTTCACAAGTCCAGCGTCGGTTGGGGAAGTTTGGACCACATCCAATATGTATGCCAATAAGAATGTCCTTTTGAGTATCGATTCCATGGGTTTTCAGAAAACCATTGACAAAAAACAAATCATCTCCTGCATATGGAACCTTGACTGATTGATAATCTTCTTCCGCTACACCAATAACCTTTACTAAATCATAAAATGTCTTACTCATATGCTGAGTATTGTTGTAATCAACCAGATCCGTAAAAACATATTTCTTTCCCTGCCCCCTGGTGTCAAAACCTATTCGTCTCTTACCAATACCAATTATAAAAGACAGTAGTGCCGTAAATCTTGCAAACTGGTCAAAATCCAGAATGCAGTCTATCCTCTCCTCCCTTAAGAGCCTGGTATTCTCAGTAACACTTGTAATAAATGCACGCAGGCCATCCATATCAAGCAGGAAATAATCATCGATATACGGGTTACCGTCCAGAATCTCCTTATTGTTTTTTAAGCTGAAGAAGTAAATCTGTGCATCCGGATACTTCTCTCTGACAGCCTTCATGGCGGGAAGCATTAAGATGATATTCCCCATCCCCCACGTCTTCATAAGTAATATCTTATCCGGACTTGAGGTAATAACACTCTTTTTAAACACATTCAGGAATTTATCTAGTAGGCCTATAACAAAACATATTGGAATCCCTATGTAATAATCAACAACCCTTATAATTCTGATTACCATGATACTTATCTTTTATGAAAACCGTTTGCTTACAAGGTCTGTTTCGTATTCATTGCAGTTCTCGCAAATAGGTGGAAACTTACCTTTAATATGAGCCCTCCTGTACTCCCTCATTTTCTTACTGTTCCAAATCTCGGCAAGCGCCTGCTTTCTTGCATCTCCAACAATAGCATCACCTTCATAATCAGCACAACATATAGAAACGCGGCCATCTGCAAGTACTACAATAATACCTCTCCAGAGCTCTCGACAACTCGCTGTTCTCTTGCCTGGAACAAACCTCGGAATAAGCTGTACCCTATCTGCTATGGATTTCCACTCATCGTAAAGCTTGCTCACATCATTTTCAGTTTCTTTGAATACTACCATTGAAATGTCTATCTTAAGGTTACTATCCATTTCATCTCTTATATTCTTAAGATTTAAAACCTTCTCCTTAAGTTTGTAATAGTTAAAACCTCTGATCTCCGTATGCGTCTCACCAATACCGTCAATGGAAATTGTTATACGCTCTGCACCACTCTCAACAATCTTTCCGCAGACATCATTATTTAATAGAGTGCCATTGGTGGTAAACATGACCCGGACACCCTTAGAAGCAGTATATTTAACCATCTTAAGGAAATCCTTATGCATGAGTGGCTCACCCCATTGGAATGGAAGGACAAATTCCACGCCGGGATTCTTATCTACTATCTCTTTAAATAATGAGAAATCCATATACTGGGCCTCCCTCTTCATTCCCCGACTAACAGGGCACATCTTGCAACGCAAGTTACAGGCATTTGTAATCTCTATATTATAGGCATTTAATTTTGCCCCGTAAGTAACACCAACAAGATAAAATAATTCATTCGCAATGCCGTAAAATATTTGCTTGAATGTTGGAAATTTGATATGAAGAAGGTGTGTCAGATCAGGCTTACGAAGATAGAATTTTGCTACTAGGCTTAACAGATTCCAAGTAACCTTTCTCTCCAGTTTACTTAAGAATCCCATCTTCCTGTTTTTAGAATTTCGTTATTTCTCACAACTGCCCAATCTGCAACTTCTGCCTGTACTGCCCCACCGGAAAAGACATCCATTCCTGATATGACACTATACTGAAAAATCTGCAAAGTCATTAACCGTTCTAGAGCGAAATAGCTGAAGGAAATCACTCTGTGATAGATTTAAGTCAACAATGTAACCTTCAGGATCAGAGTAAAGAAATTCCTTTATTATTAAAATAGCTTCATCTATTGATGAAAATTTCTGTAGAGATTTCCCAAAAATGTCCTCTGCCTGCTTAAGTACACTAAAGTAATCAGCATATATACATAACACCGGTTTACCGGAAGCAGCTGCCTCAAAAAGTGCGCCTGAAGGATAATCCATTATTACTCTATCAGCAAACTTTATCGTTTTTAAGAAATGACCGCTATATACCTCTATATTTCCAGACCCACTATCTTTGACGTGTCTTAATATAGAATGTTCAGCCCACTCCTGACCTTGTGTATGTTTATATATAAAATCGAAACCCGTTTCTTGAACAAAATAATTTATAATTTCCCGCTGAAATTCAAAGTACCAGTTAAGAGAATAACCGATTTTATTAAAACATCTTACTCGGCCAAGAAACCTTTTTTCTACGTATACAATCTTTTCTCTTTTTTCTCTCTTTTTCTTTCTAGAGTATTCTTTTTCTATACTTTTTAAATAGTGAGACGATTGAACAAATTTACAATCTGTTCTATATCTATCCTTCAGTGAGCATTCAAAATAATCCTGAGAAATACTATCACGGGTAAGTGTATAGTTGTAAGTTTCCGTTTCAAACACTCCAAAGACTTCCGTATCTACAGCGAGGCAGGCATGTTGTACACATACACTTTCTGACCCTTTCATGTATTTGGCAGCCACCAGAGGGCCTAAAGAATTCCTATCGGTATTACCTCTTGCAAATACATAATCAATTTCATTCTGCTTATAAAAATTGAACATATTCTCCGCATCGCGAAGAATATAGAAACAATCCTTAGAGATGAAGAATCTCAAAAAAGGCAGAATTATAGATGAAACATCCAATAAACATTCATTGCTTATCCAGGAAATTATTTCATTATCTTTTTCCAGGCTACCAGCACCAGCTTCACATTCTTTCTGTAGTTTATTAAAATAATTTTCATCCAATTCAGGCACATCTATTTGTTTCCTTAATAAATTATCTTCCTGGATAATTCTTCCCTTTTCCCAAACAAAAATATTCGCTTTATATTTCATAACCTCCTTAATCGGATAATCAATATCTACCGACCCCGCATGCATAAAGAGAATATTTAAATCTTTAAAATAATTCTTTATGGAAATTAACTTCTTATATTTTTCATACTTAATGAAATTAACAATATTTTTAGCCTGATTCTTAAGGAAAATGTTTTTCCGGAAACTGTCAAGGAAATATTTGCCTTGCTGTGCCTTGTCTTCTATAGCTATTAATTGTTCAGTGAAAACAACATTATATTTCTTACAGAATAGTTGTAGTAGTTCAGAAAACACTTTTCTGCTTTTAGGTTTAAAATCAAATATAGAGTAGTTCTCATATTCACCAATTGGCGTGTGAACATAGATGATTTCCTTTAAATCCCGGTTATTTTGAAAAAACTGAGAAAGGACGAAAGAATTAATAATCACCGTATCTACAAAATATTTAATACGCAGATAATTAGCTTTTGCTAAAGGAATATCATATTCTTTACAAAAAGGAATCTTATCCTTTATAAAGTTATCAAAACAATCAAACCACTTAATCTGCCTAAAGAAATATTCCTCCTCATAAGTCTTTAATTGTTTTTCATCGTAATAATCTTCATAATCTTTAAGAGTGTGGTGTTTTATTTTTCTTCTAGACAGAAGATAGGAAACGGCAGGAGTTAGAGAAACTATCTTTTCTTCATTATAATTATGACTATGAGACGGATCGTAATCCTCAAATAAATAAATGCTGCTCATATTATATTATTATCTTTTATATCCATGTGTGGTTACTAACTTTCTGAGTTTGAATTCTTTATATTAATCATTTCCTGCCAAGACAGCCATTTATCAGTTCCATTTTGAATTAATTCCAGGGTAACCTTTGGTCCTACATTCATGAGGGCATCAAGTACAGAAAGTCTCGGCTCAAAATCATTTGCCAGGTTGATCTGTTTATAAACCATCGGCTTAAAATCTTGAAAACACACTTCTACTCCCCTGACCGGAAAAAAACCGTCTTGGCGCATATACTCAAAAGAACCCTGGGCACAACAATAACGATCAGCCTTGTACTTGCGCAGTAATTCGATAACACGCTCAGAACGTTTTGCCCCAGAATGACTTTCTGAGCTGAGATGAAATTCGCGTTCTATGCCCATGAGGCTACAAACACGTTTAATAAAATCCATATTCTGTTCTGCCAACGACTGTGCAGTTGCGAACAACCATGAGTGCACAGCAGACCCAATATCTTCGTAATAAGGTGCTTTTGAGTAATTTGACTGTATACGTCTCCACATTTTCTTACGCCAAGGATTGGTTTCATCAATTCTGGTCTCATTGAGGGGAGCCTGAAATGAAATAGATTTTCGTATAGGAACGGTGTACCATCCTATCCTCTCAGCGTTTACAAAAAGCCGGTTACGCTGGTGATAGCTCTGGACTGAAAATTGGAAATCGTCTAGAAATACAAATTGTTCTGATTTCGAAATTAATTCAAAAAAACCCTGCCATGGCAAGAAAGTAGGCTGCATCATCGCAACGTTCATAATCGTTTATTTAGCTCCATACGAATAATTTGACACCCCTTCTTTGACCATTCATCTGATTCATGTGGAATTTCTACTTCACAAAAACCAATTTTTTCGTAAAGCCTCAGTGCTATAACATTAGAATCAGCGACATGAAGACATATTTTCTCCAAACCTAACACTTCAAACCCCTCACGAAGCAACAATTGGACGGCCTTTTGACCAATCCCTTTATTAAGCAAAGAGGATTCTCCGATATAAATCCACAATTCACCTTCTTTTTTAGACAATGACAAATGCTTTAACCCGCAATTGCCTACATGGTCACCAGCCACTAAAATTGCATAAATTCGTTGTGTTGAGTCCATCAAAACTTTTCTAAAGTACTCTTTATGACCAGACCATGTTACTTTCCCCCCCATAAGAAACAATTTCTGCAATTCTGGATCTTGTACCCAACTAAATGTCTTGCTAATATGCTTTTCTGTCAAAGGGGATAAAGAAACATCCATACTACACTCTCAAGTGACATAGACAGACTACTCACAATAAATTTTATTTCTATTATCTCCGACCACTTCTTTTTTTAATTCACAATCATCCTCTGTCAATATCGTAATCAGCACACTTACTGCAAAACTCTATTTCGGGCATACGGCCTTCTCTGTCAAGTTCAAGAATTTTCCTTCTCGTCTCCCCGTTCCACACTTCATAAAGATTTTGTTCATTAACATTACCAAAAGAAACCTCACCATTATAACTCGCATCACATGGGTTCACGGCACCATTAGAAGAAATAAAGCAATCACTCTTCGAAATACGAAAACAAGATCTCAATGGTTTACGCTCTCGTTGTATTAAACCATATTTATTTTTTGGAAGGGTTACATGTTCTAGCAAATTAATACTTACGATCTCCGCACACTTATAATGTCTTTCTATAAACCCATCAACTTCGTGTTTTGTTTTCTCCTGCTCGATCATCTGTAAATGTAAAAAAGGTTTACGAGGTAACTTTACAATTCCCTTTAGACCATAAAATTCTTCTAGATTACCCCGAACTACATCAAAGCTATCTTTTGCAATAACAGCTTCATATGTTTCTTTAGTAATTGCATGCATCGAACAATTTATAAAATCAATATTTGAATCAAGTATTCTTATAATATTTTCTTTTGTAAAATGCACTCCGTTAGTACTCATCCACACAACACCTAAATTTCTTTTTTTACTAATATGCTCAATGTTTTCATGAAATTCAGGATGTAATAAAGATTCACCCAGATGGTATGTCCAAAGTCCCTCAACTCCATAACTATCTATTTCATCAACTATCTTGCGGTAATGTTCCCCAGGCATATCCATTGTTGGGCGTTTTAAATTCGTCATAGGGCACATTTGGCATAAATAGTTACACCTGCTTGTCATTTCCAATAATACCCTTCGGGGGAAAGTCGTTCTATGAGCATAACGGCTAGAGGTGCCAACCCGTTTAATTGGTACTACTGTAAGCCCTTGTTCCGCTAGAGATTCTGCATATTTTATGTTGTCAATTTCACTCACGACTTGAAGTTCTTGTGTCATTAAAAGTGGTTTCATCTTGCGAAGCTTACTGAATGGTAAAATTATTGGTTTTTTAATAACTTGATAGCGTGAAAGATCAGTAAGCTCCATCCCATGTCTCCATAATATAACCTTCCTTCAGTAAAGGCTTTAATTGATCACGATAAAATATCTTAACCAAAAAAAAATCATTAATTATTAACTACAAGGAGTTGCATATATTGTTATCTCACGTCCTAAGTCAAGATCAGCAAGATACTTATAAAATCTACGTAACTTTTCAGCCTTACCATGTTTTTTCATTAAATATTCAAATTTCACCCGACGTTGATGACACATCTTGCCAAGCTTAGAATCACCTACATAAACATCACCCATCAACATAAACATTTCCAAAGGGAAAGATGATTGATAATCAAAAATATTATAATCACATTTGGCAAGAAGATGTTTCAGGCTCTTTGCTGAAAAATAATTGATGTGATTTGGTGGGCATACCCACCAATTATCAAGACGAAACTCCTCACTGGCAATAAGCTGAAAATCATTGAATTCATTAGGGACATTAATAATTAATAATCCTTTAGGTTTCAAAATCTTTTCTTTTATACTAAGCAAAGTTTCCGCAGGATAACGAAGATGCTCAAGCACATTTAACAATAAAACCACATCAAAACGCTTAGACCCTACACAGTTAAAATCTTCGATTTGAGCTTGAAACACCTTAAGACCCTGCGTCTTTGCATACTCTATTGCTTCCATGGCTGGTTCCAAACCACTAACCTCCATCCCCTTTTCACGGAAATACAATAAAGCTTGAGCAAAACCACAACCGATATCAAACATGGATAACTGCTTACCATCACCAAAATATTCAAGACATCGATTAAATATTGACTCCCACCTGCTATCAAAAAAAACCTTGTCTTCTTTCTGAACCTTTAGTGAAGAATTGTTAAACTGCTTGTAAGCTGATGAATAAAATTCTTCAATATAATATTTCTCTACTTCTTCCTGGGTTGGAACTGGGTCTACACGCAAATAACCATATTCTGGATCGGTTATAACCTTATACTTATTGTCCATAATAAAACCTATTCTCTGTTACTAATCACCCCAAACAACAACTCACTGCGGAGCTGGTAGAAACTAATTATACGCCAAAATTGTATCTGCACACCTTTGTGTTCCTAAACCGTCAACTAATTCATAAGAAACTTTTGAATAATGTTTTAAACGCTCTGGATGATTCAAGAAATATTCAACAATCTTTTTTATATCCTGATAACTTGTATTATGGCTTTCACCAACATAATATAGTAAATCTTTTCTTGCCATATATTCAACCGCTGCTACTTGATTTTCTGCCACAGTTATAACCAAAGACGGCAATCCCAGACAGCACCGCTCCCACACAGACACACCTGCAGCCCCAATACAGATATCTGTAGCTAACATTAATTCAGCCATATTACATACATCAAAGTGACATGTTACCCGAGACATATTAGAAGCCAATTCCTCAATCGCATGTTTATAAGGATTGTTTATGCCAATAACAATGTCTACGCTGAAATCTAAACATTTGAGTGAAGCTATAGCTTTCAAAGTTTTCAAAGTGTCATTAGTTAAATCACTCCCCCCAAAAAAAACTAATATATGCCGGATAGCACCCTTATGTTCTTTTATTCTCTTTCGCAACTCTCTAAATTCACAGCGCAACAATGCATAATTTGACCCCAACAACTTTTGGCAATAGCTGGGGACTAAATCATTATATCGACCTTGTATATTTTCATATAAATTCTGATCAAGCAGTAAATCGCAATAATGACAACGATTAGCTAAATCATCTATTACCATAATCTTTTTTACAATAAATCTAAATTGTTCCTCCCATTGATTATCTAAAGCATAGTGATCGACAATCAACCAATCCACATCATGACCCTCGTTTTCCAAAATACTTAACACTTGATTAGCATCTGTCTGCCAATCTACATTTAGCCATCCTGTATATTTAGTATGCTTATTGGTTACTCCAAACGATTCTTCCATATAGGGTAAACGGTAAACACTATAATCCATTTTTTCGATTAAATCGATTAAATTGCCTTGTAATTCTCGGCAAAGAAAAACTATACTTAAACCTCTTCGTTTTAATTCGTCAGCTAAAGACAAACACCGCATAACGTGACCACAACCAATCAAGTCTGATGCATCAACTCTAAAATAAACTTTCATAATAACTGAAATTTCATGTTATTTCTTCTCTTACTTATTCTTCAGACCATTAAATAGCACGCTTGAACACATAGAAATATCCTAAGACTATCTTAGGCAACAACAGTAAATTCTCTTTCATACTTCAACCAAAACAAAATCATTCATCTGAAAATAACTTTCTGTTTAACATCTTTATTTATATCACAAATATAAGGGTTTCTTTCTAAAAGCCTCATAATGTCTTCCGTGGAGAATACTGTTTTCTTTTTATACAATTTATTGTAAATCTCTTTCACCAGTTTTAAATCTTTTTCTTCATCTACAGTCCAACGCAAATGCGACATGTTCCGTTCTTGTTCAACACTATACAACTTAAATAAGTTTGGATTCTCATACATAAAGATAGTAACATGTTCTCTTTGGGAAGACTCCTTTACCTGAGTCCAGAGTGTTTTTAGAATCGAGAAGGGGAAAACCTCTGTGTCAAGACCTCGAGGAAAAGTACGTCTTACAGCATTACTCGCCCCATCAAAAATATTTTTTTTCTTCAAACATCCAGATATTACCTTGTCTACCACTTGAGGATCAATTAATGGGCAATCCGCTGTAATTCGTACTACATAGTCTGCTTTATAAAGTATAGCAGCTTGATAGTATCTATCTAAGACATCTTCTTCGCTACCTCTATAAAAATCTATTTTATTTTTCCTGCAAAGCGCTTCTATAGCATCATCCTTTTTGTTTACACTTGTAGCAACTACTATCTTATTTATCAATTTGCTGAATCTTAGACGGTTTATTATGTGCCAAAGCATGGGCTTTCCTGAAATATCCTTTAACACTTTCCCTGTAAGACGGGTTGAACCCATACGTGCCTGAATGATTGCAACTACATTCATACGATTACCTGCTTTATATGAATTATAATAATGATTAACCCTCAAAAGACATTAGACAACCATTTGAGTTTACACTTTAAGTATTTTCCCTACATGTTCTGTTATGTAATTAACTTCGGAACCACTCATCTTGGGAAATATAGGCAAAGACAAACATCTCTTATAATACATTTCAGTAACAGGATAATTACTGCTATCACAATGAAGTGTTTCTTTATAATATGGATGCAAATACACCGGAATATAATGAACCTGCGTACCAATACCTTTCCGCTTAAGCTCATACATTATTCCAGCTCTACTTTTTCCAATCTTTTCAAAATCTATCTGGAGGACATAAAGATGATACGAGGATCTTTCTATTTCTGTCTCCACGGAAACCTGAACTCCGTATAAACCTTTAAATGCATCATTATACCTCGAGGCTATACTCCTTCTCCTCTCAATGCTCTCATTTATTCTATTTAACTGAGAGATACCCAAAGCGCACTGAATATCTGTAATTCTATAATTATATCCCAGGTCATACATCTCGTAATACCAAGGATTCGTCAGTTTCGTTTCAGAAGAAGATGTATTATCGAATGCAAGGCATTCATTAGTAAATTTCTCAGGATTCTTCGTAATACCGTGATTACGAAGGCGCAATAATCTCTCGTATAACTCCGGACTATTAGTTAATATAGCGCCACCCTCACCGGTTGTTATATGCTTAACGGGGTGAAAGCTGAACGCCGCCATATCTGAATGTTTGCAGCTGCCAACCTTGATCCATTCTCCGTTATACTTGTACTCCGCACCAACAGCATGGCATGCATCCTCAATTATTATTAAATTGTGCTTCATTGCAATTTCTTTAATTTTATACATATTGCAGGGTAAACCAGCAAAATGAACCGGGATAATAGCTTTCACCCTTGCAGTGGGTTCAGATTCCAATGCACCCAGTAAAATATCTATCTTTCCAGCATCAATATTAGCTGTTCTCGCTTCAATATCAACAAATTCAGGTCTCCCGCCACAAAATAATACACAATTGGTGCTTGCCACAAAGGTATTAGGGGTCGAGATTACCCTGTCGCCCTCCCTTATATTTGCGGCAAGACAGGCAAGATGCAAGGCTGCGATGCCAGATGAAACTGCCACCGCATATTTACACCCACAATACTTCGCTAACGCATTCTCAAACTCACTGACCTTGTGTCCTTGCGTAATCCAATCTGAACCTAGAACCTTTACTACCTTTTCTATATCAGCCTTAGCTATATGCTGTCTTCCATATGGTATTGTTTTCATGTTTACAATCTTATTCCTTAGCAGCTATTTCCCTCAAGTCCTTTACTGAAAGCCATTCCGAATTGTTGTTACTTGTATACCCTTCAAAATCAAAACCTACAAGCTTGCCTCCCCCTTTTCTCTTTACTACATGCCTTATTACATTTGGATAAATTATATATTTGTCTTTATATTCGTATGTGTAGATACCATCATCTTTTGATATTAATGTTTCATGAAGTTTCTCACCCGGCCTGATACCAATTATCTCTTGTTTGCTGCGAGGGCATATTGCCTTGGCCAAATTTGTTATCTTCATACTAGGTATTTTAGGAACAAAGACTTCACCGCCACTCATCTCATGTATACATTGGATAACAAAGTTAACACCTTGTTCCAGCATTATCCAAAACCTTGTCATCTCTGGGTCAGTTATAGGTACTATTTTCTTACCTCTGCATTCTTTGAAAAAAGGAACTACACTCCCTCTCGACCCAAATACATTACCATATCTAACAACACTAAACTTAGATCCTTTCGGTGAATAATTATTTGCGGCAATGAACATTTCTCTGCGCACAGTTTTGTAGCGCCATAAAGGTTTACTGGGTTTGCCGCTTTATCGGTACTGAGTGCGATTACCTTTTTTATTCCATTATCTATAGCTACATTAATAACATTCTCTGCCCCTATTATATTTGTATTAACAGCTTCAAATGGATTATACTCTGCGGTAGGAACATTTTTAAGTGCAGCAGCGTGAACAACAATATCTACCCCACAAAAAGCCCTATGTAATCTATCTGGATCTCTTATATCTCCTATAAAATATCTCAACCTCTTATCATTTAAGCTTTTTCGCATCTCATACTGTTTCATCTCATCACGACTGAATACAATAAGTCTTTTGGGGTTGTATCTTTTAATCGCAATCTCAGTTAATTTTCTGCCAAATGAACCTGTACCACCAGTTAACAATATCACTTTATTTTCAAATATGTTGTTCATAATTAACATCCCATTCATTAAGGTTACGAAAAGCTACGAACGTTACACTATTTGCTACTTCCGCAACGTATACAATTTCCCGTGGCTTCATGCAGAAAATGGTTTTTTCAAATTTATACAGTTTTGGTTGCATGTATGTAAGAAAATATTCCCCACTTCTTCTTCATGATTCTAATATTCGTGAATCCGGTATCACTTAACAGCAGCTCTAATGGTGCTTTCATGTTATCTCTTATTTCTTTAACATGATACCTAGATAAGCCAATCAGTTTGCCTAAAAAGGTGCTGGGTTTGTCAACATCCACGGTAACCACTTCGCCGCCCTTCTTCAAGACCCTGTACATTTCCTTAAAGGCCGCTATCTTTAATTCCATAGGCAGGTGATGTAAAAGGAAAACATTAAAGATACAATCAAAGACTTCATCCTTAAAAGGAACACTTTCTGCAGATACCCTTAGAAATTGAATCGGTATCTGTTTTTCCTGTAACTTATTCTTTGCCAGTGTAACCATTTTCTCTCCAGCATCAATACCTATTACGTGTCCACCGGATGGAAGCCGTTTTACTATTTCCAGGGAAAGATTCCCCGTACCACAACCAATGTCTAAAACACTTTTGGCCTCTTTAAGTTTTGCCATACTAACAATCTCATTCCTTAAGTTATTCCCTCCTCCAAAAATCATAAATACAAAATAGTTTACTATATCGTAAATATTGGCCCAGGAATCTATTACACGACCCCTGTCTTTAATATGAGATATGTCGGTTCCAGTTATATGTTTGTTATGATCCATCGCCAACAAAGTTCACCTTCCCACAAATTCGAGGAAATGAGGAATGAAAAATATTTTAAAGTAGTAAATAATTACTGTAAAAATCCATAAAAGTAATATGATTTTTTTACAAAGCTC
>Ga0187833_10004452_pt1 | contig 13697 bp, 11 predicted proteins | sample ETNtaG_37_FD_167968 | JGI IMG/M metagenome (GOLD analysis project Ga0187833, IMG submission 167968) | Marine microbial and viral communities from oxygen minimum zone, Eastern Pacific Ocean - ETNP2014_SV_400_PacBio MetaG (Illumina Assembly) | ecosystem: Environmental > Aquatic > Marine > Hypoxic... | reverse complement strand
GAGAAAGATTAATACTTTTATTTTGAGGACCCCAAATTTTAGCATCATCAAAACCAGGTTTAGTTGCTGCATAAACCAGAATTGCCATTAACAGCGAGAAGAATAGTATAGAAACAATAAACTTAATATTAGCTTTACCCTCTTTTCCCATTATTGAAACTCCCCTTTTAATAATAATGGAATAACCCAGTTATCCCAAAACCAAGTCAACCCACCTAAAAAATATCTTTTAGTTATTATTATTGTTTAACTTATCCTATAACATATATTTAAATGTTTCGGAAATCTTCGATTTTCGGACATTTAAACTCGAAAAATTTGTTATTTACAAAATTTTCCACTGTTTAAATGTTTCGGAAACAGAGTTTCCGAAGCTCGAAAATTTTTAAGATATAAAAAAACTGAAAAAAGAGATTATATTTAAAGATTTCGATTAAGGTATATCTTGCAGAATATATTAAGAAAAAGATTTTTATAGATTTTTATTTATTACCCATCTTTTGTAGGGAAATGCACATAAAAAACACGACAAAAAAAACTTTGCTTGCAAAAGATGCAAAACTATGTAAAAGTATTTTTTCAATAGCCCGAGGACTAATGTTCTCAAAACCACGACCATTAATTTTTATTTTTGAAAAAGAAAAAATAGTCCCATTGCATATGTTTTTTGTTTTTTACCAGATAGAAATTTTATTTTTAGACAAAAATAAAAAAGTTGTGGAGATGAAGAAAAATTTTAGTCCATTTACTTTTTATGATCCAAAAAATAAATCAAAATATGTTATAGAATTACCGATAGGCGCAATAAAAAATTCTAAGACGGAAATTAAAGATGCAATCGAATTTTAATAAAAAATAATTCTATGGAACTTGATATATTGAAAAATAAACTTAAAAAAATAATAATGTTTAAATAGCGTCAGAAAAATCTTTTACTTATCGGGGACATAGTTCAACCTGGCTAGAATAGGAGCCTCCAGAAATGGAGGGTTGAGCCGCAAGGCGATGATAAAAACTTTCCTGAAGATAGCTTCGGATCTGAGTTCAAATCTCAGTGTCCCCATTTATTTTCTTTCTAGAATTTCATTACTTAAGAAATTTAAACAAGGGCTTATAGAATCTTATAATCAATATTATCGCAACAAGTATTGCTATGCCAGACATAATATAAAGTTGGTATAAAACAAAGAAATCTTTTATATCATCAATAAGATTAAAATAAGATATAGAATAAAGTACCATGCCCAGCAGTATAACTGTAAGGATTTTAAAATAAGGTGCACTATATTCTTTCTTCTTTTTGGTTTTCTTCTCTGATTTTTTTGCTTCTTTTTTTATTCTTTTTTTTGCTTTGCCTTGCTTTTTCTCTTCTTTAGAAATATAATTATAAAACAAAAGCAGCAAAAACAAAACAACTACAACGCCGACACCTATAGATATATAGTAAAAGTATCCTACAAATATGTTTTTAATGTAAAGGTGGAGGTATTTTGCATTGAATAATCTGTTTTGGTGTCCTACAAATATTCCCAATGCAATTAACAGCAATACGTAAATCCAGGTTTTACCTAAAGAAATCTTAAATTTCTTTTTTGTTTGCTTCTTCGTCTCTTTTGACTTTTCTTTTCTTGCTTTCTCTTCTTTTTTGTTTTCTTCCAGTTCCTTTTCCTTCTTTTTCTGCTCTCTTTCTTTGTTTTTTTCCTCTTCCTTTTCTTTTCTTGCAAGCCTTGAAGCCTTTAGCCTCTCGCTCTTAACCTTATATTTTTCATATCGCTTTTTTATTTTATTCTTAGACTTTATGATCTGCTTTCTGAAGACAACAATCAAAACTATAATTGCAACAAGCAGATAAATATAATATTGGTATACCTTTGCAGCTAATTTTGCTTTTTTTACAGATTCACTTTCCTTTTTAAGAACTATGTCAACATTTTTGGGATATACCTTACCTTCACTCTCCAGATTTATCTTAATACCGTACGTGCCCTGCTCAATACCCTCACCTGGATTTACATTTAGATTTATATTTCCAGTCTGGCCAGGATTCAGTTCTAAAGTTCCGGGATTTGCACTAACCCAGGAAGGCCCTTCTAAACTTACATCATAATCAGCTTTTTTTATTCCATCATTCTTTACCTTGGCAGAAAAGAAATCCTTACTGTAAAGGTTAGTTATGCTCGCCTTAGTACTTACAGTTGCCTTGTAACACTCAAATTTTGATGTAACATCAATTTTTATTTCACTAGAAACTCTTGTTTTATTCTCAACTACGGCAGATACTAAAACTAAAAAACTTCCGGAAACATCATCTCCAGGATTTATATTTAAGATTGCAGTTTCTTCATCTCCTGATTTTAAGTCAAATGAAGTCCTATTTCCAAAACTTGCCCAGTCCGCACTGTCTGATTCCAGCTTTACATTCTTCTCAAAGGTTACTGGATTTTTAAGGGTAATTTCATAGCTTTGTTCTTCGCCGCCGCAAACAGTATCTTTTTCTTTTTCCAACTCAAGTTCTAAAGCATAGCAATCCTGCACATCAGCTTCAATATTCTTTTTTCTTTGTACTTTCCCAAGTTCGCTTATAGTGTTTAACTTAAAATCAAATTGCCCGTCAATATCAGTTGCATCATAATTTATAAAAAACAATCCTGATTTTTCCCCGCTAAGACTTACACTGCCTATATTCAATCCTGCCCATTCCGGAGCATCTAAAAACAGCCTATATTGGTTTTCAAAATCTTCATTGTTTGTAATTAAGATTGGAATAGATTTTTTCTCATCTCTGCATAAAATATAAGAATTGTCATGCTGTAAAAATCTTGCACTTTCTCCAATATTGTCAATAACCTCCCCTTGTTCTAAAGAATAATCATAACATTCGGCAAAATCAAGAACCTGATTTACAACTTTTGTCAGGCCATTATTGGCAGTTATAAAAATCTCTAAATCATAATCTCCCTTAATATTGCATTCGGAATTGACAGAAACAAAAAAGCTTCCTTTTTGTCCTGGAGCCAAAACAAACTTGTCTGGGCTGAAGGTAACCCATTCTACTACATCTCCACTTGCTAAAACAGCATAAGAGCCTGCTATTGAACCGGTATTTTCAACATTAACAGTATACGCCTGGTTTGAGCACGGGCATAGCTCTACAGAGCCTTTTGTTGATGCTGTAAAATCTTCCTGTGCACTAACAATACTAATTAAAAGAATAAATAGGAAAAATAAACTCGTAAAGGTTTTTTTACAATTCATTTTGATTGATAATTATTATTGATTTATTCCGACTTGAGTTTAATACCCCTATGCTTATATTAAAACCTTATAAAATTGAATACTTCCCCTAGTAAGAATCCAAAAAAATATAGAAAAATAATAAAAAAAGAAAAATTAGTAGTAGGTTTTTTCGTCGCCTTCTTCTACTTCTTCTTCATCTCCTCTAAGCTTGCTAAATCCTATGATCAGTCCGATTATCACAAGCAAAATCACTAGGATTACTAAGCCAACTTCAAGGCCTTTCTTCAACTTAGCAGTTCCGCTTGCTTTTCCTTCCTGAACACTTACACCCAAAGGAAGCTGTTTAAGCACTTTATCTCCGCTGCTTATTGTTACTGTAAATGCCTGGTCTCCTACTGGAGCATTTTCACTAGCAGAAACATAAACAGTAGCTGCCTTGCTTTCTCCAGCGCCGATTACCAAAACATTTGGGCTTACTCTCAAGTTTGCCCATGCAGCGCCATCAGCACTTACTGTATAAGTCTTTGAGCTTGCTCCTGCATTTGTCAATGCTATAGGGTAAGCAACTTCTGCTCCGTTTTGTACAGCATTTTGCTTGTCAGCAGCAACAGTTATAATTGTCTTTTCATCTGCTTTAGGTGTTCCTGAAGCACTTTCTGCTCCTAAAACAAATATTGATGTAGTATATGAATTCTTTTTGTCCAAATCATCATAGAAGACATCAACAACAACATCGTATTCTCCAGTTTCAGCGTTGTCTGGTATCCTCAAAAACATTTCTTCCGTAGTTGCTTGGTCATCATCATCCCCTTCTTTTTCCAGCTCATCAATGAAATCAGCTGCTGAAACACCAAGTGCTGGTATGCTTGTAACAACTTTTACTCCATCCTCATCTTTTTCTCCTCTGTTTCGTACCCTTACAGTTGAAAGCAATGCTCTTCCAGCCTTAACTTCTGTATTTGGTGAAAGAACAACATCTCTTACTTCAACATCGTGTTTTTCAACACCAAGGTCAATCTCATAATATTGGTTGATAGTGTCCATATCATCTGCTGTAATTATTATTCTTAATTTGTATTGTTTTTGGTCCATTCTGTCAATCAATGGAAGTGTTAATTTTTTTGTATGGGAAACATTTGTTTTCATATCGAATGTATCAGTTATATCATCTATCTTATTTCTACTGTCTACACCCCTCAAAGTAGCTTCTACCTCCACATTACTAAGGGAAACATTTGAACTTAGCCTTACCTTAATATCAAGCTCGTCTCCTCTATCAAAATCATAAATGTCAGTTGGAGAACTCACGCTTACTACATCACCATTAACTTTTACAAAATCTATAGTGGTAGTAGCCAAAGCCACACTACTCATTAAAACTCCAATTAGAAATACTGTCAATAAACTAAAGATCTTTTTCATCATTTTTAATAAACCCCCATCGTTTTAAATTTTAAATTTTCTGAATATAAACGAAATATCCCACACTTGTATTTAAATGTTTCGTTAATTTAGCATACTTCAGTAGATACATTAAATAACTATTCTTAAGTTATGAAAACACATATGTCAAAAACCGCCAGTCAAACTTCAAGCTTTGCTTGAAGGCTTACGAATCCTTGATTCGAAAGATACTAACAATATCTTTCCGACATATTAATAAATTCGTCTAAATTTACAAATATTATGATTACCATAGTAGGGGCTGGGCCAGCAGGAAGCTATCTCGCTTATCTTCTTGCAAAAAAGGGAAAAGACGTTACAATAATAGAAGAGCATAAAAAAATAGGAGATCCTGTCCAATGCACCGGCATTGTAACTGGTTCTATTGAAAAATTTGTAAAACTCCCCAGCAATGTTATAGCAAATAGATGCTCAAAAGTTGTAGTTGTAAGTAATAACAATAAGATTACAGCAAATACTGATGAAATAGTGCTATGGCGCAATAAGTTTGATGAATTTCTGGCAGATATGGCCGCTGATGCAGGAGTTAAGATTCTGACTAATCATCAATTTATCTCATTAGAAGGAAAAAACACTATCAAAATAAAAAATGAAAGCAAAACTAAAAATATTGAATCAGAAATTATTATTGGAGCTGATGGTCCATCATCAGCAGTCGCAAAAGCAGCTGGTTTAAACATAAATACAAAATTTTACATTGGAATGCAGGCAAAAGTAAAATTAAAAACAAACCTGGATGAATTTGAAACGCATTTTGGGAATCCTTTTCCGGACTTTTTTGGATGGGTTGTACCTGAATCAGAAAATACCGTAAGGCTCGGCTTAGGTTCTTTCCACAATACTAAAGAACATTTCTATAAGTTTTTGAAAAAAAGAACCGGAAAAAAAGATATATTATGCTGGGAATCCGGAATCATTCCTATCTACGACCCAAAAAAAATCATTCAAAAAGATAACATTTACTTAATTGGCGATGCTGCTTCACAGGTAAAGGCCACAACAGGTGGCGGTATTATACCATCATTAAAAGCAACTGAAACATTATGCGATTGTATCATTAATAATAAAGACTACAATAATGAATTCAAAAAACAATCAGGAAAGGAATTGTTACTGCACCTAAGGATAAGGAATACATTAAATAAATTCTCAGACAAAGATTATGATAATCTGCTTAAATTAATGTCCCAGGAAAAAATAAAAAAGATTCTGAAAAAATACGACAGAGATACCCCAATACCTTTGGTTTTGAATTTATTATTAAAAGAGCCAAGATTTTTGCTTTTCTCTAAGCTGCTTTTCAGTTAAAACGCAACATTTTTAAAAAATATATCTTTCCGTTCTTTCAGTATGGAAGAAAAAGATGATGAGATTTCTATCGACCTTGGAAAAATAAAGAATTTTTTCAAAAGGAAAAAGGAAAAAGAAGCAGATGTAAATCCAAAAGAAGATGAGCCTAAAGTACATGCTGAAATAGAAAATAAAGATACAGAAACAAATCAGGAAGAAAAAGATGATGAGATTGCAATAGATGCTAAGAAATCAAAGATTTCCGGCATGCCAGAAAATTCCGAAGAGGAATTTTCGTTGGACTTAAGCAAGATTAAAAACATATTCAAGAAAAAAGCACCTGCTGCTGAAGAAAGAGCAGAAACAAAGCAAGAAAGCGAAAAAGAAGATGATGAAATTGCCGTTGACTTCTCAAAACTAAAAAATATAAAGAATATATTTAAGAGGAGTTCCAAAGATTCCACTAAATCCGAAAGCTCAAATTCCGAGGATAATGTTTCTGTGGACTTCAAAAAAATTAAAGATTTATTCGTTACACACAGAATCTTATTCTTAGTGCTTATAGCAATTTTTCTCTCTGTTTTTTTAAGAGTGCAGCCAGCATACCTGCCAGTAACAGACCAATGGGCAACAGATTCTGTCATCAACAGCATAAGGTCTCAAATATCTTCCCAGATAAATCAGCAATATCCAAATCTCCCAGACCAAAACAAAAACACATTAATAGAGAATGAAATACAAAAAGTGCTCAGGGAGCAAAGATCACAGATTGATGACCAAATCAAAGGCACATCAAATTTCTTCAAATCGAGGCTGCAGGATGATACTGGTCAGACTTATTTGCTTGCAATAGATCCATATTTCTGGATGAGGCATGCCAGAAATGTAATAGAAAATGGTCACCCTGGAGACGAGCTCAGAGATGGAATTTCATGGAACAACCATATGTACGCCCCTTCTGGAAGAGGCCTTCCGCCTGATATGTTCCATGCTTACTTTGAAGCGTACTTATACAAATTTCTCAGTTTTTTTAACAGAAATCTTAATTTAATGGCAGTTGTGTTTTATGTTCCGGTTTTAATTTCAGCTTTAGCTGTAATACCTGCTTTTTTCATAACCAGAAAACTTGCCGGTAATTTTGGGGGTTTTATAGCAGCAGCTATAGTAGCAATACATCCATCTTTCCTGGCAAGAACCGCAGGAGGTTTTGCCGACACAGACGCTTATAATGTAATGTTTCCACTTTTCATAGCCTGGATATTCCTTGAGGCCCTGGAAGCAAAGAGTACAAAGAACACCATAATCTTAAGCGCTGTAAGCGGATTATTAGTCAGTTTCTATAGCATCACATGGGGGGGCTGGTGGTATATTTTTGATTTTATTTTAATCTCTACAGTGTTCTATATAGCCTACTACGCATTCGTACATAGGAAAGAATTAACCAGAAGTTTTGCCAATTTCGCAAAACAAAAAACAATAAAAAACTCCATTACATTTTTGGTGATATTTTTTATAGTGACTGCATTAAGTGTGAGCCTCTTTGTAAATTTTGGGCACTTCACACAGTTCGCGATAAATCCTATGGGTTTTGCAAAGCTAAAAGAAGTAGGCATAACGACAATTTGGCCAAATGTCTTTACAACAGTAGCAGAGCAGAACACTGCTTCCTTAGACAACGTAATAAACCAGGTAAGTCTAGGAGAGTTCTACTTTTTCCTGATTTCTTTAATAGGCATTACTCTTACATTAACATCTAAGGGGCGTAAAAAATTATGGTTTGTTATTGGTGCAATGACATGGTACCTGATAATATTCCTACTGAAAATTCAGGATTTGAACACCTTTTTAGCACTGATAATCATCCCGATAATAATAGGAATTATAGTAGCCCTATGGAAATCTGATAAAGATATTGACATAAAATACGCTATTCTCCTTATTTTATGGTTTATTGCTACAATATATGCAAGCACAAAAGGTGTAAGGTTTACTTTACTTTTAGTGCCTCCATTTGCAATAGGTTTTGGTATTGCGCTTGGAGAGTTTTATAGGTACGCAAGTATTTGGATTGCAAAAGCCCTCCATGTAAACAAGTACATATCAAAAATAACCATTATAGCTCTAGTGGTGGTTTTACTGCTCGTGCCCCCATTTATATCGGCAAAAAGAACAGCAGAGCAGGAAATACCGAGCTTCAATGATGCCTGGGCCATCTCTCTGGAAAGAATAAAAGAAGATTCAAAACCGGATGCCATAATTAATTCATGGTGGGATTTTGGCCATTGGTTTAAATTCTGGGCAGACCGTGCAGTCACATTTGATGGTACAAGCCAAAATACTCCACAAGCTCATTGGATAGGCCAAGTGCTACTGACAGATGATGAAGACCTGGCAATTGGTATCTTAAGAATGCTTGATTGTAGTAGCACCAAAGGATTTAGTACCATCGCTAGTCTGACTGATGACGGAGTAGAAGCTATAAATATAATGTATAGCATAATGCCGGAAAACAAAGAAAATGCAAAAAAAATTTTAGAAAAACAATCTAATTTTAGTAAAACTGATATTGAGGAAGTCCTGGAATTGACACATTGCCAGCCTCCTGAAAATTACTTTATAACCTCTGGAGACATGGTGGGAAAAAGCGGTGTTTGGGCCCATTTTGGAAGCTGGAATTTTGACCGCGGCTTGATATACAACACGCTAAAGAAGAAAGAGTACAGTAATGACTTGGATAAAAGTGTTCAATTCCTGCAGGACAGATTCGATTATTCCAAAGAAGGGGCAGAAGACATGTTTTATGAAGTCCAGTCTATAACAACAAGCTCGCAGGCAAATAACTGGATTGCGCCATGGCCTGGATATGCCGGAACAGTTGGTTGCAGCAGAGATAAAGACATTTTAAAATGTGACAATGGTTTTTTAATAGATTTAACGACCAAAGAAGCTTCTGCACAATCCCAACAAGGCGTGATGTACCCAAAGGCAATATCTTTCCCGACAAATGAAGGCATATTTGTAAGAGAATATAACGAGTCTCTGGTGGCTATATCAGGTGGTAGAAATTTAGGGTTTGCATTAATCAAACAAGGGGATAATTATCAGCTATTGCAGATGGATTCTGACCTGACATCATCCATGTTCACAAGAATGTTTTATCAGGATGGGATTGGCTTAAAATATTTCAAAAAATTCAGTGACGAGACAAGTGTTTTTGGAGGCCGTATTATCGTATGGAAAGTTGACTGGGAAGGGAAGGAAAAGAATATTATTACAGTTCCGGAACCTGAACCGGAAATTGAGCAAGAAATAATTGAAGAAACTATGAATGAAACAAATTCTTCAGAATCAAACGCCTCCTAAAATACCCAATGATTTTTAAATGCCCTAAACTTACCGTTCTATATCTATGAAGAAGAAAATATTTGCAATAATACCTGCATATAACGAAGAAAAACTCATCAGTCAGGTAATTAAGGAAACAACAAAATATGTTGACAAGGTTATAGTTGTTGATGATGGCGGCAAAGATAAAACATCAGAGATAGCAGAAAAAAGCAAGGCCATTGTGTTGAGGCATTTAGTAAATTTAGGCAAAGGTGCTGCATTAAAAACGGGTTGTGATTACGCTGTAAAAAATAAAGCAGATATTATTATAGCTGTAGATGCCGACGCGCAGCATAATCCCAAAGAAATTCCAAAATTTTTAGAAAGCATAAAAAAATATGACGTTGTGCTTGCGTATAGAAAGCTAAATAAAAAAATGCCAGTCATATTAAAAGTTGGCAACTGGTTCATCAACAAAACAATAAATTTTTTATATGGCATAAAAATCAAAGATAGCCAGTGTGGGTACAGGGCATTTACCCTAAAAGCCTATAAAAAATTAAGGTGGAAAGCGTCTGATTACAGTATGGAAAGCGAAATGATAGCCAAGATAGGCAAATATAATCTACATTATGCGGAAATTCCAATAGAGACAATTTACTCGGACAAGTACAAAGGAACAACAATTTTAGACGGAATAAAGATTGTCTTTAATTTGTTCCTATGGAAATTAAATCACATATAATAAAATAAAAATGGCAACAATACTGGGAATTCAGATTTTAGGTGTTCTATTTGGATTCTTTATGATATATTACACATTCCTGCAGTATAAAAGAAAGGAATTTACAATAAAAGAGTATAGTTTCTGGTTTGTATTCTGGGGTATATTTGTAATAGTCACTTTGTTCCCACAACTTCTTGATCCTGTGCTTAATACATTAAATATTTCAAGAACATTGGACTTTTTCATAATTGCAGGATTTCTTTTCTTGACCTTCGTAGTTTTCTACACATATACCATTGTCAGGAAAAATCAAAGAAAAGTTGAAGAAATAGTCAGAAATATAGCCTTAAAGAGAAAGTAAAGAGAAGATTAAATGGCATCTGTCAATTTAATAAAATTTCTGGATAGGTACATTGGATTTTTGTCATGCCTAATATTATCTTTAAATAAATTATTTCCTAAGAAAAATATTGAAACTAAAAGTATCCTGTTAATTCAGCTATGGGGCTTAGGAGAAAGTATCCTGACTTTGCCTGCAATAAAAACTTTAAGGGAAAAATACCCAAAATCAAAAATTGATATTTTAGTTACAGACAGAAACAAGGATGCATACTTCAACAACAGGAATTTAGATAATATTCGTGTCATTAGCTTAAATCCTTTTGCAATCAAATGGTTTATGTCAAAAAATTTTCGGACTTATGATTTAGTTATCGACATGGAAGAATACCTTAATATCTCCTCAATAATAGCTTTTTCACTAGGAAAAAACAGGATAGGCTATGCTCATGGAGTCAGAAGCTTGCTTTACACTAAAACAGTTCCATATAATGACAAGCAGCATGTTGTTTATACTTTTCTTGATTTATTAAAGCCATTAGGAATCAAAAAAACAGTAGATAAGTTGCCTCAATTAAATTACTCCAGAATTGATAAAAAAAATGTGGATAGATTGTTAAAAAAATATAATATTAACAAAAAAAATCTTCTTGTTGGTTTTGGTGTTGGCGCAGCTGAATCTGCTAAAAGTAGAATGTGGCCTAAAGAAAGGTTTGCAGAAGTTGCAAATAAATTAATAAAAAAATACAATGCAAAAATAATTTTGATTGGAAACAAGGGAGAAAAAAATTACATTGATGATTTACAGGATTTAATTGAAAACAGAAATAATTCATTCAATACTGCAGGATTAATTAATGTCAGAGAAATGTTTTATTTAATTGGAAAATGCAAATTATTTATCGGCAATGATTCAGGGCCAATGCACGTTGCTGCAGCCCAAGGCGTTAAAACAATAGGTTTGTTTGGATGCAACCTTCCAGTAAGATTTGCGCCATTCGGAAAAAAGAATCATTCAATCTACAAGAAAAACAACCAAAAAGCATGCATCAATGTCCATAAAGGCCAAGTAGGTGAATGCAGACATGGAATAGAAAACGCATGCGTAAAAAAGATACAAGTTGATGATGTAATGAATGTTGTTAATAAAATAATAAAGAAATAACTAACCCAAATGCTCATATTCTCCATATGTAAAAAAACCAACAAGCTGCTTTAACCTTGCGAGTTTTGGAAAAAGATCTTTCTCAAGAATATTGGCATTTTCAAACAACTCAAATACCTCTGGCTTAAAGACATAGATTCCAGCATTGACAATATGTGTTGAGCTTTGTTTTGGTTTTTCCTGGAAATCAACAATAAAATCACCATCTAAAATTGCAGTTCCGTAACCAGTAATTTTTTCCCTTGTCATCAAACCCATAGTGGCTATTTTGCCCAACTCAAGATGTTTCTTAATCATTTTCAATAGGTCAAAATCATTGTAAGTATCTCCGGACATGACAATAAAGCTGTTTTTTATTTTATCTTTAACTGCATGCAATGCTTGTGCATTCCCGTTTGCATCTGTTTCAACGATTTCAACATTTATATTTGATTCAGAAACCTCATTCAATAATAAATTAATATTTTTTGTATGCTGAGTAACTATGTATAGATTATTTATGCCGTATTTTGTAAAAAACTCTATTTGATTTTTGATTAAAGATTTTCCTTTCAATTTTTTGAGAAGGATTCCTTGGTGTTCTCCTCTGATTAACAAAACAAGAGTATTAATTGACTGCTCTTGTAGCCCTTTACTCAAAAAGAATTCTATTGCTTGTGATCTAGATCTTATTACAGAACCATCTACCTTGCTGTCCACTAAATCCAGCAAAGATTTGTCCAGACTTATCGCAATCTTGGGTTTAGTCATGGTATGAAATAGTAGTATAAGTTCATACTTTATATACTTTTCTGTTTCACTATATTCTGCACAATATATTTACTAACGAAAGATTTAAATACTAGAAGTATGAACTATTCATACTAAGATGACACAACATCAAGAAGTAGAAAAAGTATGGGGAAAAGAAATCTGGATTGCTAATAGGGATTATTGCGGAAAAAGACTAATCCTAAACAAGGGTTTCAGGTGTTCAATGCATTACCACAAAAACAAGGATGAGACTTTTTACATACTAAACGGAAAAGTATTGATGGAAATAGGTGATAAAAAACAGATAATGCTTCCCGGAAGCTCGATTTTAATAACACCTCTTACAAAACACCGCTTTACAGGCTTAGAAGACAGTGAAATAATAGAGTTTTCAACACATCATGAAGATTCAGATTCGTATCGCGATGAAGTATCAGGAAAAGTTGACCTAGACAAATTGGAACTGCCAAAATGAAATGCTTAGTAACAGGTGGTGCAGGATTCATAGGCTCAAATCTCGCTTTAGAACTTGAAAAGCAAGGCCATGAAGTCATAGTAGCAGATAATTTACTAACAGGAAATAAAGATAATCTAAAAGGTTTTAATGGAAAAATAATTGAACAGGATGTTGCTGAAGATTGCAATATCAATGAAAAATTTGATGTAATATTCCACGAAGCTGCGATAACTGATCCAAGACATCCTAACGACAAAGAAACTTACAATAAAAATATACAGGGCTTCAAAAACATAATAGAACTTGCAAAAAAGAATAATGCCAAATTAATCTATGCCTCTACAGCAGGTTTGTATGGTAATGGAAAAACTCCAATGAAAGAAGACCAGAAAAAAGAAACATTAAGTGTGTATGGAAAATCAAAATTAGAGATGGACAAAATTGCTGAAAAACTATTTGATAAAATGCATATTGTAGGGTTAAGGTACTTCAATGTCTTTGGACCAAGGGAAAAATATAAAGGAAGGCCTGCTTCCATGATTTATCATCTTGGAAAACAGATGAAATCTGGAAAAAATCCAAGGCTCTTCAAGGTTGGCGAACAGAAACGAGACCATATTTACGTAAAAGATGCAGTTGACGCAACAATAAAAGCTATAGATGCAAAAAGCGGAATTTATAATGTAGGAACAGGCATAGCAACAACCTTTAATGATTTAATTAAAGTTTTAAATGAGGTCTTGGAAAAAAATTTAAAGCCGGAATATTTCGACATGCCTTATGACCCAAAAACATACCAAAGCGACACACAGGCAGATACAACAAGAGCAAAAGAATATATTAATTTTGAATCTAAATGGAATTTAAAAGATGCGGTTAAAGATTATGTAGATTGGCTTAACGCCGAAGGATGGTAAAATGAATAAATTAATGGAAGT
>Ga0187833_10004447_pt1 | contig 13701 bp, 17 predicted proteins | sample ETNtaG_37_FD_167968 | JGI IMG/M metagenome (GOLD analysis project Ga0187833, IMG submission 167968) | Marine microbial and viral communities from oxygen minimum zone, Eastern Pacific Ocean - ETNP2014_SV_400_PacBio MetaG (Illumina Assembly) | ecosystem: Environmental > Aquatic > Marine > Hypoxic... | reverse complement strand
ATAAGGTTATTATAGTCATCCTTCTCGTACCCTTCTCGTTTCGTCTGATTCTGCAGTGAAGTTTGCAGTGAAGAAGTTAAATAAGTGTGTATTGGCACTAAATGAATGCGAATGTAATCGTTCCAACTCAAAACAAAATTCAAAAAGGCGAGTTTTTACTCGCCTTTTTTTATGCCTATCGTAAAAATCTGCAATGAAGTTTGTAACGAATGTTCAATAAGCTTCTTAAATAAGTGTGTATTGGTGTGATAAGTAAGCGAATGTAACTATTTTTTCAACATTCCTTATGGTTGGTGGTAGGGTAAACGAGATAATAAAATCAATCAATTTTTTTGGTAAGAAAGAATTATGAAATTAATTATAAATGCAGAAATAACAAAAGGTTATGAAACTTGGAAAAATCTTTTTTTAAGTGTTGATCATGTTAGAGAAAAATACGGAGTAAAAGTTTTAGCGTATGGTCATCCCAAAGAAAATGAAGGCAAAGTTTATCAAGTATTAGAAGTGCCTTCTATGGAAACAATGCAAGATACTCTAAAAGATCCAGACTTAGCAAAATTAAGAACAGATGCAGGAGTTAATTTAGATTCGCAAGAAGTTGTTTTCTTAGTTGAATAACAATGATTTACTTAAAACAACTCAGTCCTACCAAAGATATTGGGTTTAAATATCAAAAATGGATGAATGATATAGAGGTTCACAAATATACTGAGCAAAAGTATAAGAAGCATTCATTAAAGGACATCAAACATTTTGTAATTCAAAAAAATAATTCTAAAAACGAATTTTTATATGGAATTTTTTTAAAAAAAACTAAATCCCATATTGGAAATATTAAACTAGGTCCAATTAATTTTATACATAAATTTGCTACAATTTCATATTTTATAGGTGAAAAAGAATTATGGGGCAAAGGGTATGCCACAAAAGCAATTAAAGAAATTATTAAAATAGCAAGAAAAAAAAAATTAAAAAAATTGAAAGCGGGATCATATAAAATGAATTTTGGTTCAAAAAAAGTTTTAGAAAAAAATGGTTTTATTAAAGAAGGAGTTTTAAAATCTGAAATTATTTACAAAAATAAGCGCTATAATTCCTATATTTTTGGCAAAATTCTTTAATCCTGAAAAATTTTTTTTAAAAAATTAGTTGAACTTCCGACTTTCTTCCAAAACATACGCTATAGACAACGAAGAAAATCAAAAACCATCATAAATCAACAATTATTGAATAAGAGAATAAGAATTTAATCCCATTCACTAAAAAAAACTCCAGATTTTTTAATATTTCCAGTATTTTTTTTGTTTTTCCCTTGCATTATTTTATTGATATGGATCAAAGACAAACCAGTTTATACAAAAGATAATAATACCGGTATCGCAGAAATGATAATCGATTATTGTTTATTATTATGAAGTATGCGGACTAGCTAACTGACTATTGATCTCTTCTTCTAAAATCAATATGTTGACCCATTCCATCCGCAATTAAGTTCTTAAGGGATGATGTAGGATGGAATGGGTCTTAATTTTTTTAGATAAATAATAATTATATCGGTTAATATTGTTGGTTAGATTTGTATCGAAGTTGTCTATATGTCTCGCTTATTTTTTTTGATCTTGAGGTTGTTTGTCTTAAAGAAATTACGTTACTATTATAATTATTGGTTAAACTAGTTATAGTGGAAAGGTGATTAACCTTTGGTTGCTTCCCATATAATTTGTTTTGCTTCTTTCCGTGATACTTATTGTTTAAAATTTTTTTTTGAATCCAACTTGTTCCGTCATTAATATCTCTTTTGTCTAATATCTGACGCACAAACTCACTTAGGTGACGCATTATGATCTTCATTCTTAATTAGGTTATTTCTTATTATCGAAAAATTACTTGATCTAAATCAAAAATGATTGTTATAAAAAACAAGCAATACCTAGTCTTTTGAATTATTTTTTAATTTGCCCTTTTTGTAGATGGACAATTTTAAGAAAAAATAATAATTCTGCAGTTTATTTGATTGGGGAATGGAAATGTAATCTCGATCAAACTAATAAATTTAAAAGAGGCTGCAATTTTGCAGTCTTTTTTTTTGAAATCAATACTGATGCCAGCGACTTTAAAATCAATCCGTCTTTAAGAACTCTAAGATTATTATCTTTTAAAGTTTTTCCTGTTGAGGTTATATCGGTGATAATCTCAGATGAACCAATAAAAGGATATGTTTCTGTTGCACCAAGACTTGGTACAAGCTTATATTGGGTAACTCCCTTTGAAACAAGAAAATTATTAGTTAAGTTTGGATATTTAGTTGCGACACGTAGTCTTAAATTTTTTTTGTCTCTAAAGTCAAAAGAAACCTCTTCTAAATCAGCAACAGTTTGAACATCTATCCAATCATTAGGTATGGCAACCACAACGTTTGCTGTTCCAAAATCCAATTTTTTCTTAACTTCTATTTTTTTTTGTAAATTTATCGTTGACTCCCTCAAAAGATCCAAACCCGAAATTCCCATATCAAGAGTGCCATCTCCAAGCCTTTGGATAATCTCTTTAGCATGCAAATAAATAACTTTAGTATTAGGTAGCTTTTCAATTTGAGCAAAATAATTTCTTTCACCTCCATTAGAAGTTAATTTAAAATTATTTTTTTCAAAAAAATTAATTGAGCCTTCTTTCAATCTTCCTTTGCTTGGCAACCCTATAGCAATTAAATCTTTCATTTTTTTAAATTATTTAAGTTAATGGCGGCCCCTACCGCTGAAATGTTTTTTTTAGATCCCAAGCTCTTCAATAAACCATCGTATCTTCCACCCCGTGCTATTTCTTTTTTTGAAGAATTATATATCTCAAACACCATTCCTGTGTAATATTCAATATCTCTTCCAAAATTTGTTGAAAAAATTGTTTTGTAACTTATTTTTGATGAATTTTTAATAGCAGTTAAATCACTAAGTATATTTTTGCTTAATTTGTATTTTTTGATAAAATCTTTCAAAATTCTTTCTAATTTATCAATTGAGCAGTTAATTTTTAAAAACTCTCTAATAATTTTTACAATCTTTTTATTCTCTGAAAACGATCTTGGGTCTTTTATTTTTCTATCAAATCTTGATAAAATTTCAGAAACTTTACGGTTTGCAATTTCTTTATTTTGATCAAGATTTCTCATTTCAGAGAACTTTTTCTTATCCAGATTAATCGCCATAGGATCCACATCAGAGTTAGTTTCAAGCCTATTAAGCAAGTCTTCAAAATATTGGGGTCTCCAAAAGTGTCTTTTTAACCTCAGCTTCCATCTTTCTGGAATTTTCAAAGACTCTATTAACTTTTCAAATAAACTTACATCGCCAACTTTAATAGTAATATTTCCAATTTTTATCTTATCTATTGATTTAAGAATTGTTTTTAAAACTTTTTCATCGTCAGCTGCTTTTTTTTTAGAACCAATAATTTCTACACCCAATTGATCATTAATGATCTTTTCTTTGGGGTTGCTGGATCTCCTATAAGCTTGGCCAGAATAAAAAATCCTTGATGTTGCTTTGGAATTCTCTTTTAAATATTTTATGCATGAAGCAACTGTCAAATCTGGTCTTAAACACATGCTCTTACCGGTGTCATCTTCAAAAGTAAGCATTAGTTTCCTGAAATTTTCTCCAGATCTTTGGATAATATAGTCTGAATCCAAAAGAACGTCCGGCTCTGACAGAACGAACCCGTCTTTCTTAAAAATTTTTATTATATTTTCAGAGTAATTTTTTGATTTCATCTGTTAGATTGTCAATTTCTATAGAGTTTTCTTTGCCAGTTTCCAGATTTCTCAAAGTTACCTTGCCTATCTTTTTTTCATCATCCCCATATAAAATTACAGCAGGAGATCCAATCTTGTTTGCATATTCCATTTGTTTTTTTAACTTACCTTCTCCAGGATAAATTTCTGCATTGATATTTGATACTCTTAATTTTTTTGCTATATCAACATAAGTTTGAAAATTACTTTTATCTAAAACACATACTACTACTGGTTTAGGTGTCCAAAAGGAATCGGGGGGCCCGCCGCGTTTTGCCAATAGGACGTATATCAATCTATCAATGCCAATTGATATTCCAGTTGCTGGACAATCAAAATTTCCAAAATTACTTACGAGATTATCATATCTTCCGCCCCCGCCTATTGCTCCAAATTGAAATGATTTACCTTTAGAATCTGAAAATTCCATATTAAGATAAACTTCAAATATGAGTCCAGTATAATATTCGAGTCCCCTTATAATCGACGGATCGTAAATAAAATTAGAAAATTTATAATATTCAAATATTTTTATAATTTCTAAAACATCCTGGGTGCTTGGAGTTGCATCTTTCATTTTTTTTTCTAATAACTTGATTTGCTTATCATTTAGGTTTGCACCTTTTGTAAAATCTCCAGATTTATCTTTCCTGCCTTTACCCAATAATTTTTTTACTTCTGCCCAACCTAGTCGGTCTAATTTATCAAGAGCACGCAATGTTACTGATGATTGTTCAGCAGAATTAATTTTTAATTCATTTAACAATTCTTTTGTAAATTTTCTGGATGAAATCTTAACGGTATATTCGCTTTTAGATAAACCACATCCTTCTAAAATTTCAGAAATTAAAACACATAGCTCGGCATCCGCCTGTAAATTATTAGTGCCAACATAATCAGCATCAAACTGAAGAAACTCCCTATATCTACCAATACCTGGTTTTTCATTTCTCCAAACCGTACCTATTTGATAACGCTTGAAAGGTTTTGGAATTTCCAAATAATTCTTTGCAACATACCTTGCTAATGGTGCAGTAAGGTCATATCTAAGTGAGAGCCAATTTTTTCCATCTTTAAATGAGAATACGCCCTGATCAGGTCTATCTTTATCAGGTAAAAATTTGCCAATACTATCCGTGTACTCGAAACTTGGTGTTTCGAGATATTGAAAACCGTATTTTCTCATAACTTCTTTAATATTAGAAATTACAAAGTCACGGAGTATTAATTCTCTTTCTTGTCTGTCTACAAAACCCAAAGGTAATTCCTTTGAGGGTTTTGGTTTTTTTTCTTTTACCATTTTCTGGTACAGCAGGGTGGATTCGAACCACCGACCCCTAGTTCCACAAACTAGTGCTCTAACCAACTGAGCTACTGCTGCATTCCTTTGTTTTATATTAATTAGTTTTTAATTTAAATTTTTTTATATGATTAATAGCTAAGCAATAGCTTAGCGTGCACAAAATGGTGTTTTGTACTTGAAAAAAGACATAGTTTTTTTTGTTTCTTAATCATAGCCAATAGATATCAAAATATATTTTTTATGCAACAAAGAATTGTATAGGGATATAAAACTAGACTTAATTTAAAAGCTAATATTGGTTTTCCCTATACAATAATTTGTTTGAAATACTATTAAGAGGTTTTTTGCAGATTTACTGCGGAAGGACCCTTGTCGGTATTCTCAACTTCAAACGTTAATTCATCACCTTCATTTAGATACTTCAATCCTGCTTCTCTTACAGCTGAAGAATGAACGAACACGTCTTTTTCTTTGTCTTCTCTTTCAATAAAACCATAACCTTTCGTTCCATTGAACCATTTCACTTTACCTTTTAGACTCATTTTTACTTTTCCTTATTTTTGTTTAACTTAGTTGTTGCAAAACTTACAACAACATTCCCTTTAAATTGATTTAATAAGATATGTCAAGCTAATAGATTGAGCTAAAATCTAGAGTATTAAACGTTTTTATAGATAAATTAAGGTAACTTAGAATAACATCAAGTCACTAACATAAACTTTTTTGGGAATGAAAGTTCTTAAATAATGTTATTTTGCCCTTGGAAAATTAAGATTATTAATGCTGATTAGAATTACAAGTATAATATCAAATTAATTTTTTACTATGATAAGATTAGCAATTATTATTTGATCTATATCGACTTTTAGCAAAGAAACATTTATTTTATTCATTGGCATTATCATTTATAGTGTTACTAATATTAAATGATTATTTATGAATATAATATTAATTAAGGAGAAAAGTATATGAATGTTCGTGTAGTAGCATTGACAACAGGTATATTCGGTGCTTGTGCAATGTTTTTTCTTGCTTGGTGGTTAATCCTAATTGGAAAAGCAGAAGGCCCGGTCACTCTATTTGAAAGAATATATATAGGATACAGTTTTACACCAACGGGAAGCGTTGTTGGAGCGGTATGGGGTTTTGTTGATTGGGGAATTGCAGGGGCATTTTTTGCGTGGTTGTATAATAAGATTAATAAATAAACATATTTTTTCATCTAATTTCTAGAAGAAATTATGAAATTTATTTTATAAAAAAAAATATGAACACAATATTATTTTGGTTACTAATTTTGATAGGATTTGGAATATTTGTTTATTTAGTTCCTTATAGAAACATTAAAATCATACAAAAATTACAAAAAGAGGGTCTGCAAAAATTAGACACGATAATAGAACTCTTAAACAAGAAAAATTGATTTTAATTAAAAAACTATCTCTACACGTATTTCTGCTTTTATTGTTATGAAGACATTTTTTGATTGGCATAAAAAATATATAGAATGGTGGAAGAAAAAATTAAATATTTCTAATTATGGAATCTTTTGGATATCTTTTATTAAGGGATTGATTATTGGTTTATTGATTTATCATTTTTTTATCAATTAATGAAAAAACTATTCCGAACGTATCAATTGTGTGACCAGCTCGGTTGTATAACGTATGAAAAACTCAAATAAGTGTGGTGGCCAGGGACGGAATCGAACCGCCGACACAAGCCTTTTCAGGGCTCTGCTCTACCGACTGAGCTACCTGGCCGTTATTTAGTATCTAAAAATAATTCTTCCTTTAGTCAGATCATAAGGAGTAACTTCAACCATCACTTGATCTCCAGCCAAAACCCTAATTCTGTTTTTTCTTAGTTTTCCAGCTGTATGTGCAAGAATCTCGTGGTTATTTTCAAGTTTTACTCTAAACATTGCATTGGGCAGTAATTCAGTAACTTTGCCTTTAAATTCAAGTAAATCTTGTTTCGCCAATGTTTCAACCTTTCGTGTTCAACCCAACATTTTTAGATTTTGATTAATCTTTTAAATCCAAAAAATCTGGCAATGTTATAACTAACGACCCAGGTGTTTCAATACTTTTTTTTTGAAAAACTTCTACTTTTTCAGTTCAATAATCCTAATATTTTATATTCTATGTTTCGGAGAATGTTTTACTTCCCAAAAATACTCCTGATCATCAAGCATTACGTCTATTTCTTCGGATTTTAGCAATATAATATTATTTCCAGAAAAGATTAAACTTGTATCATATAAATTATTTTGGTTATAGTTACTTTTAATTGCTAGTAATTCAAGATTTCTATCTTTTTGCTGTTGATTTATATTTTTCGCTAAAACATTTTCTATAAAATTAAATTTTAATACACTTTTGATTCTTTTATAATTTCTGAATACACCTTTTTCAAGATCTTCCCACATAAACCTACTTAACATCACGATAAATATTTTATTTTCTTTTAAATATACAATGTCCTTAATTTTAACTATTGAGTCCTGACTATATGCTGAGATAGTTTTTAAATCTTCAATATTCTTGCCAATAAGTTTTAACCGATTGATACCTTTTATCATTTAATTCTTTTTATTTGAGCTCCGCAGTTAGATAATTTTTTTTCTATATTTTCATAACCTCTATCCAAATGATAAACTCTATTAATAGTTGTTTTTGATTTTGATGATAAAGCAGCTAAAACCAGAGAAACTGAAGCTCTAAGGTCAGTTGCCATCAATTCCGCAGCGTTTAATTTTTTTTTACCCTGTATGATTGCTTGATTGCCTTTAATTTTTATTTTAGCTCCCATCCTATTTAATTCTGGTATATGCATAAATCTATTTTCAAAAATATTTTCTGTTATTTTGGAAATTCCATTAGCTCCACACATTAAAACCATGACTTGAGCCTGAAGATCGGTGGGAAAACCTGGGTAGGGAGAGGTTTTAAGGTTTATTTTTTTAATACACCTTGAGTTACGAACTATTATTTCTTTTGATTTTACAGTTATTATTACGCCCATTTTTTTTAAAACTAAAATCTCATTTTTAATTATTTTTGGATTAATATTTTTTATTTTAATCCGACCATCTGTTACAGCAGATGCAATCATATATGTGCCTGCTTCAATTCTATCAAACATTACTCTATAGCTGGTTAATGTCTTAAGATTTTTAACACCATTAATTTCAATTTTTCTTTTATTAAGCCATTTAATTTTACATCCCATTTTGATTAAAAATCTACCCAAATCTTTTATTTCAGGTTCGCACGCACAATTATTGAGTATAGTTTTGCCCTTAGCAAGACAGGCCGCCATCATGGCATTTTCCGTTGCTCCAACGGAAATTTTTGGAAAGGTAATTTTGTTTCCAATTAGCCCATTTTTAGAAATTGCATTAATATATCCTTCTCTAATATTAAAACTCACTCCCATTTTTTTAAGGGCTCCAAGATGAAGATCCACGGGTCTTGAGCCAATTGCGCATCCTCCTGGTAGAGAAACTTTGGCTTTATTATATCTTGCCAAAAGTGGTCCCAAAACTAAAACTCCTGCCCTCATCGTTTTAACTAATTTATAAGGCACAAAAGTACCAAGTTTATTATTATTGAGTATTTCTATTTTTTTTTGCTTTTTAGTTAATTTGACTTTCGAGCCTAAGAGTGAAAGCAAATCAATCATTGTCTCTACATCTTTAACCAAAGGAATATTTTGAATTATAATTTTACTTTTACTGAGTATTGATGCGGCTAAAATGGGCAAAGTTGCATTTTTCGATCCAGATATAGTGATTGAACCGTTGAGTTTTTTTCCCCCAACAATTATTAATTTTTGCATCTATTAGACTTTTGGAAGTGTTACCCCGGACTGCTTCATATATTTTCCATTTCTGTCAGCATATGTAATATCGGGCTTTTCATTTCCCTTTAGAAAAATAAATTGCGCAGCTCCTTCGTTCGCATATATTTTTGCCGGAAGAGGAGTGGTATTAGAAAATTCCAGTGTCACATTGCCCTCCCAGCTGGGTTCCAAAGGAGTAACGTTTACAATTATTCCGCATCTAGCATAAGTAGATTTTCCTAAACATATTACCATTACATCATTTGGTATCTTAAAATATTCGACCGTACTTGATAGAACAAAAGAATTTGGTGGAATAATACATTCATCCTCTTTTTTAGAAATAAAGTTATTTTGTTTAAAATTTTTAGGATCTACTGTCTCAGAATTCACATTTGTGAATATTTTAAATTCATTTGAAACACGCACATCGTACCCAAAAGAAGAAAGACCATAGGAGATCTTGTTGCCTCTTACTTGTTTATTTTCAAAAGGACTAATCATATTATTTGTTCTCACCATTTCTTTTATCCATTTGTCCGATAAAACTGTCATTTTTTCTTCTTATTATTGTATTTTTTTTGAAATTTTTTTCTTTTTTTAAGATTTTTTTTTAATGCTCTTTCGAGCTTTTGAAAGTAAATTCCATCCTTTTCCATTTACCCACAAAATTTATTTCTTATTATCTGGATTAGTTAAATCCTCTAAAGTAATAGGCTTTAGGATATCGTGCATTATTGGTGCGCTATTTTGTTCTTCCACCATATTCTTTCTTTTTGCTCTTTTTTTTGCTAGACGCGCCTCTCTTTTGGCTTGCCTCAACACGGCTCTTTCACCTCTTTTCGATTTATAATCGTAATGAATGCCCATAAAAACTTTTCCATATTTTTCACATGTTTACTTTGTTAAAAGATATTTTTCAAGTTACTATACGATTATGGCTATTTTATAGCTATTACAAATGCTTTTTTATTTCTAAATCAAGTTTGAGCCCACATAGCTCAGCTGGTAGAGCACTTCCATGGTAAGGAAGAGGTCGTGTGTTCGATTCACACTGTGGGCACCATTTTTCTTCTAAAATAAAATATTTCAACGATCTAATTTAATGTATATGAAATAATTTTAGACTTACAATTCGTTACAATAATTTAATCGTATAAATTCGATACCTCTGCAGTACTTGCTAAACCTAAATCTTTCAAAAGGAAATTCTTGAATAGCAGTTTTGTAAAATTTTGAAGAATTAAATTTCAGCTCTACCACATTATAATCGTCAAAAGTTGAAAGTTCAGAAATTTTGTGTTTGTCAACTCTTTTATAGATAATTTTTTCATCTAAGGTCAATCTAATATTATTTATTCTATAATAGCTCCTTTGGTAAACAACATTCAAGACAGGAACACAAATGCCATAATTAAGATCGTAAATTCCTAAATTTATTATTTGCATTGGTTCATTTATCTTTTCAGAAATTTTATATCTACCTTCTACAGAAGAAATTTTTATTTCTTTATTAGCCGTTTCGAAAAACTTAAATTCTTTTTTGTAATTTCTTAATCTAATTTTTTTTCTAGGTAAAACCCCCTCTATAGAATGATGATACATCGTAAAATTCTGATTATCAAAATATATAGAATTGATTATTCTAGATGGAAACAAAACTTCTCCAGAATTTTTACTTATCCAATTTTTTAATTCAAAAATTTTACTCTTGGAAATCCTTAATTTTTCTTCGCATCTAAAACTCATAGATTTGAAATAATTTTTGATCCTTCTTGGTAAGTAAACTGATCTTTTTTACAATTTGTTTGCAAAACTTTTACTATTGCTCCTGCAAATTCTTGTTTTTTTCTATATGCAGAAAAGCAAGTTTGAACTTCGGCAATTTCTGATTTTTCAATAATAACGTTGGATGAATCTTTTGCCGCCAATCCAATATCCGAATAATTAACATTTATTTTTTTAAAAACAGCATTAGAACGTTCACCAACAGACACGGCTTTATCGCCGCATTTAACTAAATATATGCTGTCCATTTGGTAATTCCCATAAGATAAATCGAGACAGTCGTTTCCAGCATTTTTTATGTCTGCATAATTTATACTTACATTTGAAAAATCAATATCTAATGCATCTGATATACTATCAAAAACCTGTACCAATTTAATATTTCCTTTTACTCTAATAATGCTTATTGAGTCCTCACAAGAAGAGTTGGTTGATAAAAGTTTAATGTCAGTTAGTTTTACATCTAATAAGGTTAAACAACCGGTTAGACTTAAATAATCTTTTGGAATTTTATTTATCAAATTTTTTGACCCTTGAAAAACGATATTCCATCCTTCAACTTTATCTCCTGTTATAATAGCTCTACCAGCGCTAGACAGTTGATTAATTGTGATTTTTTTATTCTGAAGGTCAATATTCGCTTCTATATCTTTGTTATATTTTAATACAAATTCATTGTTGATATTTGATACTTTCCACACATCTCGATCTTGGATTTTCTTCGAATCGTAATTTTTGTCCAAATAAACAAATAGATTTTCTGAATTATCTAAATTTTTTTCTGAAATAATAAATCTTTGAGCTAATATATTTGCAAGGGAATTATTAAATTCTATAAGTTTTTTAACTTCACATTTATCAAGATTAAATGAGCACAAAGAAAATTCTTTTTTAATATAATTAACAAAGATTAATCTTCTATTTTTAACAATATTTGAGTTAAATTCTGAAAAATATTTTTTTGTCTTTAAAAATTCGACCGGTTCTGGATTTGAAACCTTAATAATCTCAAGTCTTTTTAAAACTCTCTTAATTAATTTATCATAATCTTTTGAGGGTAAATTAATCCCAAATTTGTGTAATTTTTTTTCAAATGTATTATGTTCAATACCGTTGATTAACTCTATCGCTTTTTGTGCGCCTATTTTTGCATCAATGGTTGCCTTGGTATACAGATCTTCTAATTTATGTCCCACTTCATTTCCAAAATAATTTTCGTTACTCTGGATCATTATTTTAGATTTACCATCATAATAAATGGGTAAAAAATATTTCTTAATTGGATCAAAATAAAATCTTCTATTATGAATTGCTAAATTATGTCCGGCGTCTAATGCGAACATTAGAGCCTCAAAAGTTTGGAAAGCGTTTTTGCTAATTTTATCAGTAAAAAATTTTTCTGTATTTACGAATAATCTATTCATCCACAAAAGATCATCGGTTGAAATTTTTGATTGATGATGCTGTAAATATATCTGATTTAAATTTGAAACAGCGAATAGTGCAATTTCTTCATTAGTTTCTCCCTTCAATGAAAAATTTCTATTAGCAATTCTTGATAATGCTAAACTTGGTATACTATCGTTTTCTTTTAGCGCTGTTGTAAATCTTTCATCGCCCTCTAATATTGGACCTTCTTTCAAATTTAAATTTTCTAAGAATTCTTTTCTTAAATCTTCTTGAAATATAAATTCGTTAACTATTCCATTTATTTCTGCTTCTACCATAAATGTTCTTGGAGCTAAAAATCCTATTTCCTTAACTAGAGAAGCAACAAAAATCTCACTTTTTCCAAATCTTGCTTTAGGTAGAAAAAGCTTAAATTTTGTAATTGAATTTATATGACCATCAAGCAACTCTACGTGTAAAGATGTAATTGGATTTCCGTTATTCCAATCAATATGATACCAAAGATCTCCCGTTATTCTAATTTTGGCTTTAAATTTGCACGAAACTTTTTCATCAAAATCTATGATTACGGTTGATTTAAATTTTTTTTTTAATTTTTGATCAATCCTAAAATTGAACCAGCCAATATTCTGATTTGTGATTGGATTTGTTTGTCTTTCAAATTTTGAATCTTCAGAATTAAAATTAACAAATGTCCTCAATATATTTTTTGCCCATTTTTTTTTATTGGTAATAATCTTGATATTTTTTATTTTCCTATCTTTAAAAAATTCATTTGCATTTTCTCCTTGACAATAAGGATCTATCGAATCTTGAATAATATTAGCTTTTAAAAAAGAACTATTGGTAAAATAAAAGATAAATAGAATAGTTAAGATTTTAAAAAAATTATAGTTATGGAACATATCTTATTTCAATACTTTCGATACTTTTATTATTCTCAATTTCTTTTTTCAAATTATTTAATGAGCTTTTATCATTTGAAATAAGTCTGTAATTATATGAAATAGGATTTTTTGTTAAAAACAACTGTGCTAAATTCTCACTTTCTTCCAATTCTTTTATAGAGGAAGAAGATTTTATTTCCATAACACATACGGTAGACCCTTCTTCAAAAGATAATGAAAATATTTTTTTTCCTTTTTTTTTTGATACGTCTTCATATTTTTTTGAAAGTATAATCAATAATATAACTACGGCAGTTAATGTTAATCCAAGTTTAAAATTTGTTGCAAATCCTATGCCTATTGTAATTAGTGCAAAAAAAATTACCAACTCAAATGGATTTTTTACTGGATTTCTAAATCTTACAATTGAAAGTGCTCCAATCATTCCTAGTGACAGTGCAATATTACCGGCAATCAATGTTGTTATTATCATTGTAACAGCAGGCAAAAGAGCATAACTCATTGTATGATGATAGGTCATTGCCCAAGTTTGTTTTGCAAAGCCTAAGGCCATCCTAATGGTCAAACCACAACATACTGAGCTTATAATTAGCAAAATAAATTCAATCAAATTTGGAGATGGCATTAACTTATACTACTCCAGTTCAATTATGATTGAT
>Ga0187833_10004445_pt1 | contig 13707 bp, 14 predicted proteins | sample ETNtaG_37_FD_167968 | JGI IMG/M metagenome (GOLD analysis project Ga0187833, IMG submission 167968) | Marine microbial and viral communities from oxygen minimum zone, Eastern Pacific Ocean - ETNP2014_SV_400_PacBio MetaG (Illumina Assembly) | ecosystem: Environmental > Aquatic > Marine > Hypoxic... | reverse complement strand
TAACTTTTAACCTGTTGTGAAATCAAAAGAACTTTTATAGAACATTATATGTACGATATTTGTTCTATATGCTAACAAAAAAACAAAAAAATCTACTTTTATTTATAAACAAAAAAATAAGATCTGCGGGAATTTCGCCTTCTTATGAAGAAATGAAAAACTCGTTAAATTTAAAATCAAAATCAGGAATCCATAGATTGATATCAGCTTTAGAAGAAAGAGGTTTTATAAGAAGACTTGCTCATAAAGCTAGAGCGCTGGAAGTCTTGAAACTACCCGAAACCGCAAGTGCTCATGATATTTATAATTCTTTTTCCCCAAGCGTAATTAAGGGTGGATTGGATAATAGTAATAATAAAAATAGCATGAATGAAGTGCCTGTATTAGGTAAAATTGCAGCTGGTACACCAATTGAAGCAATACAAAACGAGGTTAGTAGAGTAGTCCTTCCAGAAACGTTGGGTAAGAACGGAGAACATTTTGGTCTGAAAATTTCAGGAGACTCAATGATTGAAGCTGGAATCAACGACGGTGATACAGTAATTGTTAGAAAAACTAATACTGCCGACAATGGACAGGTAGTAGTTGCTTTAATAGACGATCATGAGGCAATGTTAAAAAGAATAAGAAAAAAAGGCAAAGTTGTAGCTCTTGAAAGTGCAAACAAAAAATATGAAACAAAAATTTTTGGCCCTAATAGAGTAAAAATTCAAGGTGTATTAGTATCTTTGTATAGAAACTTTCAATAAAATAGTCTAGTAATTGTTCATGAGTTTAGTAGCAACAAGGTTTGCTCCATCTCCTACTGGACCACTGCATATAGGTGGAGTCAGAACAGCTCTTTTTAATTGGTTATTTTCAAAAAATAATAAGGGAAAATTTTATTTAAGAATAGAAGATACCGATAAAGAAAGATCAAAAGAAGAATATAAAAATCAAATTATCCAATCATTGCAATGGATTGGAATAAGGCACGATGATAAGGAATATATTCAATCGGAAAAGATTGAACAGCATAAACAAATAACAGAAGAACTTTTAAAAAAAGGCTTTGCTTATAAATGTTACTGTTCAGAAAAAGAAATAAAAGGACAAAAAGAAAAAGCAAAAAAAAGAAGAATACCTTTTGTATATAATCGAAAATGTAGAGATGCTAAAAATTTAGAAGTTACAAAAAATTTAAACCCGGTAATAAGATTTAAAAGTAAGATGAGTGGAAATACTATAATTAAAGATCTGGTACAGGGCGAAATTAATATTTCAAATTCTATAATAGAAGATTTTGTTATCTTGCGAAAAGATGGTACGCCTACTTATCAATTGTCTGCTGTAGTCGATGACCATATAATGAATATCTCTCATGTCATTAGGGGCGACGATCATAAAATAAATACTTTTAAACAAAAACAAATTTATGAAGCAATGAATTGGAAATTACCTAATTTTGCACATATTCCATTGATACATAGTCAAAGCGGATCAAAATTATCAAAGAGAGACAAAGCTTCAACAGTCGATGATTATATAAAATTAGGTATATTATCAGATGCCTTGAGGAATTATTTATTGCGCTTGGGTTGGTCTCATAAAGACAAAGAAATATTTAATTTAGAGGAAAGCATAGAATTATTTGATTTAAAAGGAGTAGGAAAATCCCCATCTAAACTGGATATGTCTAGAATATTATCACTTAACGAACATTATATAAAACATATAGATGAAAAAGAATTATTCAAATTTTTAATAGATTTTTGCAAAAAGTTTAAGAAAAAGATTGATAGTTCGAAAGAAGAAACACTACTAAAATCTATGAATTTTTTAAAAAATAAAGCAAAAACTCTAGATGATATATATCAAAATGCTCAATATATTCTTAGTAATACTATCAATATTTCATCTGAAAATTCAAAACTTTTAGATGCTGCCTCTAAGAAAATTTTAAAAAATTTCTTAAGTGATTATGAAAAAATGACAAAAATAACTAAGGAATCTCTTGAAAAAATTGTTAATGGATTAATAGAAAAACACAAAACAAATTTTAAAGGAATAGGTCAACCATTAAGAGTTGCTCTTACAGGATCCAAATTTGGACCCGGCCTTTTCAACATCATTTTATCTCTTGATAAAGGTGAAACTATTAGAAGATTAAAGTTGATTAAGTAAAACTGCACTTGCTATTTCAGAAGAATTTCCTTTTTTAAAATTATTTATTATTTCTTGTGATTTAGCTATCTGCTTTTCTAAAATATTTTTATCATTTAAAAGTTTATCTACCGTTTTAAATATATCTTTTGGATTACACTTAGATTGTAATAATTCTGGTATAACCTCTTCGTCAGCAGCAATATTAATAATATTCGGAGATTTTACTTTCACCAGATTTTTAATGATAAAAAAATTAATTTTGTTCATTTTATAAATAATCACTGATGGAACTTTTGCATTACAAATCTCTAGAGAAATTGTGCCTGACTTTGCTACAGCAAAAATTGATCTTTTAAGAATATTAGATTTAATTTTTTCATCACTTATTACTTCACAATTATCAAATCTTGCCTTGAGCAGGTGATTTTTTATTAACTCGCTATATTCAATGGTAGAATGAAAGATAAAAAAAATATCTGAATATTTTTTGTTCATTAATTTAATAAATTTAAATAAAATAGGCATTAAAACGTTTATTTCTGAAATCCTGCTGCCTGGGTAAATTGAAAAAATTTTTTTATCTTTATTTATAACTTGACTGATATCTATTTTACTTTTCTCTTGGTCTTCAAGCAACGGATGTCCTGTAAATGTAGATTGAATGTTTTCTTTATCGAAATATTTTTTTTCAAAAGGAAATAATAACAAAATATGGTCAAGAAAGAACTTTAGTTGTTTAACTCTATGTTCTCTCCAGACCCAAACTTGAGGAGCTACAAAATGGATAGTTTTAATACCAGATTTTAATTTCTTAACTTTTTTAGCAACTCTTAAAGTAAAATCAGGACTGTCTACGGAAAATAAAATATCGGGATTGAATTCTATAATCTTATCTACAGTTTCGTTAATTTTTTTTTTAATTTTAAAAAGATTCAACAGAACTTTAGTAAATCCAAGATATGTAATCTCTCTTAAATCATAGATAGATTCTATTCCCAAAGCTTTTAAATGCTCACCACCTACTGATAAATATTCAATATCAGGTTTTGAGCTTTTAAGCTTTGCTATTACCTTTGATGCTAATTTGTCCCCAGAAGGTTCTCCAGTTAAAACAAATATCTTTTTTTGCATATTAAATAGCGCAAATAAACATTCGATTTTTATTTGCCAAACTAATACATTTTGACCGATCCAAAACAATATTTTGATTTGCTTTCAGAACAATTCCTTTTAGTCCAATTTTTGCACATTTTTTTACCGTTTTAATACCAACGGTAGGCAAATCTACGCGTAAATCCTGATTTCTTTTTGGGAATTTGACAAGAACGCCTTTTCTTTTATTTCTGTGAGAAAATCGATTTAATAATACATCAGCCCTATTCAGCATAGCATCTGTCCCATCAAGGCCTTCAATTGCAATTACATGACTATCCTTAATAACAACTCCCTGCCCAATTTTACGTCTATTTAGACCTATAATGATACTTTTTCCTTTCAACATATCCTTTTTGCTAAAAGAATCAGGTTTGATTTTTGTATAGTTTCCTCTTTTGAGTAACAGCTCTGGATTAAAAAAAGTAGAGCTTATTATTTTGAATCCTTCTTTTTTAAAAATATTAATAATTACCTTAATAATTGATGCGTCTCCTTTTTTAGCTCCCTTAATAATTCTTGGTAAATAATATAGAGCCTTAAAATCAAATTTAGTGTTAGTAAAATTTGGAGTAGAAATTTTTCCGGCAAAAATTATTTTTTCACATTCGTATTTTTTTAATGTCGATATAGCTTTTCCCAATTGTCCTATGGATAGAGGAAAAACATTCTTATTTTTTTTGAATATTTTTTTTTTAGAAATATCGATTATTATACATTTCTTATTAAGTAATTTAATTTTTTTTATAATCAAACTGCCTAACTGAGTATCACCAAGCACTAAGCCTATCATTAAATAATTAATTTTCTAATGGTGAACAGATTGGTCTTTTTTTATCCTTTGAAATAAATTCTGTCACTTCTTTAACCAATTTATTATCTTTAAATTCTCCATTAATTTTACTTAAATTTTCATGTAGATTTTTTGATGAAAAAAGTTTCTTGTAAGCATCGTTTAACTCCATAATGGTCTTATTTTCGTATTTGTTTCTACGAAGACCAATTATGTTTATTCCTTTTAAAAAGTTTCTGTTACCAAATGATAAACCAAAAGGTATTACATCTTTTAAGACTCCTGTCATACCTCCAACCATTGCTAAACGACCTATTCTAGTAAATTGCTGAACTGCAGAATTTCCACCTATTATAACAGAATCCTCAATGATAACATGACCACCCAAAGGAACGTTATTAGCAATAACCACATTATTTCCAATTTGACAGTCATGAGCTATGTGTGAAGAAATCATAAATAAACAATTGTTCCCAATTTTTGTAATCATTCCTCCATCTTGAGTCCCGGGATTAATTGTTACATATTCTCTAATTATATTATTTTTGCCTATAATCAGACTACTTTTTTCACCTTTATACTTTAAATCTTGGGGCTGAGTTCCTATGCATGCGAAAGGAAAGACTTTTGTCCTTTTGTCAATTATTGTATTACCAGCAATATTGACATGTGGATGTATCTCCACTTCATCATGAATTTCAACGCCAGATCCTATTACTGCATATGGACCTATTTTAGCCGTTTGTGAAATTTTTGCATTTTTATGGATAATGCTAGTTTTATGAATCATAATTTTATTTTGTTCTATCTACAATTGTGGCTGCCCATTCTGCGTCAGCCATTCTTTTTCCATTTACTTTTGCTACACCTTTATATTTCCAAACTCGGCCGTGAGATCTTACTGCTTCAATTTCTATGTTTAGTTTACAGTCTGGAATAACTGGATTTCTAAATCGCGCTTTATCAACATTCATCAAATAAACTAATTTATTCTCATATTCTTTAGGATCTACACTACAAGCTGTTAGTGCGGCAGCAGCTTGCCCGAAAGCCTCAACTATAAGAACGCCAGGCATAACGGGTTGTCCTGGGAAATGACCTTGTACAAAAAAGGATGATTTTTTAACGTTAATTATTGCCGTCGCCGATTTTAAGGGAACTATGTCAGTTAGCTTCTCAATTAATAACATTGGCTCTCTATGTGGTAACAAAAGTTCTATTTCTTTTTTATCTAAAGAATTTTTTATCATTTTTTTTTCCTCATTTTTACAAAATCTCTTAGTGGCATAGCAGGATACCCCATAACCTGAGAATTATCTGAAATATCAGTTGTAACTCCACTTGCGCCCCCAATTTTAACATTGTTACCTATTTTTAAATGTCCAGAAATTCCAGCTTGGCCTCCAATTATAGTATTATCCCCTATGGTTGTGCTTCCTGAAATTCCCACTTGAGCAGCCATGATACAATTTTCACCCACCCTAACATTGTGAGCGATATGTATATGATCATCTAAAAAAGTATTTTTTCCTATAACTGTGTCAGATATAGAACCTCTATTGATAGTACAATTTGAACCTATTTCCACTCCTTCATTTAAAATCACTTTTCCTATTTGAGGTGTCCTTAGGTTTTTTTGTTTAATAGGAATAAAACCAAAACCTTTGAGTCCAACTTTAGCTCCATCTTTTATGTTTACATTTTCACCAATTATGGAATTTTTTATCACGACAAATGAACCAATTATACAATTATTACCAATTTTTACATTGTTCTCTATTATGCTATTACTGCCGACATAAGAATCATTTCCTATTTGAACATTTTTGCCGATAAGAACATTTTTACCAAAATTAACCCCGAGATATCTTTCTTTGAACGAGTCTGAATTGACCAAGTTAACATCTGGATAATCTATATCAGCATTAGGATAAAACATTTTTGAAACTTGATTTATAGCAAGTAGAACGTTTTTTACATCAAGTTTAATACATTTGTTTGGAAGATATTTTGAAAGATTTGATGAAGTTATGCATGCACCAGCCTTTGTTTTTAAAGATACATCTTTATATCTACTAGAATTTAAAAAAGTCATATCATTTTCATTTGCATCTAATAATGATTCTACCCCATGAATTTTAAAATCTTTTATATATGAATAATCTTTAGTACAATTAATTGTTTCAATTATTTTTTTCAGGCTGTATGGTCCTAGTTTTTCAAAAAACTGGCAGGATGCCATTTTACTGTAAGTTCAACGATTGAAGTTCTTTATTTAATTTTTCAATAATTGAATTAGTAATATCAAGATTTGTTTGCCCACCAAGAACGTATTTTTTATCAATTACAACCGATATGTTGTTTTCTTGAATATATGTATTTAGTATGGGATCTATCGTTTTCAATAATGTTTGTCTTGCTTTTGCCCTTTGGTTAGCTATTTTATCAAGAGCCGCTCTTCTTTGTGATTGATAATCTATCACCTTTTTTCTTAGTGCGTCTGCCTTTTTTTGATATTCCTCTTTAGATAAAATATTCTTTTTTTCTAACAAATCAGATTCTTCTTTTTTGAGATTATTTTCTATATCTAAAAACTTTTTATTATTATCTACTAATGATTTCTTCAAAAAGTCCTGGGCTCCTTTTCCTGCTTTACTATTATTTAAAACGTATTTCATATCTAAAGTTACTAATTTTTGATCAGCTAATGCATATGTATTGATTAACAGCAAAAAAGTAACTACAAAAATTTTTACTAAATGTTTCATTAAAATGATGTTCCGAGTCTGAAATTGAATGTTTCCGTTTCATCTTGATCATACGTAGTTAAAGCCTTCGCTATCGTAAAACTAAGTGGTCCAACCATAGTCCAAACATCAGCTGACAAACCAACAGATGATCTAATTTTATTTGAATCGTTCACCGAATCACTATAATCTATCCCCCAAAGATTTGCAGTATCAACAAAAGCGCTGACGTTAGTTTTTAGAGATTCAGGCAAAAGATTGGGTAGTTTTGCCTCAAATCCAACTGCCGTTGCAAAATTACCACCAATCCAATCGTCTTTGTCCTTCGGTCCAACTTTACTCGTATCAAAACCTCGAAGTCTTCTTTGTGGTATAAATAGTCTTTCTGATAATCTTACATCATCATCTATACCATGTAGTGAACGTCCATATATTTTTAACGCACCAATGACATCCTCTGAAAATTCGTAATATTTACTAACGGTTAATCCATTTAAAATTGAAGACGAATCTTGGACTATTGGCAATGATTGAACAAAGCTTATTTTGTGACCAGAGGTAGTTTCAAATTTCTGGTTCCTTTTATCAAGTGTTACGGTATAATTAAAATCCACATTTTTATAATTTCCATCCATTTTTTTTATTTTATCTGATGCAGATGACTGAACATCAATTTTTTCAAATTTTGCACTGATCGTAGGAGCTAAAAACACATCTTCATATTGCTCGAACTCTGTACCAAAACTAAAACCGGTTGTTGTACTTTCGAAACCTGAGTTTGTTGTCTTGTCTGTCGAAGAAAGTTCAAATGAAGTAAAAAGCGCATTACCAGTATAATTATAATTTGGATTCCTCAAAGCTATACTTCCACTGACAGTTTGTACATTTAATGATAATGATGACTGAAGATTAATTCCTCTTCCTAACCAATTGTTTTCTTTTACAGCAAACATAACTGAGGTTCCATCAGTGCCAATTCCTGCGCCAGCCATAATTTCACCTGTAGCTTTTTCTTCAACTTTCACTTCTAAAATTTTCGAATCTGGCGAAGATCCTTCTAAAATTTTCTCTTCAACTTTTCCAAATATACCTTTTGCTTTAAGATTGTTAATAGATTTATTAAGCAGAAGAGCGCTATATGGATCTCCTTCATCTATGAGCATTTCACTTCTTATTACTGCATCATTTGTTACATTGTTACCTTTGATATTTATTCTTTCGACCGTAAATTTTCGACCTTCAAAAATATCTATTACAACAGCAACACCGTCAGCCTCTAAGGTTTCATCCAATCGATGATTAATAAATTGCAATTCCTTTTGTTCACTCAATTTATCTATTTTTTCTAAAATAGTTGTTAGTTTCTTTTCAGAATAATATTTTCCAATTATTTTATTAAATTCAGTTTGTAATGGAATAAAAGCAGATTTATCTAGTGCCTTTGAAACATTAGCTGATATTTTTTTAAATCTATACCTTTTTCCAGCATTGACACTAAACGTCAAAACAAAACCTTCTCCTTCGGAATATTCAACATTGCTCGATGATATATCTACTTCATAATAACCTTTGTTTTTATAATATCTTTTCAACAATCTTTTATCTAGTTCGACTCTCTCTTTACTTAAATAAACGTTCTTTGAAAAAATTTTCCAAAAAGTATTTTCTTGGGAAGTAATAATATCTCTCAGTTTTCTATCCCTCATTTTTTTATCACCTAAGAAATATATTTTGGCAATTTTAGCACTTTCTCCTTTGTTAATTGAATAAATCAAATTTATTCTATTTTTACTTAATTTTTCTACTTCTAAATCTATTTTTACAAAGTAAAAACCCAAGTATCTGTAAAATTCTCTTATTCTATTAATATCCGACTTGATCATATTTCTTAAAAATGAAGTTTTTTCTTTCAGAGTAATTATTTTTCTAATTCCCTCTTTGTATTTATTTGCTTTTTCACCTTTAAAAACTATTGAGTTTATTATCGGATTCTCTTCAATGGTTATAATCAATTGATTATTTATTAATTCTGCTGATATGTTAGAAAAAAAGTTGGTTTCATAAAGTTTTTTGATCACCAAACTAATATCATTTTCATCATAATCCTCCCCAATTTTAATATCTCCAAAAATTTTAATGGTCTCCAAGGTAATTCTTTGATTTCCTTTTACCTCAACTTTATTAATAATTTCAGAGTAAGATTTAACACTGAAAGCAAGAAAGAATAGAATGAAACCGACCAATATTCTTTTATAATTTGCCATAAAACGGTATCATACACACATAGATATTGTTTTCAATCTAGCCCAATTATCAGCTATTTTTATATCTTTTATCGAGCTGGGTTTTTTTGATGCGTATATTTTAAAATCTCTATCTTTAGCAATTCTGTTTACTGTTTTAACAATATCTAAAAAACCAATTTTTTTTGTTAGAAATAAATTTACTAACACTTCGTTCGACGCATTAATTATTGTTGGTGCCAAAAAACCAAAATTTAGACATTTATCAATTAATTTGAGTGATGGAAATTTGTTCAAATTAACATCTTGAAATTTCAATTTATTTAAAATTTGGGTATCAACTTTTTTTACATTTGAAACATAATTTTTTCCACCATATAAAGTATTAGATATAGGTATTTTCATATCAGTATTATATAGGATCATTTTTATTAAACCATTTCGAAATCTAATTATGGAATGAACATAAGATTGTGGATGTATAACTATTCTATATTTTTTTTTATCAAATTCAAAAATCTTACAAGCTTCAACTACTTCAAAAACTTTATTCATCAAGTTCGCAGAATCTATAGATATTTTTTTTCCCATTTTCCAATTTGGATGATTGATAGCTTGAGCTGGTTTAACTTTGCTCATTTTCTTAATCGACATGTTTAAAAAAGGACCGCCAGAAGCAGTTAGTATTATTTCTTCGACTTCATTATCAGTTGCGTCTTTTGTTAATTCCATTATTGAAAAATGTTCTGAATCAACAGGCAACATTTTTGTTTTATATTTTTTAATATATTTAGATAAAATATCCCAACCACAAATAATCGTTTCCTTATTAGCAATAACAACTGTTTTACTAATTTTAATTGCATCTACTGTTGGTTGTAATCCGGCAATCCCAACAATAGCGGACATTGTATAATCTAATTTTCCAGATATTATATTAGTTATAGAAACATCGCCTGTATAAACTTTTGTTTTCTTCAGTAAATTTTTTACTTTTGAATAAAAATTTTTGTTCTTTATTAAAACATTTTTAGCCTGAAATTGTTTGGCTTGTTGAATAAGTTTTCTGTAATTATTGTTTGCGGTTAGTAAAATGATATCAAAATTTTTTTTATCTTTTTTTATCACCTCTAATGTAGATTTGCCTACAGATCCAGTAGAGCCAAGTATTGCAATTTTTTTTTTCATAAAATAATAAATTTAGATAAAATGAATGCAAATGGAATAGCAAAAATTATTCCATCAATCCTATCCATTAAACCGCCATGTCCAGGTAAAATACTTCCTGTATCTTTAACTTTGGCTTTTCTTTTTAGATAAGAAATAAATAAATCGCCTAATTGGCAAACTAACGATGTAACTAAACATATTAAAAAATTGTTAATAGAAAGTAGATATTCTAAACTGCCAATATTATAAAATATTAATAATGGGATTATAGAAAAACAAAATGAACCAAAACTACCAGAAATAGTTTTGTTTGGACTAATCTTTGTTAATTTTTTTCCTCCAATATTTTTTCCAATAATATATCCGCCTATATCTGAACAAATGCAAATAGATAAAGTATAAAGAAAGAAAAAAGGACCATCTGTAAAATATAAACCCATGGCTGAAAGTGCGAATATGCCAAAGAGATAAATGAGACTAATAAATCTAAATATAAATTTGGCAATCTCATTAAGGTTTCTTACACGAACTATAATGATGCATATTTCATCAAAAGCAAAATATGAAATTACAAGTATGGCAATTACAAAAAAATACTTATGTATGAATATACAAAAAATTACCAATAAAAATAATAAAATAGAAGTAACAATTCTTTTTTGTGATTCTTTAGTCATTAAATCTTTCCAAAATTTCTCTTTATTTTGTTAAACTTCATTATAATTTTATTAAAATCATTTTCGTTAAAATCTGGCCATAATTTATCTACAAAAAATATTTCCGTATAAGCCAATTGCCACAATAAAAAATTACTTAATCTTTTCTCTCCACCGGTTCTTATTAATATTTCAGGATCAGGTATATTTTTGGTATATAACTCACCTTCGAAACTATTTAAGTCGATTTTCTTATTTTTTTTATTAACAAGGTTCCTGCATACGCTAATAATTTCCTGTTTTGATCCATAATTCAATGCAAGATTTATTACGATCACGTCATTATTTTTAGTTTTCTTTTCAATTAATTTCAATGACTCAGTAATATCTCTTGGAAGATTTTTCTTACTACCAATAATTTTTATTTTAATTCCTCGTTCAATAATCTTTTTTAAATTTTTTCTAATATGTTTTCTAATTAAATTAAAAAGAAAATTAATTTCTTTATCTGGTCTTTTCCAATTTTCAGTTGAAAATGTATAAAGTGTTAAATATGGAATTTTTCTTTTAATAGATGATTTAATTACACTTTCTATTACGTTAAGACCTTTTAGATGACCATAATTCCTAGATCTTTTTTTTTTTAAACCCCATCGCCCATTACCGTCCATGATTATAGCGACATGATTTAAATTATTCATATTATCATTATTTCTTTTTCTTTTTCTGCTAATTTTTTTTCTAACTCCGTTGTTTGTTCATCAGTTACATTTTGAATTTTTTTTTCATAACTTTTTGATTCGTCTTCTCCAATTTTTTTTTCCTTAAGATCCCTCTTTAAATTTTCATTAGCTTCACGCCTTATATTTCTTATTGATATTTTAGCTTTTTCGGCTAATCCTCCCATAATTTTTTTTAATTCAACTCTTCTTTCTTCCGTTAAACTTGGAATTGGAATTCTCATTAGTTGACCATCTGTTTGAGGATTAATTCCCAGATTAGATTTTTTAATCGCTGCATCAATTAATGGAACATTGTTTTGATCCCAAACTTGTACCGTTAAAAGTTTAGGTTCAGGAGTTGATATGTTTGCCAATTGATTGATAGGCATACTTTGTCCATAAACATCAACTTTGATTATATCCAACATATTAACATTAGCTCGACCAGTTCTCAATGAAGACAGATCTTGCCTAAAAACATCAAATGCTTTCTTCATCTTTGAAGTACAATTTTTTAATATACCTTCCGATGTCATGATATTTAAATTCTTTCGCCTACTTTAAATCTTATAAATTTCTTTATTTCTATTTTATCCTTACCAGCAACCGCTTTCAGGATATCTTTCACTCTTTTTTTTGGTTCCAATATCCACTCTTGGTTTAACAAAGTATTTTCCGAAATAAATTTATTTAATCTTCCTAATGTTATCTTTTCTACGATTTTAGTATCCTTGCCGCTATTTTTCAATTCTTCTATGATTATTTCTTTTTCTTTTTTTAATATTTTTTGATCTAAATCATCCTTATCTATTGCTAATGGAGACAGAGCTGCTACTTGCATTGCCAGCTGCTTACCTAAATCTTTTATCATGTCTTTTGGTTTTGTTGTTTCTAAGCTCAGTAATACTCCCAATTTTCCAACGTTTTGTTTTAGAGACGAATGCATGTATGAAAAATTTATAAATTTATCTTTTCCAATAAACACACTTCTTCTTAAAGTAATCTTTTCTCCAATTTTGGATATTAGATCAATTAAATTATCTTTTACTTTTTTTTTATTTGCCATTGTTGTTTGAAGAATATCTTCAATTTTACCGGATTTTATCAATGCTAACTTGGATACTTCTTCAGCAAAATTAATAAATTCAATATTTTTTGCAACAAAATCTGTTTCACTATTAATTTCTACCATTGAAAATTTGTTATCTTGTTCATGAATACAAACCAAACCTTCAGCTGCTATTCTTTCCATCCTTTTGCTGGCTTTTGCTATGCCTTTTTTTCTCAATAATTCAATTGATTTCTCAATGTCTCCTTTCGTTTCGTCTATTACATTTTTACAATCTTTAAATCCTACTCCAGTAATTTCTCTTAATTGCTTGACTTTTTTTAATAAATCGTCTGAAGACATAAAATTGTATATTCTATTTTTTTTTTGAAGATATTAGCTCTTTTGCTTTTAAAAAAATGGATTTGGATTTTTTTTCTACGATATCTTTTTTTTCTTCAGTTTCAGGTTTTGGTGTTTTTTGCTCGAGTTTATTTTTTTTTATTTCTTCTTCTGGTTTATGTTCTTTTGGTTCCATAATTGATATATTTTTTTGCGCATCCAGTATTGTCTGCTTTATTAGATCGCAATACAAATTTATCGCTCTTCTTGCATCATCATTTCCAGGTACAGGAAAATTTATTCCCGTAGGATCTGAATTGGTATCAACTATTGCTACTATAGGTATGTTTAATTGAAAAGCTTCTTTTACGGCCAAAGATTCTACATTAGTATCAATTATAATAATCATATCTGGTATTTTTTTCATATCCGCAATACCTCCCAATGATCTTTCCAACCTATCTCTTTGTACTCCCATTTTTAAAATTTCTTTTTTTGTAAAGCCAGTATTTTCTTTTTTTAATTCCTCCGAAAGTTTTTTGTAACGTTTTATTGAATTGGATATTGTTTTCCAATTAGTAAGCATCCCGCCAAGCCATCTATAATTAACATAAAATTGGGATGTTTCTTTAGCTAAAGTTGTTATACTTTCTGCTGCTTGTTTTTTTGTTGATACAATTAATATCCTT
>Ga0187833_10004441_pt1 | contig 13719 bp, 12 predicted proteins | sample ETNtaG_37_FD_167968 | JGI IMG/M metagenome (GOLD analysis project Ga0187833, IMG submission 167968) | Marine microbial and viral communities from oxygen minimum zone, Eastern Pacific Ocean - ETNP2014_SV_400_PacBio MetaG (Illumina Assembly) | ecosystem: Environmental > Aquatic > Marine > Hypoxic... | reverse complement strand
CGCCATATTAATACAGCAGGCCTATCCTACTAGGACCTATCAACTTAGGGAAGGCTTTTAGCACTGCTTTACGCAGGTTTTTCACCCTCCTCCGTATGTGGTTCCTCTGTAGGAGTTTCTACTGGAGGTGCAGGTGGAGGCGTTTCTTGCTCTAGTGGAGCGATATCCTCTGCAGTAACAAAGGCAACAGGTTCATCAGCATCATTCGCTTCAGGAGCAGGAGCAGGTTCTGCTGGAGGTTGGTCATTTACATCACCGTTTCCATTTGCTTTCTCTTCGGCTTTACGAGTTTTTAAATTCTCACGATAGCGCTGACGCTTCTTGCGCTTTCGTTCACGTTCACGTTCGTCTGCATCACCGTTTCCATTTGCAGGTGCAGTAGGTTCTGCAGGAGCAGGAGCTGGCGGTGCTGGCTCTGGTGCTGGTTCTGCAGGAGGAGTTGGAGGTGGTGCAGGAGGAGTTTCTTGCGGAGGCTCTACTGGAGTCGCCGCTGTTTGTCCTTCTGCTTCTGCTTTTTCTATTCCAGCTTGCAACCAGTCTGGTGCATTGTTTGTATCTGCTGTTAGTTTTTCTGCAGCCGGTTCCATAGCTTTATGTGCAACATTTGGTGCAGGTGGATCTACCTGTGCATCTGGAGCGCGTGGCGCTTCTTCTACTGGAGGTGGCGCAGGCGGTGGCGGTGCAGGTGTAGGCTCAGGTGCAGGCGGCGGCGGTTCGACTGTAGCAGCCGGTGTCACAGATGGTGCATCACCTAGTCCTTCTTGTAACCACGAAGGAGTCTTTGCTTCCTCTGTCTTGGTTTCAGCTGGAGGAGGTGCAGGAGGTGGAGGTGCAGGTTCTGGAACAGGTTCCGGGGCAGGCTCTGGAACTGGTGCTGCAGGTGCCTCAACAGGTGGAGGCGCAGGTTCAGGCTCTGGAGTTGGAGCAGGAGCAGGAGCCTCTTCTTGCTTTGGAGGTTCTGGGATTTCTTCTGCTTCTATCTCCATAGGAGGAGCACCGTCTTTTACAGATTCCTCTGGAGTTTTCACCATTGTCTTTTCAGCTTTTTCCATCGTCTTTTCTAACGAGAATCCCTTCTTCTTAATTTTTCCAATTACAAAGAAGATAATTGCTCCAATTACTGCAGAGCCAATCAGACTCATCAATAGTTTAATAACAAGACCAAGAATAGAAGATCCACCTTTCTCTTTGTCCTTATTTTTGTCAGGGACTTCTACAGGGTCGATGTCTTCTTTAAGCCTATTAACGCTAAGACTATCTTGTACAGATTGGATAACCTGACCAGTCTTTAGGTCACGTACCTCTACTTCTATTTTGTAATTACCAGATTCAGCGTAGTCGTGTATGGGGCTATCAAGAAGGCTGCTGCTTCCATCACCAAAGTTCCAATGTAGCAACAGAGGCTTTTCCTCTCCTCCTGACGGAAGACTGAGTGAGAATTGCACTTCGCCATTGTCACTTTTCAATACCAAGATACGCATATCACTAGAGTCGATTGTGCGCTCGTCTCTATTGCTTGATGTATTTTGAGAAGCTCCTCCAGATGATCTACCAACAGTGTATGTAGTGAAGTTGGTTTTTCCATCTGTAAAGAGTGCTCCAAGACGGATGGTACGTTTTGTTCCGTCTACAAACCACACATGCAAAGGATTTCCCTCTGAGCGAAAGAGTGTATTTCGTGTGTCTTCATCATTTTGTGGGTTTCCGTCTCCATTACTATCTTCAGTGATATCAAAGTCGATTGCGAGCACCTGTACATCATCACGAACTGGATTAATACTTACTATCTGTCTTCCCGAGCTAACAGGAATAGTCTCTTTGTAGATAGAAGGCTCTGTCATTACTATGGCTCCTGCATCTGGAGTTACACGATCTTCAACTCTGCGCTGCCGTACTTCGAGAAAGAATGTACGTAGTGTTTTTGTTCCTTGAGTATTTACTTCTGCTACAAGCACGTAATTTCCTTCACGAGAGAACCGTGTTCGAAATACAGAATCTCTACCAGATTCAATAAGATTATTATCTTCTGATAATACCCAACTAGTCTGAGCTCCAATTGGAGCAGCTGCTTGGATTTCAAAAATTGTTCCAATAGGAATACTAATAGCTTCTTGCGTTGCACCCGTAAGCTGCGCAAGTACTACAGACCCACCGATGGCCACAACGGCAAATGCGGAGGCGATACTGGTGCGAGCTCTAAGCATTACTATATAATAGTAAATTCAATAAATTTCACGAGTGCTCTTGCTAACAAGATGATAAATAGACCGATAATCGTATACAAAATAATACGTTTAGTGCGGTCTTTCGCTTGTTCATCACCAAGACTAATAACCATCAAGATTCCTGCAATGACTATTACGACAACAGCAATAAGTGCCATATAGCTGAGTACAGTGGTGAGAATATTCAAGACTACTGCTCGAATATCTGTTCCTCCAGTATTTCCGAGTTCTGGAACAGGGCCAAAGATGCTTCCACCTCCTGTAGCCTCAACAATGATTGTTACAATTCCAGCTGCAATGGCAATAATAAATAGTCCAATAAGTGCATAGAGAATGATCTTCTTCGCCTTTTCTTTTGCTTGCTCGTCTCCAACACTGATCACAAGTGAAATACCTGCAATAACGATAACTACAACAGCTGCGAGTCCCATAAAGAGCAGAACTGCAAGAAGTAGGTTAAGAACAATAGCGCGGATATCTGAACCAGATACTCCACCAATAGCTTCAGCGTGTGTAATACCACCGACAATTCCTGGGCCTCCATAAAATTGTGCTGCTACTAATTCAGGTACAATTGCCGCAAGCATTCCTAGTAGCACGGTACGTACTATAGGGCTTACAGAAACGGCTTTGAGTGTGGATGTGAGTTTTGTCATGTTTTCATACTATTGTAGCAAAATTTGCTCTTTAGCGCTACCCTTTGAGCATGCGACCGACTCAACCTTCGCACGTACTTAAGGCTTCGAAAACTGATGTATTTTTGGTCAGTAATCTGACTAATATCAGGTATCTCAGTGGAGTGGAGGTAAGTACTGGTTTTGTCCTTATTAAGCCTAAAAGTATGACTTTATTGGTTGATGGAAGGTACACAGAAGCCGCAAAAAGAAGCGCTCGAAAGGGGGTAAAAGTAGCAGATATTGACGCTTTAAAGCGCTTATTAAGGGGTGTAGAGCGGTGTGGATTCGAAGCACAGGACATCACAGTGGCAAGGCTCGCTAGTTGGAAGAAGTTATTGAACACAAAATTTGTTCAATCAAAGGGGATTATCGAGGAGTTTCGCAGATCCAAAGAGCCAGATGAGATTAAGAACTTTCGCAAGGCTCAGCGAATAACACATAAAATGATGGATCGCATTCCGGCTACTCTCAAATCATCAATCACCGAGAAGCAGTTGGCAGAAAAGCTACGACAATGGGCAGTAGAACTTGGTGCAGATGAACTATCTTTTGATCCCATTGTTGCCTTCGGAACAAATTCGAGTAGTCCACATCATCATCCAACATCACGAAAACTAACCAAAGGACAAGTGGTGCAGATCGATGTAGGTGCACGAGTAAACGGATATTGTGCAGACCAGAGTCGTGTCTTTTTTACAGGGAAGATCACAGCAGAACAAAAGCGAGTTTATGATGCTGTAGAAAGGGCTAAATCAGAATCAGAGGCAGCAGTAAAAGCAGGGGTAACAAATCACAAACTAGATACGATAGCTCGAGATATTCTTAAAGAAGAGGGTCTAAATCAGTATTTCACACATTCACTTGGTCATGGCGTGGGATTAGATATTCATGAAGGCGCTTCTCTCAGCCAAAAGTCTAAAAAGCAGAAACTTCTGAAGAATGAAATCATCACCATAGAACCAGGGGTCTATATCTCTGGAAAGTTCGGAATGCGGCTAGAGGATGAGATAATCGTTATGTAAACCCTACTACACAGACTGAGGTAGTGATTTTTGCTATAATAAAGAGATTTGAAAACAAAAATCACACCACTCTATTGTCGGCATCTTCCGAAGTTTCCATTACATCTTAAAGCGGTAATGCTGATGGTAGCTATTGTAGTGCCATATCAAACACTTGGTCAGCCGACGCCATCAGGTAACGAACCATACGAACAAGAGTTTTTGATCACTGCTTATTACAGTCCGATGCCTGGACAGTGTTGCTATGTAAGAGGTGGAGAAGCAGCAGACAAAGTTTTGAATGGTCAGGGGATTGCAGGCGCAGATCTTACTCCTGTATTTCCAGGAATGATTGCTGCTCCTTCTAGCTATCCGTTCGGAACAAAAATTTCTCTTCCAGGTATTGGAACACTTGCTGTACACGACAGAGGTGGGGCGATTAACGAACTTGGAAACGGAAAACACCGCTTAGATATCTGGGCAGGATATGGAGAAGAGGGGCTTGCTCGTGCGCTTGCCTTTGGGCTGCAGCGTGTAAAAGGAACAGTGTACCCAAATGCAAGTACTCAACCTGCGGTACAGTTTGAATTAGCAAATCTTCCATCACCAATAGATGAGTTGAAAATGTACTTTGTCGAAAAAGATAATTTTCTTGCCATGCGTCCGAAGGAAGGAGAGAGGGGACTTTCGGTTTACTTGCTTCAGGATCATTTGCAAACTATCGGATATCTTAAGCATAGACCAACAGGATTCTTTGGACCTCAAACCAGTCGCGCATTTCATGCATTCCTAAGAGATTACCAAGTAGACGCGCCAACAAATATGCTATCGGAAAAATCTGCAGCATTTGTACTTGGTGCAAGAACTCGTCTTAAGGCCAATCAACCATTTGCAGAATTTGTTGATCCTAAAGCATCGCAGTATTCAATTGCGCAGGCACAGAGAATGCTTCGATTTCTTGGCTACTACAAGGGCAGAACCAATGGTGAGTACGATGATAATCTCTTCGCAAGCATCCTAAAATTCCAGCAAGATCACGCTCTTGTAGGTACTGCTTCCGACACTGGTGCTGGACGCATTGGACCACTAACAAGCCGAGCAATTCGTGGAAAATGGAACCGACAGATTGTCGAAGGTCATGCAGGTAATCACTTGGACTTATACACAATAGATCAACACATCGAAAAAAATGGACAGCGTATTGCACAGTTCCTTGGCGAAGGCTACAGCGGAAAACAAGTCCGCCTTCTGCAGACAGAACTTGCTGCACTTGGCTTCTTCCCAGAAGAAAAAATCAACAGTGTGTACGGTCCTCTAACCGAAGCATCTGTAATGCGCTATCAACTTGATCGCGGATTAATCAGTTCACGTTCTGATACTGGGGCAGGATACGTAGGCCCTGCAACACTACGAAATTTACGCAAGGATCAGCGAAGTATTCTCTATCGATTAGTTCGAGCAGAGGGGTGGAAGGCTTTGTAAGCAATTAGTCAGTTGACGTTCGATACAACTTCTTTCAAGCTGTCTTCGTCATGCGCTTTTTGATCATAGTCGGCCTGATATTCATGCCATTTTGTGTACAGGCAGAAGATGCTTTTCTTACGCGATCGGAAGCCTATATTGTTACATGGGAAACAATAAATCGACCTGCATTCGAAACAGCAAAATCTTATGTAGATGTACCTGAAGATGATCGAGGTTTTCTAGAAATCAGTTATGGTAAACGTAGAGGTATACTGATCGATTCTGAGTATTTCCGACCAGATGAACTCGTTACATTAGGGGATGCACTACTTTGGGTGTATCGCACACGAAACATTCGAGAGTTACCCGACATGCAGGAGGTAGATCTTGGCTCTATGATGGACGATTACTCCATAATAGAAACAGATCGTCCTATGGATGGCAGAGTGACCAGATCTGATCTTCTCGCTATGATTGCAAAGCTAGATGGGCAGCTACGCAAAGAAGTACATGAAGTCAGTTTCTATGCTGATGACTTCCATGGAAATGGAACAGCATTTGGTGATACGTTTGATATGTATGCTATTACTGCAGCACACAGATCATTTCCTAGTAATACTTTAGTAAAAGTAACAAATGTAGAAAATAAAAAGAGCGTCGTCGTTCGTATTAACGATCGTGGTCCTTATGTTGATGGGAGGGATATGGATCTTAGCAAGGCAGCTTTTGAAGAGATTGCACCAGTGGGACAAGGAGTATTGCGTGCGACATTTGAAAGATTAGGACATATGGATCTTGTAAATCAGTGCGAAGAGAGGCAGCGTCTCTACCAACGTCGCATAACGCGAGAGGTACTATTCTATCGTGGAGTGCCACATACTTTCACCTTAGGAGATCAATTGGTATTACAAAGCAATCGACCATTCGTCATCCATGGAGTTACATTCCCAGATGGGCAATATCTCCGCATACAAGACTTTGTGCATCCAAAAGAGAAATACAGAATTTCACCTGATATGACTGGTCGATACATATTTAGAGTAGGTGATGCCCTTGGGCGTCGTCGTGAGATGCGAATGGATGTCAGTAGCTGTGTGTTACCAGCAAGAGGCTAATTAAAGTCATTCTTAACTACCCAGCAAGTCCAAAATCTGCTATAATCAGTAGATTTGTTGTATCCTAGATTTAACCCCTCTTTCTCTCCTTGGTAAAACTACTCCGCTACGGTACCTGGCCATTTCTCTGGCTGATCATAATCAGTAGTATTACGCTGTTTACAGATGGATTTTGGTCGAGCCTTGGAAGTGATCTAATCTCTGCGCCATTCTCAACAATATTTGGATTTGCCCTGTTGTACTTTGGTTGGAGAGTATCAAAAAAAGTGTTTCGTCATTGGTATGCATACAAAGAAGGTAAGAAATTGATTTCTCTAAAAATACTTCTTCCTAGACAGGAGACAAAAATTGACCAAGAGAAACGTACAGAGAAAGACTTTAAAGAAAAGGTCGCAATCATGGAGCAGTTGTTTCGTGCACTTTGGGAGATAAAATCTCTTAACTTTTACCAGATGATTCGTTTCTGGTTTTTCCGATACATCTGCATCAGTTTTGAAATGTACGTCGAAAAAGGTCAGCTAACAATGTATGTTGTTACAAATCCCAAGTTGGTATCTATTGTAGAAAAGCAAATCACTGCGTTCTATCCAGATGCTGAAGTTACTATTCAAGAAACTCCAGACATTTGGCCCGAAGGAACAAAGATGGTTGCCTACAATATGATGATGCAAAAGCAGTTCATGTATCCGATTCGCTATTACGAACAGATGCAAGACGACCCACTTAATGGTATTGGAAACGTTCTTAGTAAACTTGGTGCGGACGAAACAGCATGTATTCAGATGATAGTCACTCCTTCGTTTTCTGGAAAATGGAATAAGAAGGCGAGGATGCATGCCAGTACAAGCTTTAAAGGAAAGAAAGATCATTGGCTTAGCCATATCCCAGGACTCAAGATTCTTGGAAACGTTGTATCCGGTATTGCTTCTGGCGATACTTCTACCATGGCACCAGGTGCTAAGAGTGGAGATTCTTTCGTACGAATGATTCAACCAGAGGAAGAGCTTTACAAACGTATGGGAGAAAAAGCAGGTATGAGTTTCTATCATGTTTCTATCCGTATTTTTGCAGCAACAAAATCATGGAATAGATCAATGGAAATTACTAATAACATGCAGGTGGCATTTAATGCATTCAAGGATCTATATGGAAATGTGTTAATTAACCGTCGTTTGTTTGTAGATTTTTTCCCGTTAGATTTGAATGCCAAGTTGTTTTATAGACTTTGGAAGTATCGTATCAATGGCTTTATGCATAAGAAGTCTTTGCTTGTAGAGAAAGAACTTGCAGGACTCTTTCACTTCCCAGATAGTCGATACAATACGATTCCTATTATTCAGTGGACTGCTTCGAAGTCGTTGCCACCTCCACCACATTCATCACCAGAGGGTATTGTGCTTGGTATTAATAATTATCGTGCGCTTGCAACAGAGATTAAATTTAGACCTCAGGATCGAACGCGTCATCATTACATCATTGGTAAATCTGGTACAGGTAAATCTGCATTCTTAAGCTGGATGTCGAGACAAGATATTCAAAATGGTGAAGGTGTTTGCATGATCGACCCGCATGGAGATCTTATCGAGGATGCACTTGCGCATACACCAAAGGAACGTGCAAAGGACATTGTTCTATTTAATCCTGCAGATTCAGATAGGCCAATGGGGCTTAATCTTTTGGAAGCAAAAACACCAGAAGAGAAAGACAGGGCATCGTTAGATGCGATGGAAATCTTTATTAAGTTGTTTGGTAACGAGATCTTCGGACCACGTATTCAGCATTACTTCCGTAATGGATGTCTAACACTGATGGATGACGAAGAAGAAGGTGCAACAATTATTGATGTTCCACGTATGTTTGTAGATGAAGACTTCCAGCGATACAAAGTAAGTAAATGCAAAAACACTGTGGTTCGCAGTTTCTGGGAACATGAAATGGCAAAAACAGGACAGCGAGAAAAAGAAGAGATGATCCCCTACTTCAGCTCTAAGTTTGGTCCGTTTATTACAAATACGACAATGCGTAATATTATAGGACAGCCAAAATCAGCATTTGATATTCGACAAATAATGGATAACAAAAAAGTGCTACTGGTAAATCTATCTAAAGGAAAAATAGGAGATACCAATGCACAACTTCTAGGATTGATATTCGTAAACAAGATTAACATGGCTGCGATGGGTCGTGCGGATATGCGCAAAGAAGATCGTGAGCGTTTCTACTTGTATGTGGATGAGTTCCAAAACTTCGTAACCGATGCGTTTGCAACAATCCTCTCAGAAGCACGTAAGTATGAGCTCGCCCTTATTATGGCTCACCAATTTATCGGACAACTTGTTGGGAAAACAGAAGCATATGGATCTGCCAGTTCCAAACTTCGTGATGCAGTGTTTGGTAACGCAGGTAGTATCAGCTCCTTTAAGATCGGTGCAGAAGACGCAGAATACATGGCAAAAGAAATGGCACCAGTGCTATCCGAACAGGATGTTATTAATGTTCCAAACTTCCAGTGTTACACAAAGCTGAATATCAATAACGTTACCTCAAGGCCGTTTAGTATGAATACTCTATACGACGAGTCTGAACGCAATGAGAAACTCGGAGGACTGATCAAAGAATACAGCCGTATGAAATATGGTCGTAAGAAAGTCTTCGTCAATCAAGAGATCGAAGATCGAATTGGAATCTCTCAGCAGTAGAGCTTACCTCTTCTTCTTTTTTTCAGCACCACTCATTTTAAGATACTCACGATCTTGTGCGATTTCTTCTTTTATTTCTTTAAGCTCGTAGCTCAACATGAGTGTAATGACAATTCGAATTGCTATAATTGTTGCAAGCTTTCCAAGGTCATCCCAGCTAGGACGAATGATAGATTCGATAATGTCTTTTCCTACAAGAAACTCAAGTCCTAGTGCTAGGTGCTTACCAAGATCGATACGTATAAACGGTAGGTGATTGTTTTGCCTTATAGCAGAAAGAGTAAAGTGCATTGCACTCTTTACTGCTCCATATGCCATGATGGTCACTCCGATATATCCGATAACTGCAGCAGCAAAAATAGATAGAGATTCTAGGCTGGCAGAAATCGTAATGATATCTTTGATGAGTGATGTTGGCTCCATAACCTTAGTATTGTACCATTTTTTAGAGTTTTCAGCTAGAGAGGAAATACATATCAGCTAGCAATAGCTGCTTTTCCAGGAATTCGTACCTCTAGAGAAAGAGGCGGTTCTATGCCATGGGCAGAAAGAATATCTTTCATTGCATGTTGAATTTCCATACAGCGTTCTTTGCTCACAACAACATTTCCAGTTTTCTGGTCGTATATATCTGCAATGGCTACAGACTCGTCCCAATGTTGCACATTATTAGGATGGTTATTTGCATTAAGGAATAGCTTTGCTTCTTCAATATCTTTAAATACTGTTGCAAGATAAGTGGCTAGAATTTCTTTTCCATTTTCGAGATCAAACAAATTACATAGGTATGCTGCAAGCCATGATTTAGGATGCCGAGCTCGCATATCGGCAATGTCTATCATGACAAGTTCTGGTTCCGAATGCTGAGTATCAATATCTATTTGGAATTGAGTTGCTTCGTTCCGAGCCATGTAGTGTGGCATATCACTCAGCGATGCATATACGTATCTGTCTGATTGAATAGCGATATCTTGCACACCAAATGAAGAGACTTTTCCGCTAAGCCTAGGGCATTCAAAATTATCAAATTCTCCTCCATGTTCATCTGAACGAACAACTAATTGCTCTTCAGTCCAGTTGCGAAATAGCGTTAGCTTTCTGCTGAGTCTACGTTGAGCTACTGGATTCCATTTATATGATTGACCTCTATAGCTCTTGAGTAAGTCGCTTGCTTTCCTAGTACTTTTTTCTTTTAATGCTTCATAATTCTGATCTACAATTATTGATTGGTATTCAGTATCAAGTTCATCGCTAGCATCAAGTTGACAGCGGCATTCATCAAGCATTTGTTCCATACAATCTGTATCTTTTATGCCATCCATTGCTGCTGGTGCAATAGGGGCAGTCCATTTATCTGTAGGGATATCTTTTGAACCTGTATGGGAAGCTATTTCCCTAAAAAATGATTCTCGATTTGCAGATTGCATACTGAAGAGTTGTTTAGAAGCACTATTAGAAACAGTACCCTCTACGTCGGCCGCTTCATTATTTTGATGTTCAGACATCAATATATTATAGCATAATATCTGTAATGAGTCTTTTTCATATTTTTAACTTTACGATTGCCAATCATTCCCATAGCCTACTTTTACTATGACATCATTTAAGCAAGCAAAAGACATGTTCAAGCTCCAAAAGGAGGCTAAGAAGATCAAAAAGGAGCTCAAGAATATCCATGTAGAAGCAGAAGCTGAAGGGGTTACTGTTGTTGTTAATGCAGAGCAGGAGATCATTTCTATCGAAATTGAAGATCATGTAGAGCGAGATCGCATCCCAGCACTTCTCAAAGATGCACTCAATCGTGCCATGAAAAAAGCCCAAGTTGTTGCAACAGAAAAGATGCAAGGAGTGATGAGCCAAATGGGTATGGGAGCACCAGATCAAGGAATGGGTGCAATGGGAAATCCGTAAACTTGCCTATGAAGAAGATTGCCATTTTCATTATCGTCTTAGCTGCAGCTGGATATTTCTGGTATGCGCTGTCACTAACTCCCGTAGATAGCGCTGCTGCTACTCGTACAAAAGTAACGATAGAGGCAGGCTCAACAACATCACAAATAGCAGATCTGCTAAAAGAGGAGGGGATTATCCGCAGCCCATTTGCCTTCAAGCTTCATCTAAAACTAAAAGGACTCGATGGATCTTTGCAGGCAGGAGTCTTCTTATTGGATACATCACAGTCTGTAGATGATCTCGCTGCTATACTCCAAACAGGACGAGCACAAGAAATGATAGTTACCATTCCAGAAGGGTTCACGGTGCTGGATATTGATAATCTACTTGTAGAAATGGAGCTTATAGAAAAGGGTGATGCTATTGCTTGTGCAAGAAATTGTGATTTCGAGACGTACGAATTTCTTCCTACAGAAATGGGTGAAATGTCAGAACGTGGAGGACTGCTGGAAGGATATCTTTATCCAGATACCTATTACGTTCCTGTCGATGAGTTTGTGGTGAAGTTTTTCTTCGAGCGTATGCTCAACGGGTTTAGGTATAACGTACTTGAGGAGTATGCGCAGGAGTTAGAATCTTCGGATAGATCACTCCATGAATTTATTTCGATGGCTTCTCTCGTAGAAGAGGAGACAAGAACTGATGAAGAGCGAGCATTAGTGGCAGGAATTCTCTGGAAGCGTTTTGATGAAGGATGGGGGTTGGGGATAGATGCTGCAGTGCGATACATAGTAAATAAGCCGACAGCTGAAATTACACACGGAGATCTTAATGTTAATAACCCCTATAACCTTCGTAAGTTCAAAGGTCTTCCTCCAGGGCCTATTTCAAGTATCAGCCTTAAGAGTATAGAGGCAACACTCAACCCCAAAAGCTCACCATATTGGTACTATCTACACGATAAGACGGGATTGATTCATTATGCTGTATCGAATGAGGAGCATAACACAAATAGGTACATGTATTTAGGAAGTGGCTCTGAATAGGCTAAATTAAGCCAAAATAGGCTAATTGTCATATATACTAAAATGTAGTATAATATATGTATGAAACAAATATTCATATTCGGTTTACTCATCATGTTTGCGTATGCGGGATTTCGTCCCCCAGATGGGATGCGAAAGTTCCCTGTAGCTAATTTGCAGTTTCAGGTGCAAACCTCTCAGGGTACTGCGACTGTAAAATTACAGGAAGATTTGGTGACATCCGTCACACAAGAGACCGAGCAAGATGAAGAGGAATAAGATATACTCTCCAGCAGAAACTATGACTGATGAATACAATCACAGGCTAAAGATTGGTGTAATGGGTTCTGCCTCTGGTCCACAGCTCGAGAGTGGTCATGCAAAGGATATGGCGATAGAGTTGGGTAGAGAGATTGCACGTCGCAATCACATCTTTATTAATGGAGCGTGTCCGGGCTTGCCAAACGATGCACTTATTGGAGCAATTAGCGAAGGTGGGTTTACCGTTGGTATTTCTCCAGCCTTTTCTCTCGAGGAGCATGTAAAAGAGTATCAGTCACCACACGAAAACGACTTCATCATCTACACGGGTGCTGGATTCATGGAGCGCGATATTATTAATATTCGCTCTTCTGATGGTGTGGTTATTATTGGTGGAGGAATAGGAACACTCAACGAGTTGACTATTGCATACGAAGAAGGTCGTCCCATCGGAGTACTTACAGGCACAGGAGGAATCTCAGATCACGTACCACATATTGTCGAAGAACTCTGTATAAGAAAAATAGCCCCTAATATGGTTTTCGATAATGACCCTGTTAAACTTCTTGATAAATTAGAAACAGCAATCAAGGCATATCCACTTCCTATTCATGAAGACGGACGTGTGATCGACAAAAAGTTCTGTCGACGTGGAGACTGGTGGTGTCAAAATCCAGACAGAAAAGGATAATCTAATTATTCTTCTTTGTTATCCATTTAATTGGAGTCCCTTCAAAGCCGAAGGTTTTGCGAATGCTATTTTCTAGGTAACGCAGCTGTGAGACTTGGACTTTCTTTGGATCTTTTACAAACACTACAAATGTTGGAGGAACTTCTTCTGCTTGAATAATCATCTTAGATTTCGCAAGCATTCCCATAGGCTTACCGTATACAGTTCGTTTGTACCATTCGATAAGATCTTTTGTAGGGAGACGGCGTACACGGTTTCTCTGCGTCATCTCTATCAGATCAAAAATCTTAAGGAGTCCCTCTTTTGTCTCTGCGGAAACTGGTAGTACAGGTGCACATTTTGCAAACTGCAACTGTTGTTCTATTTCTGCGAGTCGAAGATGTCTTTCGTCGCTATCTACTAGATCAATCTTATTTACTAATATAATCAAACCCTTACCTTCTTCAACGGCCATACCAGCTACACGTTTGTCTTGCCTGCTCAAGGTTTCTGTTGCATCAATTATCAACACAGCAACGTCACAGTATTCCAATTCCTTCACACTTCGGAAGTACGCATAAACTTCTATATCTCCCTTGGTATCTTTTCGCCTTTTGATACCTGCAGTATCTGTAAATATATAATCCTGATCATGATATCGAATTACAGTATCCACAGCATCACGGGTA
>Ga0187833_10004438_pt1 | contig 13723 bp, 12 predicted proteins | sample ETNtaG_37_FD_167968 | JGI IMG/M metagenome (GOLD analysis project Ga0187833, IMG submission 167968) | Marine microbial and viral communities from oxygen minimum zone, Eastern Pacific Ocean - ETNP2014_SV_400_PacBio MetaG (Illumina Assembly) | ecosystem: Environmental > Aquatic > Marine > Hypoxic... | reverse complement strand
TTCACACACAGATCAAGTCCGAGAACGGGATTTGGACACCTACGGCCAGGGCCGGTGTCAGCTACGATATAGCAGGCGACGAAGCAACGGCGACAGCAACATATACTGGTGGAGGGGCTGCCTTTAAGGCTACGGGCGCCGAGGTCGCCCAATTAGGTGCTAACGTCGGAGTCGGCGCCACATATTATCAGGCTGGATGGTCAGTAGGTTTGGCCTACGACGCAGACTTCAAGGACGACTACGTTGGTCACTCTGCAATCGTGCAACTAGAAGTCAGCTTCTAAATAGCCTCGAAAATATCCTCTTGAAATTAGAGCCCCGGGATAATATCCCGGGGCTTTTTTTGCAAATATGCCTAAAACTTCTCAGTTCATTAGGTGGGAAACAAGATGACGACATATGACTCAGCACCATATCCCAGCAATTGCTACAGATATTCAGCACCCGAAAGTCTGAGCGCAATCGCCATATTGTTTGGCATGGTTCCGCCGGAGCTAAGAAACTCCCAAATACTTGAAATTGGTTGCGCCAGCGGCGGCAATGTTATCCCATTGGCGGCGCGTTACCCGGATTCCGGTTTTCTGGGCGTCGATCTGTCGAAAAACCAGATAGATCGGGCGCGAAAAACAGCGACAGCCTTGGGTCTTGAAAACCTGGATCTGGAAGAAATATCCATTCTCGATATAGACCTCAAAGGACGAAAATTCGACTATATCATCGCCCATGGCTTCTACTCATGGGTGGCAAGCGATGTTCAAGAACGATTGCTGGAAATTTGTGGTGAAAACTTGTCGCATAACGGCATCGCCTATATCAGCTACAACACATTACCTGGATGGAACGCCGTAAAGACGATCCGCGATATGATGCGTTATCACGGTAAGAATTTTGACGATCTGGACGAAAAAGTATTCGAAGCACGCCGCATGCTGAACTTTGTTTCCGAAAACATCAAAACGGCGAGTGACCCCTATAAAAAGACGTTAGAGAACGAAATCAAGATGCTGCAAGAACTTGATGACAACTATCTATTGCATGACCACTTGGAGGCCGTCAACGAACCGAGTTACTTCTATGAATTCATGGATAAGGCTGGGAAATATGGCCTGACGTACCTCGCCGAGGCCGATTTGCCTTCCATGTATCTGGGAAACCAGACGGATGCCGTTGCCGATATCCTGTCTCAAATAAACGATACCGTCCGCCAGGAACAGTATGTTGATTTTATAAGCAATCGCCGCTTCCGTATGACCCTGTTGGCCAAAGAAGGTGTCAGCCTGAACCGAACTTTGTCCCCCGAGAGTGTTGCCGGGTTGCGTTTGATCGCTAACTATGGACTTGAACAACCAATCCAGGCCGAAACGGAAAAGTCTATCGAAGCGCTCGACCTTGTGGGCATGGCACGTCAGGATCAAAAAGCCACCATGACCGGCCGGATCGCGTGCGTTTGCTATCTGCAGATGGTCAAGGCGGCGCCTGTTCCTCAGACACTTGATGAGATCGTTGAACTTGCATTCCCGATTCTAGAAGACGTTCCCAAGGATTTCATTCGCACCGAACTCAACGCAACCGTATTGCAATTTATATTTAGCGGGGTTCTTTCAATTACGACAGCCCCTCCGTGTTTTACGAAAGAAATTGCCGATAAACCGGAAGTCTTCAAAACCGCGCAGATTATTGCCCAAAATGAGGCGAGGTTGCCAAATATGAGACATGAAACCGTCGGCGGACTTACAGATGATCAACGTTTTTTTATGCAATATGTTAACGGTGAAAATACCAAGGAACAGATCGTTGACGCCCTTAGAGCGCATGTAAAGAGCGGTAAATTTACGGTAAGTATGGACGGCACACAGATAAAACCAAACACGGATGAGCTGAAAGAATATCTATCGAAATATGTAGAAACACAGTTGGCTTTGTTCGGGGCCAATGCGCTGCTGACTAAAAAGAAGTAATAAAATATGAGTCGACATTTAATCGGAATTCTATTGATTTTAGTTACAATTACAGGATGTAGCGTCAAGTCCTTGGAAGCCCGTAGGGACGCTGCTATGATTGTCGCAAAAGAAGCGGGGTTTTCCCCGTTCGCGATCAGTACAGATACATTTCGTTTAGCCGGATTTTCGAAACTCATTCAAAAAAAGGTGCCTGTTACACTTTATATTGAGGGCGATGGGTTTGCCTGGGTAAACCGCCGTACGGTCTCATCTAACCCAACACCGACAAAACCGATGCTGTTGGTAATGGCTACAATGGATGACGCCAAAAATGTTATTTATATTGCTAGACCCTGCCAATACATTGATCTATCAGAGGAAGAGATTTGCGACGATAAATACTGGACGAGCCATCGTTTCTCTGAGGTTGTTATTTCAAGCTACGTCCAGATACTGGATGGAATAACCGAAAAATATGATAGTGAAGGCTTCCATTTAGTGGGATTTTCCGGGGGTGGCGCCATTGCGGTATTGCTAGCGGCTCGGCGAACAGATGTTCTTTCACTGCGAACGATTGGTGGTAATCTCGACCACGCAGCGCTGAATAAGGCGAAACGTGTGACACCGTTGCGGGGGTCCCTGAACCCCATCGCAGTGGCTGGAATGGTAAAATTACTCCCGCAAATTCATTATATTGGAAGTGAAGACAAGGTAGTTCCGGCGTGGGTTTCAAGTGCCTTTGTAAAAGCGGTCGGGGGCGGGACCTGTGCTAAAAGGATGCCCATTTCGGGAATTGGTCACGCAGACGGATGGCTTGGTGTGTGGCGGCAACTTAGCCGCGACATTCCAAGGTGTTGATGGGAGGCAGATTATTCTCCCAGTTCGCCATTGGCGGTGTTCCAGTTAGAGTAGAATTTTGGAAGAGTATTGATCTACCCTATTGAACAAAAGTGTCTGCATCTTGTAGACAAAACCATCGCAAGAAATGAGCTCTTGAACCCCCAACTTGAGGTAAGCGCTTAAGTTGCGATTTTTTACGCCCTTTGGTATTGGGCGAAATCTATTGAGATTTGACCTACCTTCTGGCGATCCGGCAAGCTCCGCTACATCTGGTGCGGCAGCGACATTTGCCTCTTGTCGTAGGGCGCCCTCACCTGAACGACCCTCAAGATAGCTGACACAGGTTGCAGGCGGAGCGGGGAGCGAGCGTCTCGGCCTGCTCTGGCCCGTCGCGCAGGATCATTCCTGCAGGCCCAGCACCCGAAACAAGGCGATCAACAGCAGTACGCCGCCATAAGCGGTGAGCCCGATCGCTGCGGCGATGGCAAAAACCTTGAGATGTACCATCACCTACGCATACACGAACCGAAGGCGCCAGCACCATCGCCAATGTCAGTTCTTGCGGTAATCACGGCAAAATCTTTGTGCGGCCCAATTACTTTGTCGCGCGTGATTCCGCTCCGATCGAGCCAGATTGACGCCTCAGCGCCCTTTGAACTGTGGCCGGCGCTTTTCCATGAAAGCCGTGCGGCCTTCCGTATAGTCCTCGCTATCGAAGCAGGCGCGCACCTGGTGCTCTACGGCCTCGAGGTCACGATTATCCGGATCCTTGAGCACTTCACCGATGGCCACCTTGGCGGCGCGCACGGTAAGCGGCGCGTTATCGGCGATGCCCTCTGCCAGCTGGCGCACAGTGGCTTTGAGGTCCGGCGCCGGCACCAGCCGGTTGATCAGGCCCATGCGCAGGGCCTCCTCGGCAGAGAAGAGCCGCGCCGTGAAGAGGATCTCCTTAGCCATGGCCGGGCCGACCAGGGTTGAGAGCTTGCGCAGGCCTGTGAAGCCGTAACCGAGGCCGAGGCGTGCGGCAGGGATGGCATACTGCGAATCGTCGCTGGCTATGCGGATGTCGGCCTGCAAGGCGACCGCTAGGCCACCGCCGACACAAAAGCCGCGGATCATCGCCACCAGCGGTTTCTCCAATCTGCCGAGCGCCTCCTGGGCAGTGGCGGTGACGCGGTTGTATTCCTCTTCTGCTTCTGCCGAGTCACGGTGCTTCTCGAATTCGGAGATATCGGCGCCCGAGACGAAGGCCTTGTCGCCGGCACCTGCCATGATAACGGTGCGCACAGTATCGTCAGCGGCGAAATCGGCGATAATCTTGGAGACCGCCTGCCACATCTCCAGCTTGAGCGCGTTGCGGCGCTCAGGATTGTTGAAGATCATCCAGCCTATGCCGGCATCCTTGCGGGCAATCATGAGGTCGGTATCGAGGGTCAGCATCTCCGCCATCAAATTACTCTCTGTGTGCGTAAATCGGTAATCGCCGCGTCGTCGAAGCCAAGTTCGGCAAGAATAGCATCGGTGTCGCCGCCCATGCTGGGGGTGGGTCGGCGCACCTGCTCGGGCTGTGGCGTGCCGGTTAGATGCACTGCCTGACCGACCACATGCATATTGCCGTGCTCCGGGTGACTCATAGGCACGGCGATACCGAGGTGACGCACCTGCGCATCGGCGAAAGTCTCGTCGATGCAGTTGATAGGCCCACAGGGCACGCCCGCCGCGTTCATGGCTTCTATCCAGTACGCACTCGGCTTTTTCGCGGTGATTTCGCCTAACATGTCGTTGAGAGTATGGCGGTTCTTCGATCGTGCATCGCCATTGATGAAGCGCTCGTCGTCGGCCAGCTCCGGTGCTTCAACGACGCCGAGGAAGCGTTGCCACAGCACATCGCCTGCGGCGGCGATGTTGATGGCACCGTCGGCAGTCGGGAAGACGCCCATGGGGATGCCCGTCGGGTGGTTATTCCCGGCTTGCGGCGGCACTTCGGAGTCGATCAGCCAGCGCGCGGCCTGGAAGTCGAGCATGGCGATCTGCGCCTCCAGCAGCGAGGTATGTACCCACTGGCCCTGGCCAGTATGCTCGCGGTTGAACAGCGCTAACAGGATACCCATGGCAAGATAATTGCCGGCCGAAAGATCAGCCACGGGAATGCCGACGCGCACTGGCCCCTGGCCGGGCAGGCCGGTAATCGACATCAGGCCGCCCAACCCTTGCGCGATTTGGTCTACTCCGGCGCGGTCCTTGTAGGGTCCGCTCTGGCCGAAGCCGGAGATGCTGCCATAGATGAGGCGCGGGTTGCGCGCGCTCAACGTCTCGTAATCGATGCCGAGCCGGTGCTTCACGCGGGCGCGAAAATTTTCCACCACTACGTCGGCGCGATCAGCGAGTTTGAGGAATATTTCCTTGCCCTCCCCGCTCTTCAGATCGAGGGTCATGGCGCGCTTGTTGCGGTGTAGGTTAAGGTAGTCGGGCCCGTCGCGGGCACCGCCTAACCCCTCGTTGCCGGGCTCGCTGGGTGCCTCGATCTTGATCACGTCGGCGCCCCAGTCGGCTAAATGGCGCACGGCCGTGGGTCCGGCCCGCGCGCGGGTCAGATCGAGAACGAAGATGCCTTCAAGGGGCAGACGAGGCTCGCTCATGCCTATTCCGCCGCCGCTGCGACGCCGTCTTCCACTTCGACCGCGATGGGGATGTAGGTGTAGGTCTTGGAGATGATTTGCCAGCGGCCGTCGAGCTTGAGCAGACTGAGATAGTCAGTAAACAGCTTCGCCCCGATGGCAATCTGCACCCGCGCTAGCGCCGATTCGGCGCCCGACTTGTCGATCGAAAGAATGCAATCCTGACGCTTCTGGCCTGATTTTGCTGGCGCCTCGCGCCCCGCAACGCGTGCATAAACGGCCTCCATGGGATCGTCTTGCAGGGCCCCATCGGTTGCGGCGTAAAGGTGGCAGGCGGGGTGGAAGATGCTTTTCAATGCCTCAATATCGCCCTCGTAGAAGCCGTCGAAATAGTTGGCAAGGGTCGTGCTGATCTCGTCATAGGCTGTGTCCATCTGATCCTCCCAGTGGTTAGTCTTCGGCCTTGAGGCCGGCGATGCCCGCCTGCAGCGCACCGCCGAGCAGCGCGATATCGATCGAATAGGCTACCATGCGGAAGCCGCGCGCCATCCAGGCGCGGCCCCATTCCACATTGGGGGCTAGGCAGCCCGCCGGCTTGTTATGTTTGCGGCAGGCGGCGACGATTTTGCCGATGGCAGCGTCGAAATCCGGATGGTCGAACTCGCCCGGAATACCCATAGTGAGCGAGAGGTCGTAATGGCCTACATAGGCCGCATCGATTCCTCGCACCGCCAGAATATTGTCGACCGCTTCGACGCCTTTGACAGTCTCGATCAGGGCAATGACCATGGTGCGTGCTTCCGCACTCGCCATCTTGGCCGATACATTGCCACCGCTGTAGTCGTCGTGGGCGCCGCCGAACATGGCGCCGCGCACGCCGCGCGGCGGATAGCGCGCCCAGGAGACGATCGTCTCCGCTTCCTCGCGGCTCTCGACCATCTGGTACACCAAGCCCATGGTGCCGATATCGAGCAGGCGCGCCGTGGTAGCGTAGGATTTGTCGGGCGGTCGCACCAGCGGCACGATGTCCTGACCGCGGCAATAGGCGATTTGGCGCTTGATCTCCTCTTCGGAGATGCCGCTGTGTTCCATGTCGTAAATCACGTATTCCGCGCCGGCGCCGGCCAGCACCGTGGCCGTGCCGGGGTTGGCAAACTCAAACACCATGGTACCGAACGCGGTCTCACCGCGGGCTAGCTTCTCTTTGACCGGATTGGAACGCATGTGCGGTCACTCCTCGCGATAGAACAGGCGACGCAGCGCCTCGTAGTGGGTGTCGTCGCGCGACTTGAGCCGCGCCCAGGCGGTTTCATAGGCTTGGCGGCGGTATTTCTTGGCAGCCGCGTCCGATAGTGTCACCACTTCGATACCGCGCCGCTGCATCTCCGCATCTTCCTCCAGCCCCAGATCGGTGAACACGGCGTAGGAGCGCTGCTCATGGGCCAGTCCGAGTTCCCGCAAGGCGTTGCGTGCGATCTCGTCCATGGCGTTCCAGCGATCGAGATTGACCAGAATGACGATGTCGCCCTGGAAGTAGTGCGGGTCGATGCGGTGGGTCAGAAAGTTATCCCAGGAGAGATCCATCAAGCCGACGGAAGGCCAGCCGATACCAGCCACCGTGCCACGCTCGAGCGCGGTATAGACCTCCGGCACCTTGATACTGACGTAGGTCGCGCCGAGGCCCATGAAAAATTCGCGATAGAGTTGCGCGCCGCGGACGCGCAGGCCGTCGAGATCGGGCAACCCGGCCGCATCTAGTACGGGCAGCTGCGTGAGGTAGATGTGAAAGCCGAGGCTGCCTTCCGGATGGGAGAGCAGATAGGCGTTGAGTTTTTGCTGGTGGATCTCGTTGAGCAGCGCCATGCCCCCGTTCTCGCGCAGTTCGGCCGGCGGGACATTGCCGCCGACGAAGGCGTCGGTCTCGGGCACGTCGCCTGGATAGTAGCTGGACGGCCCGTAGATCATATCGACGATGCCGCTGCGCACCGCATTCGCTTGCTCCGCCGTCGGCAGCGCCTCAGGCCCGCCGAGCAGGTTGATGCGCACCACGCCCGCGGCCTCCATATTCACCCGTTCGATAAAGCTGATGAAGCTCTGGCTGTAGACTGTGCCAAGCGGCAACATCGACGTCGCCCGTAGCACCTCCTCTGCCCGGCCGCCTCCGGCCAGCGCCAGACCCGCTACGAGGGCCGCGGCAAACATCGCATGTTGTCTCATATGATTTTCTCCCGTGGCGATTATGAAGAAAAGCTTGCGCCTTGCGAAGGCCCGGTTCCAAAGCCCGCGGAAATGCTCTAGACGGGTCGCAACACACTCGTGAGTGAGACTTGCTATGCGCGATCTGCATCTGCCCGGACGCTCGAACGTCCATGCCCGCAACGGCATGGCCGCCACCTCGCACCCAGCGGCGACACTGGCAGCGCTCGACATGTTGCGCGAGGGTGGCAACGCCATCGATGCTGCGATCGCGGCGGCCGCCGTGCTGGCCGTGGTCGAACCGCAGTCGACGGGCATTGGCGGCGACGTCTTTGCGCTCTATGTGCCGAGCGGCTACGGCCAGGTCATCGCGCTCAATGGCTCGGGGCGTGCGCCGGCTGCAGCCACGGTCGAATGGTATCGCGACAACGGTATCAGCGAGATCGACTTTCGCTCGCCCCATGCGGTCTCGATTCCCGGGGCCATCGCGGCCTGGCAGACCCTGTCCGATGACCATGGTAGGCTGGGTCTGAATCGGGTTCTGCAGCCTGCCATCGCCCATGCCCGAGACGGTTATGTGGTGCACGAGGTCATCGCCGCGGTCTGGGCGCAGCAGTTCGACAAGCTCGATGCGACCGATGCTGCGCGCCGCGTCTTCCTGCCTGATGGGCGAGCGCCGTTGGCGGGCGAGGTCCACCGCCAGCCGGCGCTGGCTGAGACCTTGAGCGCTATCGCCGAGGGTGGGCGCGATGCCTTTTACCAGGGCCCCGTTGCCAAGGACATGGTGGCCTCGTTGCAGAGCCACGGCGGCTTACAGACCCTCGACGATTTTGCCGCTGCGCGGGCCGATTACGTCACGCCGATCAAGACCGATTACCGTGGCACGACGATCTACGAATGCCCGCCCAACGGCCAGGGCGTCGTCGCTCTGATGATGCTCAACATGCTCTCTGGCTTCGATATGGCGGCGCTCGATCCACTTGGCGCCGAGCGCTTCCACCTGGAGGCCGAGGCGGCGCGTCTCGCTTATCGTGATCGTGACGCCCTGCTTGCTGACCCGGAGCACACCAAGGTGCCGGTCGAGCATCTGCTCTCTACCGCCTATGCCGATGATCTGCGAGCGTTGATTAGCCGCGATAGCGCCTTGACGGATATGCCCCCACCCGGCACGGCGCCACATGGCGATACGGTCTATCTCTGTGTGGTGGACGCTGACCGTAATGCGGTCTCTTTCATCAACTCCCTGTTCCACTCCTGGGGATCGGGCTTAGTCAGCGAGAAAACCGGCGTCACATTCCACAATCGCGGCTCGGGCTTCGTCATCGATCCGAGCCACCCCTGTTGCGTCGCGCCCGGCAAGCGACCGCTCCACACCATCATCCCCGGTATGGCCATGCGGGATGGTCGCGTGATGATGCCTTTCGGCGTCATGGGTGGGCACTATCAGCCGATCGGCCACGTGCACCTGCTGACCAACATGCTTGACTACGGCATGAGCCCGCAGGAAGCGCTGGATTTTCCACGTGTCTTCGCCATCGGCCGCGAGCTTCTGGTCGAGCATGGCGTACCGGACGATGTGCGCAAGGCGCTGGCCGACTTCGGTCACGAGATCGTGGAAGTAGATTTTCCAGTCGGTGGTGGCCAGGCCATCACTATCGACTGGGACTCGAGCGTACTCACAGCAGGCTCCGAGCCTCGCAAAGACGGTTGCGCGCTCGGCTATTGAGGCCAAGCCTATAATCGAAAATTGTCACCAACTAAAGAGTGCAGGCGTGGCACTCCACCATTCCGGATATCGTGCGCTGAGGTCGTGTTCGGCCGCTCGTGCCTTTTCGAGCGTTGCGAATAATCCGAAGCATGTTGCACCGCTGCCAGATATGCGCGCGAGCAGACAGTCGGCTGTTGCGTTGATGGCGGCCAGAACCTCGCCGATGACCGGCGCGAGTTGGCGGGCGGGTGTTTCAAGATCGTTGCGACGTTGCTTGAGTGCCGCGGCAAGGCCGGCAACGTCTCGCGGTATTTCCGTGAGCGGGGCAGGGGCTGAAAAGGGGTTATTGCGGGCGGCGAAGACCGCTGGCGTCGAGAGCGGCACACGCGGGTTCACCAATAGCAACGCGCAGCGAGGCAACGCCGCGGTAAGGGGTGTCAGCTGCTCGCCGACGCCGCTGAGACTCACGGCACGCGAGCGTAAACAGGCCGGCACGTCGGCCCCGAGTTCGGCTGCGATAGTGTGCATGTCGTCATCGGTTAGCGTCACTTGCCAAAGGCGCGACAACAGGCGCAGGGCCGCCGCCGCACCGGCCGAGCCGCCGCCGATGCCGGCCGCGACGGGCAAGTGCTTTTCTAGGGTGATGGCGGCACGGGGCGTGACTCCGGCAACTTCAGCCAGGGCGCGCGCCGCGCGCAGCACCAGATTGTCCTCGGCTGCGGTCTCATTGAGGGCGGTGGCGTAAGGGCCGGCGACGGTTAGCGAGAGGTAGTCCGCCGCCACGGCGTTCAGCCGATCGCCGAGTTCTGTGAATACCACCAAGCTGTCGAGCCGGTGGTAGCCATCGTCGCGACGGCCGGTAACGTGTAGATACAGGTTGATCTTGGCCGGGGCTGGCTCGCTGAAGCGGTGCGTCAGAGCTACAGGTCCTCGGGCTTGTCGCCCTGCAGCGGCAACGGTTCAAGGCCGTTGGCGATCTTGTGGCGCAAGCTATCGGCGATATCGTCATCTGGCCCGAAAGATAACGCGCGGCGCCATTGAAAGCGCGCTTCCTCGCGCCGTCCGACGCGCCAGAGGCCGTCCGCGTAATGATCGATAATCACCGGATCGGAGGGCCGCAGTTCGGCCGCGCGTTGCAAATGCTCGGCGGCGCCCTCGAAATCGCCGAGCTGATATAGCACCCAGCCCAGGCTGTCGACGATATAGCCGTCGTCGGGCCTTTGCTCGACGGCGGTCTCGATCATCGTCTTGGCATGGTCGAGGTTAAGGCCTTTCTCGACCCAACTATAGCCAAGGTAGTTGAGCACCAAAGGCTGGTTTGGCTCGAGCTTGAGCGCTTGGAGAAAATCGGCCTCGGCGCGCGGCCATTGCTTGGAGCGCTCCAGTGCGATGCCGCGGGCATACAGCAATGTCCAGTGTCGCTGGTCGAGGGTTGGAATGCGTGCCAAGGCCGCGTCATAGGCCTCGACCGCGTCCTCCCAACGGCTGCGGCTGCGCATCATGTCGCCCAGGGTGATCAGCGGCTCGGCGCGCTCCGGACGCTCTAGCGCCATGCGGCGCAAAAGCTCGGCCGCCTCGTCGATGCGCTCTAGCTCCGCCAGGGCGCCGGCGGCGCTCAGGCGCAGATGCCAGGTCAAGGCGTCGCCCTCCGTCGGCGCTGTGTAGGCTTCGACCGCCTCCTCATAGCGCTCGGCGGAGGCCATGATAACGCCAAGCAGCATCAACCCCGCATCCATGTCGGGGCGCAGATAGAGCGCCATCTGGACATAGGTTGTCGCCGCTGCGACGGCGTTTTCCTGAAACAACGAGGTGGCAATGCCGTAGAAGACCTCGGCGTAGCCTTCCGCGCTGTCAGCCACCAGCAATGCCGGGGCCTCGCCGGTCACGAGCGTGCTGTAGGCCTTATCGAGGAATGTCGTGTCCGGGTTCTGGTCGACATAGGAATCGTAGATTGCGCGCGCCTCGTCGTTTCGCCCGGAACGCTGGTAGAAGCCAGCCGCGGCCAGCACCACACGTAGCGAGCCACCGTGAAGCGCGCTGAGCGCGCCAGCATAACCGGTCTCCGCCTCTTGCTGGTTGCCAAGGACATCACCGATCAGCCCGATGTGAAAATCGCGGGTGCTGGCGAAGGCGGAGGTCCTGCCGAGCTCTGCCAGCGCTGTCATGGGTTCGCCTGCGTCGGAGTCGACCAGAGACCATGCGGTCAGCAGCGGGATGAGATATTTATTTAGCCCGGTCTTGGGCGCGGCCTGCAGATGGCCGAGGGCGGCAGCGGCGTCGTCCTTGCCGATGGCGTCTACCGCCAGAACAATGCCGGCAACTCGCGTTTCTTCATCCACTTCCTGCAGGCGCACCGCATAGTCCACAGCGCCCAGCATGTCGCGTTCCGACAGTGATGCCGAAAGCGCTTGCGACAGCAGCTCCGGATTGGCAGGGTCGTCGGCCAAGACCCGGCCGATGTAGTGGGCGATGGCAGCGCTGTCATTGTTGTGTCGCGCATACCGTGCCGCGAGATAGCTGCCGAGACCGGAGGTTACTGCTGGCAGATCACCGTTGTCTGTTGCAGGCGCGAGCGCCGCGTCAATATTCGCCTCGTCCGCCGTATTTCCCCGGCCGTTGCCGCCGGTGTTGGCACAAGCGGTGGCCAGGAGCACAACGGCGAACATGGCCGCCACCGTCCGCAACGCGTGGCGTCGGCGCTTTGCAGTGGATATGACCAGGGGGCGCATGGGGCAAGGCCTCACATTGTCGCTGAATTCCCTATTAGATAGCCATTCCTGGTCGCGAAGTCCACGTGGCCGAAGGTTGACCTTCCTATGCCGTTGGCGCTAAACACCACGCTCAACCCATGGGAAACACCACGCTCAGCCCAAGGAGACAGCGAAGTTATGGCCAGCAAGAACAATCCGGCTCGCCGTCAGCTTCAGAGCGCGGAGAAGGACTATCAGGGCAAGAAGGTGAAGCCGGTGCTTTATGTTGGCTCCTTCGTCGGCCATGGGCGCTATGTGGCGGCCCAGGACGAAGGCGGCAAGGTGGTCAAGGACGCGGCCGGCAAGCCGATCCCTTTCAGCGCCATCTGATCCTGCGAGTATGGCCGGACAGGCGAGCGGCGATCTCGCCGGCGCGCTATCCGCCCTTGCCTGGCTGATCGGGGTCGGGGCCGACGAGGCGCTCGACGATACGCCGCGCGACCGGCTGGTCGCAGTCCCTCCTGAGCCCGAGCCGCAGCCGAAAACCCGTCGGGTGCCCGCCGCGGCGCCTGCGCTTACGCCTACTAACGACCTCATGGATCAAGCCCGCGCTGCGGCCGAGGCGGCCGACAGCGTTACGGCGCTGGCAGAGGCCGTTGCCGCCTTCGACGGCTGTGCTCTAAAGGCGACTGCCAAGAACACGGTCTTCGCTAATGGCAACCCGCAAGCCGACCTGATGCTAATCGGCGAGGCGCCGGGTGCCGAGGAGGACCGCCGTGGTCTGCCCTTTGTAGGCAAGGCCGGGCAGTTGCTTGATCGCATGTTAGCGGCGATCGGGCGCGACCGCGACAGCGTCTACATCACCAACATGCTGTTCTGGCGGCCGCCCGGTAACCGCTCGCCAAGCATCGAGGAGATCGCACTCTGCCGCCCCTTTGTCGACCGCCACATGGTGCTAGCAGGGCCAAAACTGGTGGTCTGCGTTGGCGGCATCTCAGCCAAGGCGTTGCTCGGGTGCTCGGAAGGCATTACCCGGCTGCGTGGTAAGTGGTACGAGATCATGCTACCCGGCGCCGCGCCGATTCCAGCGACGGCGATGTTCCATCCCGCCTACCTGCTGCGCCAACCCGCGCAAAAGCGACTTGCCTGGCGCGATCTTTTGGCGGTTCGCGACAGGCTGGCCAAAACTTAGCGGGAAATTAAAAAAAGTAAGTCTGTAGTGTTGGCAAGCTCTCTGAGGGGGCTCCGACAATCATTTGATATCGCTATGACAAACCACGTTTGGTTTGAATTTGGAACGATTTGGCAGCTTAATCACCGTTCTTGCGGCCATCGCGAGTCCCCCCTATAAGGCCAGCTTAATTTTGGACAAATTTTAGGCAAAAGCGAGGGTCGCGGGTGGCGCTTGTGGCAACATTTCGGTCGGCTGCGGCGATTGCAGTGCTCGCCATGATCCTGGGCGGCGGTGCTGCTGCTGGCCAGGACGTGGCGGCGGAGGAACGCGTGGCAGCGCTCAGCAGCACCGTTGTTGCGCTCGACCGCGTCGCTCATTTGCCTGCGGTCCTCGGCGGCTTGGATCGGGAGCGCTATCGCGGCATTTTTGTGCTGCAGCAAGGCGGTGCCTGGGAAGATGCGGACGCGCTGATCGAGGCGCTCGACAATACGGTGCTCATGGGTCACGTGCTGTTCCAGCGTTATATGCATCCGACCAAGTACCGCTCCTCCTATGCC
>Ga0187833_10004437_pt1 | contig 13725 bp, 9 predicted proteins | sample ETNtaG_37_FD_167968 | JGI IMG/M metagenome (GOLD analysis project Ga0187833, IMG submission 167968) | Marine microbial and viral communities from oxygen minimum zone, Eastern Pacific Ocean - ETNP2014_SV_400_PacBio MetaG (Illumina Assembly) | ecosystem: Environmental > Aquatic > Marine > Hypoxic... | reverse complement strand
GGTGTTGATGGCGAAAGGATCTCAAATGCGAGTATCGCCCTTGGTTCTGTAGGTCCTACCATCATTCGCGCAAATGAGGCGGAGGAATATTTGTTGGGCCAATCGCTAGACAAGGATGTTATCGCAAAGGCGGGTGATCTGTCAGCCGCCGCTGCCCAACCGATTGACGACATTCGTGGCAGTGCTGATTATCGTCGGGCTATGGTAAAAGTCCTCACGATACGCGCGCTGCAGCAATTGCGAGATGGCGAAGAGCGACAGGATTGGCCTGAGCATCCAGCCAGTTTCAATAAGAACAGGGAACAAGATTTGAAGTTCAGGGAAACCTCATGCTCCGGAAATCAATCGCCTGATGACATCATCGAGTTTGGTCTAAATGGTAAGCCTGTCAATTTGCGGGAAAGGCATCGTAAATCGTTGTTGCAAGTGCTACGCGAGGACCTGAACCTTACCGGCACAAAAGAAGGTTGCTCTGAAGGGGAATGCGGCGCATGTACCATCCTTCTGGATGGTGAGCCTGTGCTTTCTTGTCTGTTGCCAGCCATGAAAGCACATAATCGGAAGGTAATCACAATTGAGGGTGTTGCAACCGATGAGGACAGTCATTCACTATTGCAGTCTTTTGTCAGAGAAGGAGCAGTGCAGTGTGGATACTGTATACCCGGAGCTGTGATGAGTACGCGTGGTTTACTGAATCGAAACCCTTGTCCCTCGGAAGTTGAGATTCGTGAGGCCTTGTCGGGGAATTTATGTCGCTGCGGCAATTATCTAAAAATTATTAATGCCATACGGATGGCTGTTAAATAGAACAATGGAGTAGACCAGAGTGAAAATCATCGTATTCAATCCAAACACATTAGTGAAAATGACGAAATCCATCGCTGAGGAACTTGAAGGAGCACGAAGCGCAGACACAGAATTGTTTGTAACAAATCCGACCACAGGTCCTCAAGCGGTTGAGTCAGCATATGATGAGGTTTCAGCAGCGTGCGAGGTGACGAAGATGGTAAGCGAGGCAGAAGCCGATGGTTTTGACGCTGCTGTCATTGCCTGCTTTTCCGATCCCGGATTAGAGGCTGCTCGAGAGATTGCCCATATACCGGTCATTGGCATTGGTGAAACTGCACATCACATAGCTGCTATGCTTGGATACTCCTTCTCTATCATCACGGTGGCAGAACAACGCATTCCCCATCTGGCGCATCGAGTGATGAAGTCAGGTCTCAAAGACAAGTTAGCTTCAATTGTCCCTTTGGGTCTGACTGTGGCTGATACAGAACACCGCCGTTCGGCTACTCGATTAGCGATTAACAAGGCAGGGCTAAAGGCCGTGAATGATCACAAAGCAGAAGTTCTTATTCTGGCATGTGCTGGAATGGGAAGATACACATACGAGTTGGAGCAGGAGCTGGGTGTGCCGGTTCTGTCTCCTACCGCTGCTGGCCTGAAGATGGCGGAAACAATCGTCTCACTTAACCTCAGCCACAGCAAGATACGTATGTATAAAACTCCTTCAAGGAACATCATTAGAACTGACACAACACACAACGACGATGGGAACCAGAAGGCTTCCACGGGTTGAGATTACGTGTGACGTGTTGGTTGTCGGCGGGGGTTGCGCCGGCTTAATTGCTGCCCTGGAGGCGATCAAACACGTCGATCGGGTTGTCATAGTTTCAAAACGACGAATAGGTCACAGCGGAAACACTGTCGTATCCGGATCGGGGTTTGTGGCACCTGAACTCACTTCGAAGAATGTCACTGACCCAGGTACGCATTATCAAGACACGATGAGAGTTGGAGATTTCATAAACGATCCACAGCTAGTGCAAACCTTGGTCGCAGAAACCGGAAATTGTATCCGTAGACTTGAAGAATATGGGGCGCAATTTCTCAAGGCCGACAATGGTTTGCTTCGAACGATGTCTCCCGGGCATACGCGTGCTCGAACTGTTCGAGCTTGGTCTCCGCATGTCCCTTTCAAAACTGCTGGGTTGTCTGTAACTATTCCTCTTCTGCAAGCGGCTCTAGATCGGGGTGTAAAACTATTGGAAAACATGCCCGTAATCCGACTGGTGGTCAAGGATCAAGCTGTCAGGGGTGCTATTGGGCTTGATGTAAAAAATAATCACGGAATTGAGTTTCATGCAGGTGCCATAGTTTTGGCAACCGGGGGTGGAGGTCAAATCTTCTCCAAATCAAACAACACGGTCGACATGACTGGAGATGGCTATGCATTAGCACTCGAGGCTGGGGCGACACTCCGTGACATGGAATTTGTGCAGTACTTTCCCTCTCAAGCGTTCTCTCCTTTGAAGCTGGCTATCCATAATAGCCTGTTCTCAGAAGGAGCAAAACTGAGAAATTCTCAAGGTGAGGTTTTTATGTCTCAGTATGATCCTGATAAGGCACACCTCACCACCCGGGACAATATGGCGCGCGCGATCTGGTCTGAAGTGAACGCGGGGAATGGTATTGAAGGTGGTGTCTACATGGATCTCTCAGACGTGCCACAAATTGTCTGGGAAACAAGCTATTCAATCATGCGGAAATTTCTGGATAACTCTGGTTTCGATGTCAGCAAGCAATGGCTAGTTGTCACACCCGTCGTACATTCTTTTATGGGAGGTGTCAAGACCGATTCTCTTTGTCAGACAGGGATCCATGGTCTTTTTGTTGCTGGTGAAGGGGCTGGTGGGCTTCATGGGGCGAATCGATTACCGGGTAACGCCTTGAACGAGACAGTTGTTTTTGGTGCTATTGCAGGGCAGCAAGCATCTGGATATGCACATCGAGGCAGAAAACACCTCCTGCCGGAAACCACCTTTCCCATGCCAAGCGCTCCCCATCGAAAGGAATCGATTCCGATCAATGAAATTCGGAAATCGGTGCAGCTAAGCATGTGGGAGGGAGCATCCGTTGTTCGCTCGCGAGATTCGTTGCACAAAGCAGCTGCCAAAATCCAGGAATGCCAAAGTGCTCTACTCACAACTCCTTGGCACAGTGCATACGATTTGGCCAAATTGAAAGAAGTCGAGGCGATGAGTAAAACGGCTCAAGCCCTTGTTGCCAGTGCACTGAAAAGAGAAGAAACCCGAGGAAGCCATTTCCGATCTGATTACCCATCGGTGGATGATACCCATTGGTTTGGAAATATCGAGGTTATGAAAGGGAATGACGATCTCGAAGTTGATTTCATCCCTGTTTCCCAGACCCGACAGGAATTGGCCTCGTCATGCTAGCTGATCCGTCACTAGCATCCAGATTGGATGCAAAGAAGAGGGGAGCACAATTTTGAATAATTTAGATATGGCACTTAAGTTTGGACAGGTTCTATTACCTGAGGGTCTTGTTGAGGCAAATATAGGTGTCAAGGACGGAGCAATTGTCACTATCGCCAAAGACCCGGCCTTGCCTCCAGCAAAGAAAGTGATCGAGGCGGAAGGGTTAATCATCATCCCGGGATTAATTGATGCCCATGTACACCTACGTGATCCTGGCCATCCCGAGAAGGAGGATTTTACCTCGGGCACAATGGCAGCCGCTGCGGGTGGTGTAACCACCGTTCTGGAACATCCCGTTTCTGTTCCAAGTGTCCATTCCGTTGAAACGCTGGCTTCCAAGTATGCGATTTGCAATGAGAAAGCTGTGATTGATTTTGGCCTATACGGCGGAGCGGGTACGACCAGTATAAAAGAGATTGGACCCTTAGCCGAGAATGGTGTGGTTGCTTTCAAAACATTTCTTTTTAAGTCGCCGCCAGATCGGATTGATGAACATCATGGCCTTGAGGTAGATGGCGATGGTGAGCTCTTAGATGTCTTTTCTGCAGTGGCTCAAACAGGTTTACCGAGTTGTATTCACGCTGAGAATGACGACATTGTTCAGCATAGAACGCGAGAGCTGATCGCGTCAGGCCAAGTAGATCCGATGGCTGTCAATTTGGGCAGACCATTGATTGCAGAATTGGAAGCCGTATCACGGGCGATTTTATTTGCGGAGGAGACAGGCGTACATTTGCATATCTGTCATGTGAGCAGTGGCTCAGTAGCCGAGATAATCGGCAGGGCAAAGAAACGTGGAGTATCCGTGACAGCCGAGACATGCGTGCATTATCTCTTGCAGACTGATGAATGCCTTATGCAGCTAGGACCGTACGGAAAAATACATCCTCCGCTTCGCTCCCAAGATGAGCAAGATAAGCTTTGGGAAAACCTTCTCAATGGTGCTATAGATACCATAGGTAGCGATCATGCCCCACATACAACAGCAGTGAAGGACCGCGGTAAAGACAACATTTTCATGGCACCGGGTGGCTATCCCGGGTTGGAAACGACGCTGGTACTACTGCTGACGGAGGTCAATAAGGGAAGATTAAGTTTGAATCTGCTCAGCGAACTTGTTTCTAAGAACGTTGCCCGAACATTTGGGCTCTATCCTCGGAAGGGAACCATTAGTATTGGGGCTGATGCAGATCTCGTCATTGTTGATATGAATAAGAAACAGACTATCAGTGCTGACAAACTCTACACTCGTTGTAGAGAAAGCGCGAAACTATTCGATGGATGGCAGACGGTCGGTGCTCCGACTATGACCATAGTACGTGGCGAGGTAGTGATGGAAAACGGCGACGTGATCGGAAAGCCAGGCTATGGGAAGATCATATCTCCAATAAAATGAGCAGGTGTACCGGCATGGCTGTAATACGACTGAGATAGCAAAGGAAAAAAACGCATGTATCACGTGATAGATTCTAAGACTTTGACACGGGCCAATCTGGATCATCTTATGGATCTGGCTATCAGGCTGGAAGACGTTGCACGTGGCCTCAGCCCATCACAGCTTCTTTCTGGCAAGGTTCTAGTTTCTCTCTTCTTTGAAGCGAGCACTCGAACCCGGCTCTCGTTTGAATCCGCAATGTTGAGAATGGGTGGGCAAGTACTATCTGTAGCCGACGCTAAGAACACGTCCTCCAGTTGGAAAGGCGAGTCCTTGGAAGACACTATTCAAACAGTTCAAAATTATGCAGATGCTATTGTCCTTAGACATCCTCAGTCTGGTGCAGCAGCAGCTGCATCACTGGTTGCCTCGGTCCCAATTCTTAATGCCGGGGATGGTACAAGTGACCACCCGACACAGGGCATCCTTGACGCATTTACAATTTTGCGTGAGCGAGGGGCTATTGATGGGCAAACCGTAGTTCTCTGCGGCGACCACATGCATGCGCGCGGGAGCAAGGCGCGCGCATATGTGCTTTCGAATTACAAGGTGCGGCTCATACTTGTCAGTCCATCTCAGTTATTCATTCAGCGTGAATTTATCACTGATCTCAAAGCCCGAGGCATGCAAGTCGAAGAGACGGAGGATCTCAATAGCGCTCTTCAAGAAGCCGATGTGGTTCTGATTAGCCGAATCCAAAAGGAACGCTATGAGAGCTCAGAGGAGTACGACCAGGTTAAAGGTTCCTACCGGTTAGATCGTGCAATGCTTGAGAAACTGGATAGGATCGTTGCTGTCCTGCACCCAGGTCCAAGAACGGACGAGTTGAGCCCAGATGTGGATGACTATCCCGGAGCTTGCTATTTCCAAGAATCGTTTAACGGCCTCTTAGTTCGTATGGCATTACTGGCAACTGTATTGGGGGGAATCAAATTATGATTCTCAATCTAATAGGTTTGTGAAATGAAAATCACGCGAAACGTAAGGCGCTTTTGAAAAGCTGGTAATTAGGAAATGGGAAAACAAGAACATAAATATATTGGCAAACGGTTCCCAAAACCAGATGATTGGGACCGCGCAACCGGGGCTCTTACATATGGCGTAGAGATTGAAATCCCGGGCATGCTCTATGGCGAAGTTGCCAGGAGCGAATTTCCGCACGCCAAAGTGGTGCACGTCGACACGGAAAAAGCACGGCAGGTGCCTGGCATTAAGGCCGTCGTTACAGGAAAAGAGTTTCCGTTTTGTCATGGTCAGGGTATTGTGGACGAACCATTTTTGGCTATAGACAAGGTGCGTTACTATGGGGAGCCCATCGCAGCAGTCGCGGCTGTAACGCCCGAAGCGGCTCGCGAAGCTGTCGATCTGATAAAGGTTGAGTACCAGGAACTACCCACCGTGGTTGATCCAATTGAAGCAATGAAGGCTGGATCCCCTCTGGTACATAGCGCTCTTGAGACTTACAAGACGTCAAAAAAATATCACCCAGTTCCAGGCTCCAACATTTGCAATCAATTCAAGCTCAGAAGGGGAGACGTGGATCAAGGATTTGCACAAGCTGACCACGTCTTTGAAGACACTTTCACTACTCAGAGTATGCACCCAATCCCGCTTGAACCTCACGCTTCCGTTGCCCTTGTCGAAATGTCAGGAAACTTGATCGTCTGGAGTAATACGCAAGCGCCACACCGTGTCCGGGGGGAACTGGCGCAAGCTCTAGAACTCCCGCTTAACGAAGTCCGAGTCATACGCACTGAATTAGGCGGAGGGTTCGGTGGGAAACTCTATCCCAGGGTAGAACCACTGGCTGTCGCGCTTGCTTTTCAAATTAGGGGCACTCCTGTAAAGGTTGCATTCTCAAGAAAAGAAGTTTTCATGGCAACTGTGATTAGGCATCCAGCTATCGTCAAGATGAAAACAGGCGTGCTCAAGAACGGCAAGCTAGTAGCTAGAGAGGTGACTGTCGTCTACGACACGGGAGCTTATGCAGTTAGCCCGGTGGCTGCCAAGAATGGGGGGGTAACTGCGGCAGGACCATATCGCATCCCGAATGTAAAGATTGACTCTTTTAGCGTCTACACAAACAATCCGGTGGCTGGTGCGGTTCGCGGTTTGGGTACTCCACAGGTGGCCTGGGCTTACGAGTCACAAATGGATATTATCGCAAATGAGCTGGGATTAGACCCATTGCAGCTAAGGCTGATGAATTGTTATGAAGAAGGGAACGTGTCGGCAACGGGTGAGATACTTCATAGTTGTGGGCTGCGTGAGACACTGTTGCAGGCCACTGAAGCAGTTGGCTACAGAGAGAAACAGCCTCAGAAATCAAAGGGCCATGGCAGAGGTCTTGCTTCAATGTTCAAGTTGACCAACACTCCTACATCCTCTGCGGCCATGCTGATGCTCAACGAGGATGGAAGTCTAGGCATCCTGTCCAGCTCTGTTGAGATGGGCCAAGGCACGGAAACGGTCCTGAGACAGATTGTGGCTGAGGAGTTGGGAATGCCCATGAGTCAAATGACAGTGGCCAATCCCGATACCGAGAGGACTCCCTACCATGCTGCTACCAGTGGCAGTCGAACAACGTTTCAACTCGGCAAAGCAATTCAGATTGCTGCTGGCGACATCAAGCAGCAGCTGATTGAGATGATGATTGAGCTAAGGGACGTGGCCCCCACGAGCTTGGAATTTAGGGATGGAGGAGCATATGTAAAGGGTACTTCTTATGGAATGACATTTAGTGAGATCATGCAGGAGTTTTATGGCACGAGCGCTACAATCTTGGGCCGAGGATTCTTCACTCCGCCAGGAGCTGTTCCTTTAGACCCGGAGACCGGACAAAGCACCAAACCATCAGCCTTCTGGATGTACGCAACCCAGGTGGCCGAAGTAAAAGTTGACCGGGAGACCGGGCGTGTGACGGTACTAAATCTGGCGTCAGCGCACGACGTTGGCAAACCCATAAACATTCTGGGATGCGAACAGCAGATTGAAGGCGCGATTGTCCAAGGGCTTGGTTATGCCCTTTCCGAAGAAATTGTCACTAAGCAGGGGATAACGAGCAATCCTAGCCTCGCTGCATATATCATTCCCACTGCAATGGACTTGCCGTCGCTTATCCCAATTCTTGTCGAAGCACCGCATGATGATGGTCCCTATGGGGCAAAAGGATTGGGCGAGCCCGCGTTAACTGCCACGGCACCAGCCATTGCCAATGCGATCTTTAATGCTGTGGGAGTGAGGATTCGAGATCTCCCCATAACGGCTGAAAAAATCTGGCAAGCGCTTCAAGAGCAGTCGGACAACTCGTCGAGTGAAGGGGAAATCTGAAATGAGAAAATTCCTTGTAACTAGGGTCTCATCATTATTATTGACTCTATTCTTGATCATGACTATTACATTTGCCCTTTTCCGGTTAATGCCTGGCGATCCCACTCTGGCGGTCTTCGATGACTCGATGTCGGAGGATGACCGAGAACGAGTACGCGAATTGTGGGGCCTGAATGAGCCATTGCACACTCAATATTTCACCTACTTGGTGAATGCAATCACATTCAAGTTTGACCGCAGTTTCATTAGTGGCGTTAGCGTTCAATCAATCGTAGCGGAAAAGTTAATGAACAGTCTTGTTCTTATGGGTCCAGCTCTAGTTTTGTCTGTCGTTATTGGAGGCATAGGAGGAGCGCTCGTTGGCTGGAAACGAGGCTCTCTACTCGAAAAGATCACCGTTACGGTCACTCTCGGACTGAGAGCGACTCCCGTTTTCTTTACTGGGATTATGATCGCAATGGTTTTTGCCTACCAACTAAGGCTATTCCCCTCTGGTGGAATGATGGAACCGGGATCAAATCTCACCGCATTTCAAGCTCTTTCCACCAAGGGTTTCTGGCTTCGTGTTCCCCTTCCTCTGGTAACGATCTCTTTGTACTTACTTGGAGGCCCCTTGATGTTGATGAGGACGAGCATCTTGGAAGTCAAGGGGGAAGATTTTATGGAAGTGCATCTGGCAAAAGGCCTCTCGGAGTTCACACAGATAAAACATGCTGCGAGGAACGCCATCCTCCCGATGGTAACTTACGTTGCAATGATGGTCACTTATGTGTTTCACGGCCAAGTTGTCATTGAGACGATCTTCAGTTGGCCCGGCATTGGTAGGCTTCTCGTCCAAGCCATATTGGACCAAGACTATCCCGTAGCTGAAGGCGCTTTCTTCCTAATGGCTTTGACTGTAGTGATAATGACATTTATTGCTGATTTGGCGTATGGCTCCTTGGACCCGCGGGTAGTTTATGAGTGAGTGGCTGCAGCCCCAAGCGGAAAATGACTCCTGAGGGCAGGTGGATAGTGTTGATATGCCAATCAAAAATGTGTTGCATGGGATTCGTAAATCTCAAACCAATGTTGGAGGATGGCTGACAAGCCTGGAGAATCCTATGAATTGGATAAGACAGGACCTAATGGGAAAAGTTTCTGGCATTTATCTTCTAGTCTGTTTTTTTATCGCTGCCTTTGGCCCAGCTATTGCGCCATTCAAACCCTTCGAGGCAACGTTTCACGAAAATGGCGAGGTGGTCAGGATGGAACCTCCATCAGGGCAGCACATTTTTGGAACTAATCATCTTGGTCAGGATATTTTGAGCCAGATGCTCCACGGTGCAAGAATCACAATTCTGGTCGGAGTTGTCGCTGCGATCTCTAGTGCGGCGATTGGGACAGCAATTGCATTGTTGGCGGGCTACCATGGGGGATGGCTGGACCAAGTTCTGATGAGATTGGCAGATGTGGCATACGGGGTGCCTTTCTTACCCTTTGCTATTTTGTGGGTGGCTCTGTTTGGCCCACGAATGTCGAATATTATTGTGGTTATTTCACTATTTCTATGGCGCACGACGGCACGTGTGGTGCGATCACAGGTACTTGCACTGAAAGAGCGCCCATTTGTCCTCGCCGCCAAGGCAGCGGGAGCGAGCGACACCTGGATCATTTGGTTTCAGATTTTGCCTAATGTGCTTCCATTTTCGTTTCTCTACGCCTCATTTGGCATTGCTTGGGCAGTTCTTATGGAAGCCAATTTAAGTTTCCTGGGATTTGGTGATCCGAGAATTGTTAGCTGGGGCCAGATGCTTAAGGTTGCCTTCCAGGCTGGTGCAATGAGGCAGGCTTGGTGGTGGATTTTTCCACCAGGAATTGCTTTATCGTTACTTGTCCTGTCAACCTTCTTGGTTTCACGATCCTATGAGGAAGCTGTCAATCCCAGGCTGATGGAGCGTTAAGATGTCACTATTAAACTTTGAAGATCTCAAGGTCGACTACAAAACTTCTAAGGGGATAGCACGCGCTGTTGACGGCTTTTCATTAGGGATAGATGCGGATGAAGTAGTGGGTCTGGTGGGAGAGTCGGGGAGTGGAAAGACTACCGTCGCAAAGACCATCCTTCGTTTGTTGCCCCCTAATGGCGTCCAGAGCGGTGGACGGATTGTCTTCCAGGATAAGGATTTAACTCAGTTCTCTGAAAGACAGATGAGGTCCGTGCGATGGAATTCTATATCGATGATCCCCCAAAGCGGCATGAATGCCCTTGATCCGGTAAAAAAGGTCGGTGATCAGATAGTTGAGGTTGTCCAGCTTCACGAGGGTGGAAATCGGGAAACAGATATTGGTCGAGTTTCTCAGTTGTTTACTGCTGTGGGGCTAGAGCCAAATCGACTGGATGATTACCCTCATCAATTCAGCGGAGGAATGCGTCAGCGCGCGATGATTGCTATGGCTTTGGTTCTTGATCCTTGGCTGATTATTGCGGATGAACCAACAACCGGCTTGGACGTGATCGTTCAGGATAGGATTCTGGAAACGATTAGTATGGTAAGGCGCGCATCGCGAAAGGCGATGTTACTCATTACCCACGACATTGCTTTGGTGGCTGAGAATTGTCAACGGATCGCTGTAATGTACGCCGGAAAGATTATGGAGGTTGGTGATTGTGAATCTGTGCTTCTGAGACCCTTTTGTCCATACCCGATGGGTCTTGGCAACTCCTTTCCAAGTATTAAGGGTCCTGCCGGAAAACATCAGATTTCTATTCCTGGCGCACCCCCGAGTATTTTGTCCCTTCCAGATGGCTGCCGATTTCACACGCGTTGTCCGTTTAGCACTGATCTATGTATAGCAGAAGAACCTCATCTTACTTCTGTTGGGCCAGATCATCTGGCGGCATGCCATTACTTGGACCGTGCAGACAAATTCCGAGAAATGGCCAAGGATCCGATGGTGTGGAAAAAATCAGGTGTTGACAAACGAAGTGGTGAAAAGTGGCTTGTTACCAATGATATGGAGGCATTGAGCGGAAAGGGGGGGCTGCTCCAGGCTGAAGATCTAAAGAAATGGTTCCCATTGCATACTGGCATTAAATCCCTGGTGCAAAGAAGCAAATCGCAAACATATCTGAAGGCGGTTGATGGGGTGAATTTGCGAATTAAACAAGGGCAAATCCTTGGCATCGCGGGTGAGAGCGGGTGTGGGAAAAGCACGATTGCATTAATGCTTACTCAATTGCTAACTCCTACTTCCGGCAATATCAGTCTCGCTGAGCGGAGCATGATCAACGCGTCGAAGGAAGAGAAGAGGGCGTTTCGCCGACAGGTTCAAATAATCTTTCAAGATCCTTATGGATCGTTAAATCCTCGACATACCGTCTCTCGTACTGTCCTAGAACCACTTCGAATTTCTCGGATTGGCGACCGAGTAACACAAATTGAACGTGCCAAAGATGCCCTCAGATTGGCAGAACTGACGCCGCCCGAAGAGTTTTGGGATCGGTTTCCTCATCAACTAAGCGGTGGGCAGAAACAACGAGTGGCGATTGCGCGGGCAATTGTCCTTAACCCTCGGTTCATTGTGGCCGATGAAGCCGTCTCGATGCTTGATGTTTCTGTTCGTTCTGGGATTCTGAATCTGCTGCGGCGTTTTACCCAGGAATTGGGTCTTGGCGTCCTATATATTTCACACGATCTTTCAACCATGCGTCGAATCTGCGATCGAATTGCTATTCTTTACCTGGGGTCCATCGTTGAAGAAGGAAAAGCCCAAAAAATAACCAGCCGACCTGTACATCCGTATACAAGGGCATTAATTTCAGCGATACCTGTCCCCGATCCCACCCATGAGAGAAAACGGGTATCAATTGAGGGTGATATTCCCGATCCCAGAAATTTGCCCTCTGGATGCCGGTTTGCACCGCGCTGTCAAATAGCTAAGTCTGAATGCAGCGCCGAAACCCCAACTTTAAAATATATCTCAGATGATCATTCTGTAGCATGTACCCGAATCGGCGAGACGCATTTATCGTTCCCCAAAGAAGGTGTGTTGCAGGAGTTGTTTTAGTCCACATGCATGAAACTGACTTTGCTGCTCCCAAGGCGTTTGTTGACATTATCGAGCTCTGGCCATTGTATATGAGGGCCAATGGCTTGGAATACGTGTGATGAATAGCTCGGAGTGGTAAGTGATTGATCAGAATTAAACGAAGGAGGGACATGTAATCCGTGCCGAAGCTTAAGAAACACCTAGTCATTTTCCAGCCGTCGGGCAGCCGGGGGTATGTTGAGGACGGCAAGACTCTCAAGGAAGCCTCGCGGGAACTGGGAGTGGACCTGGAAACCATATGCGGAGAAAAGACCACCTGTGGCAAATGCAAGGTGCGCGTCGAGGAGGGGCACTTTGAGCGCATGGGTATCGAATCGCGGTCAGGACATCTCTCGCCTATCGGTCAACAGGAAAAGAAATTCTTTGACCGTTATGAGAATCAGGACGGTCATCGTCTTGCCTGTGTGGCCGAAATTCACGGCGACGTGTTGGTGTTCGTGCCCGAGGAAAGCCGGGTAGGCCGCCAGATCGTACGTAAGTCGGCCACTGAGCGTGCCATCGAGATAAAACCAGCCATACGCAAGTATTTTATCGAGATGACTCCACCCACGCTGGAAGACCCACTCGGCGACTGGGAACGAATGACAGGCACATTGGAAGAGGGGTTTGGTCTGACAGACATAAGTATCAGTTTTAGCCTTCTTAAGACACTGCAGCAAGTGCTTCGGGAGAGTGACTTTGCGGTGACAGTGACAGTGTGGAAGGGCAGGGAAATCATCAGGATCGAGTCCGGATTGGTCGAGAAGAGCTACGGGCTAGCCGTGGACATTGGCACCACGACCGTGGCTGGTTATCTATGCGATTTGGGTACGGGAGAAGTGGTCGCCACCGAATCTATGATGAACCCACAAGTCTCCTATGGCGAGGACGTAATGGCTCGCATAACCTACGCGATGATGCATGATGACGGCCTTGACAAGATGCATCAGACGATCATAGAAGGATTGAACACCATAGCGGCGCGCGTAACCGCGCAGGTCGAGCTGCAGCCGACTGACATCGTAGAAGTTGTGCTCGTTGGAAACACGGCGATGCACCATATCATGTTGGGCATCGACCCAGAGCATATTGGTCTGGCACCTTTCGCGCCGACCAATCATACTTCACTGGATGTGAAGGCAGCTGACTTTGGACTGGCGATTCTACCCACGGCCAATGTTCATATCTTGCCGGTCGAAGCTGGATTCGTGGGCCCGGACAACGTAGGGGTGCTGCTGGCCGAGGAGCCTTACCACCAGGACGATCTTCTGCTCATCATTGACATCGGCACGAATGGTGAACTTATTCTGGGCAACCGTGCGGAGTTGCTTTCGTGCTCTTGCGCCACCGGCCCGGCCTTTGAGGGCGCGCACGTGCAATATGGCATGCGCGCTGCACCGGGCGCGATTGAAAATATCCGCATACATCCAAAGTCTAAAGAGGCTTTTTTCAAAGTTATCGGACATGGATCTTGGAGCAGGGTGTCTAGCGAAGTGAAGGCAAAAGGCATCTGTGGCTCAGGCATCATCGACGGGGTTGCGGAAATGCTTAGGGCCGGCATCATCGAAAAGAGTGGACGTTTCAATAAGGCGATCACATCAAAGC
>Ga0187833_10004435_pt1 | contig 13726 bp, 10 predicted proteins | sample ETNtaG_37_FD_167968 | JGI IMG/M metagenome (GOLD analysis project Ga0187833, IMG submission 167968) | Marine microbial and viral communities from oxygen minimum zone, Eastern Pacific Ocean - ETNP2014_SV_400_PacBio MetaG (Illumina Assembly) | ecosystem: Environmental > Aquatic > Marine > Hypoxic... | reverse complement strand
AAAGGTGATTGGCATAGAAAAATGGTTTGACAGCTATTATTTGCCAGTTACAGGAAGGGAGTTTTATTCAATCCGCAGCAATGTTTTTAACTCATACATGTCTTTAGTGAGGGAAGTAGACAATGAGATAGTTCGTGGGATTTGTATATCTCATATGAATATAATACCATATTCAATTGCTATGTATATATGTGAAAAGCTTCAAAAAAACAGGTTGAAAGAGAAAGGTTATAAATATCTTGTTGGTCATGATAAGACAGATATTTCTGATAATACTTCCGTAATTGATTATCCAAGTATTGCAGAATCAAGCTCAATAAAGAAGCATATGGCTGAATTAAACTATCAGGAAAGGCTCAAAAACTTTTTAAGAACAATTAGATATAATATAAAACCCTCTATAGTGTTAAATAAGAATTATTTGAAGAATATATCGAGGCCCTGTTTTCTAATCGGGCACAGAGAACAACAGCAGGTAGTTACATATTGTAATGAAAACAAAATAGCTCCAATACACATTCATCCAATGCTTTTTGCAACAAATAGTTTTCTAGAAAGCGATATAGTGCCATATATTAAGATAGTAGAAAGGTTCGTGTTGGACTTTCTTAAGTCAGTTGTAAAAATCTATGATATAGAGAATAGCTATATTATTGAGAAAATAAAGTGTGAAATGGAAGAATGTTTTAAATACAGTTTGTGGTTTGTCTGTCAGAATATCAAGAAGCTTAAAAGATTTAAACTTAAGCAAATTATTGCCACTGGACTTGGAAACCAGATACATAGACTACTTTGTGTTGCATGGAGGTTATCTGGCGGTGAGGTAATTAATGTTGTTCACGCTAATGCATACTGCAGCTGTTATTCACCTGGTCCAATAAAGCTTCTTCTAATGGCAGATAAATTCTATACTTCATCATCTGGACACGAAGAGATTACAAGGCATATCGCTAATGATTATTCTTTTGGACTGAAAATGCCTGATATATTACACTTCAAGAAGAGTTTTTATAGACCGTTGTTTGAAAGATTGCAAAGAGCTGAACCTGTAAGTATGATAAGAAAAGTAATGGTCGTTTGTGCGGTTACAGGATGTTATTTTGAACGATACACAAAAATTCATACATTTGCCAGGATATATCATCAACTTAGGGTAATGAAGCTTTTGAGAAGCAAAGGATATTATGTTATATATAAACCCCGTCCTGATACAGAAGAAGAAGTAAAGGGTATATTTGATAGATGTGCAGATGAAATAATCTATGAGAAGAAATTTGAGGATGTTTATCATTATGCAGACTGCCTTCTGTTTTCTTCTCATGGTACGACGACTTTTGGCTTCTCAATGCTTACTAATAAACCTATAGTTCTTATAAATAGTAAAGAATCTACATGGCATAAAAGGGCATATGAGCTTCTTAAAAAAAGATGCAGTATTGTCGAGGCTGAGCTTGATGATGGAGGTAAAATTGTTTTTAATGAGCAAGGGCTAATTGATGCGGTTGAGTGTTCATTGAAAAATATTAATTATGATATCTTGCACGAATTTGCATTCTAAGCCTTATACAGATTTCTAGAGCGAAAGAATAAGCTTATCTGTAACCCCTCTAAAGTATAATGTCAGAGTTCACAAAGAGTGTTGATTGCAAACTTAAATCAGATATTTTAACATTAGTGATGTAACAATGAAGATGAATGAAGGCAATAAAATAAGCAAAAAAAAGGTTCTTATCGTTAAAGTCCCTCAATGTAGTTTTCCTATGCTTAATAATAGTGATGATATAACAGTAGTTGGACGTTTTAACCCTAGGCCATCTTTAGCTCTTGGTTATTTAGGGGGGTTTTTAAAGAAATATGGAGGTGAGTATTTGGATGTTGTCTTGAAGGATTTAAATGTGGATGCGTATCTTGATTCTCCAAGCGGAGAAATTGATTCATCTTCATTGATAAAGAGATTGGATTTAGAGATTACAAATGCTGAATATGATGTAATAGGTATAAGTTCTGTTTTTGTAAATAATCATAGATGGGTGAAGCTGGCAGTAGAATGTGCTAGGCGTTGTAATCCGAAAAAACCCATAATAATCGGGGGAGGGTATCCGACACTTTATCCTGAGACTGCAATGCAAGAAACTATGGCTGATTATGGAGTTATCGGAGAGGGAGAGGTGAGCTTGCTAAAGATTATAAATAAAATATTTTCTGTTGAAAATCAAGAGTTCAACAAATTGTTTCCAGGTTCCGGTCAATACTTATATTGGGAGTTAGAAAAACTCAAAAAGGTTGTTAGTAATAGTTTGATAGATAATCTAGATTTAATTCCATTTCCTGAGTGGGATTTGCTTAATGTGCGTGAATTTATATCAAAGCATCCTGAAAAAAGTATATATTGTCTTACTAGTAGAGGATGTCCTTTTAAATGTATATACTGTTCTACCTTTATGGCTTGGGGTAGAAGTGTTAGAAATAGAAGCGCAGAAGACGTTTTAAATGAAATTGATTGGACTTACAAACATTTTGGCATAAAACACATTAATTTTGTAGATGATAACATGATTATAGACAGAAATAGGATAAACAATATTTTACAAGGTATTATTGATCGAAATTATAATGACTTTTCATGGAGTGCCTCGGGGTTTACAATTAGCTCATTGAAGAAGGATACAGTAGATCTAATGGTAAAATCAAAGATAACGAGGGTGACCATTCCTGTTGAGGTTGGTACGCCGGAAATGCAGAAAATAATTAAGAAAAATCTTGATTTAGAAAAAGTTAAAGAGGCCTATAAATGGTTCGAAGAGTATGAAATACCTATTCGTTTGACAATTATGATAGGGTTCCCAATGGAGACAGAAGATCAGGTAAATTCGACTATTGATTTTGTAAAGAGACTTAGGCCGCAGGAGGTACATATCAATATAGTGACTCCCTGGCCGGGAACAGAGCTTTACGAATATGCCGTGAAACATAATAAATTAGATAGAGAAATAGAGTTAGATGAGCTTGATCACCATAAAGATGTTGGGTTTGTTAATGTTGAGTGGTCATATGATCAGCTTAGGGAAATTAAATCAGACATGAATATTTTTGTTAATTTCTTAAATAATAGAGAGTTACGTGATCCTAAAAACCATAAAAGGTTATTAAGAAAGTGGCAATCCTTTGAATTTGGACTTCCAGACCATGCAGTTCTCTTTATCAGCTTAGGATATCTTACAGGATTGATGGGAGACAAATCTAAATCTTGTGAATATTATGAAAAAGTGGTTAGTCTTTTTAAAAAAAAGACAATACGAGATGCTTATGCCGATTACTTAAAATGGGACGATGTACCTGCTATCCATGATTTCAAAAGTATAATGGGCAACTCATTGACTCAGGTCTTGAATTAGTATTGCATATTAAGGGATTATAGGCAGAATTATGTTCGCTCTATTGATAATAGTAACTATAAAAGCATAGGAGGGAGAATACACGAGACTCCAGAAACAGTAAAGTGGTCAAGTAGTCAAGCGGTGTTGAGTTAACACATGGAATATCGGATGTGTTTCTTTATCGTTGAAGAATTAAAACTTCGTAAAACTTATATTGGCAAGTGGGGTGGCAATTCATAATTTTTCTTGGGGGGCTCTTTACCCAAAAGCTTAAAGTGTTATAGCAGAGTTTTAAATTGATTGAAAAGAATATTGAAACCACAGTCAACGGTACAATGATAAAAGCATGGCTCAGATTTGTTTTTTATCATATCTTCCTCAGATTAGTGCCTACCTCATCTATGAGAGACCCATTAGAACAGAAGTTTAAAGCCTACTATGATAAGTTTCTTGTGCGTGGCAGGGTTGTTTTTCGATATTTATCAAGACTTTTGATATTTTATCAGACTGGTACTCTGCCAGCTCAGTTTAAGTCAACAGTTAAAAGATCTCAATTGCGAAGCTTCAATATGGTTTTGATACCGCAGATACAGAGGTCAGGCGGTAGCCTGTTGAGCCAGTTGTTTGATGGGCATCCTGAAGTGTGGTCATATCCCTTGGAATTTACTGGCATAAAGTGCGGAATAGGGAGGCATCCTTATTTCCAGAGAAAGCGGGATCCCTTTTCGTATCTTGATTTGTGGTTATACCATCTCAGGGAAGGTGTTTATAAAAAGATTGGTAGTGCAGGTAAAGCTTTAAATAAGGACGAAATATGTACACCGAAATTTCATTTTTCAATGAAACTCTATAGACGTGTGTTTAATAAACATAGAAAAGGGGTCAAGAATAAGTCTTTCCGGTCTTTTATGGATGTTTATTTCAGTGCGATGTATGAATCGATTTTATCACAGAAAAGATATGTGGGATTAAAATATGTCTGTGCATTTTCTCCACGAGCCTTATCTGTCGAAAGAGATATGGACTTATTTGTTGATGCCTATCCTGACGGTAAAGTGATTTGGATTATCAGAGATCCTTTTACCTGGTATGCATCGGCTAAGAAACATTCCTCTAGATATTCTGACCTTGAAAGGTCAATGGGAGAGTGGTCTGAGAATGTTAAAGCTGCTCTAAAGATGCGAGCTAAATATCATGAACATATAAGGTTGATCAATTTTTCATCTCTCCTTATAGATACCTCATCTACAATGGCTCATCTTGCTAGATTCCTACAGATTACATTCTCAGAGAGATTGCTGGTTCCTACTTTCAATAATGAGATGCTCACAAACGACTCTTCTTACGAGGTTACTCAAGGAGTAGTCAATAAAGCTCCTATTGAAAATAGGCTGAGTCATTTAACTGAAGATGAAAAACTAAAACTGGAGTCCCGGGCCTCTCGTTTTGTGATTAAGGAGATATGTGACTTTTAATGATCTGTAGTTTCGTCACAGTGTTGATTGATGACTTCATATAACAGTTGTGAGAGTGTTGGTCCTAATCCATTTTACTCACTATGCAAGTTGGTTGATGAATAATATTGATAAACTGATATAAAAATTAGAATAAATTCAACTGAGGAGGACTTTATAGTTATGGTCAAAATTGATAAAAATGAGATAGGAGGTAATTATCCAACTTATATAGTTGCTGAAATTGGTATTAATCACAATGGAGACATTAAAATAGCTAAAAAACTAATAGATGCTGCTGCTTTGAGCGGTTGTGATGCTGTAAAATTTCAAAAACGCACTATTGATGTTGTATATACACCAGAAGAGTTGGCTAAACCTCGAGGGAATCCTTTTGGAACAACAAATGGCGATTTAAAGAGGGGATTAGAGTTTGGGATCGACGAGTATACAGAGATTGACAGATATTGCAAAGAAAAGGATATTACATGGTTTGCCTCTTGCTGGGACGAAGACTCTGTTGATTTCATGGAGCAATTTAATCCTCCTTGCTTTAAAATATCATCAGCTTCTTTAACAGATGATAATCTCTTAAGGCATCATAGAAAGAAAAGAAGACCAATTATACTTTCTACAGGTATGTCAGATAATAACTTGATTGACCGTACTCTCGAGGTTTTAGAAAAAGAGAACTTAATACTACTACATTGCACGTCAACATATCCATCGAAAATAGAAGAGTTAAATCTTAATGGCATATTGACACTTAAAGATAGATATCCAAATATACCAATAGGCTACTCAGGTCATGAGATTGGTCTTTCGACAACAATTGCCGCTTTTGTTTTAGGAGCATGTATGATTGAAAGGCATATAACCCTAGATCGTTCTATGTGGGGAAGCGATCAATCTGCGTCGGTTGAGCCGCATGGATTCCTACGAATGGTTAGAGATATAAGAGTTATTGAACGTGCGTTGGGAGATGGGGAAATAAAAGTGTACGAATCAGAGATCCCCATGATAAGTAAATTGCGCAGGGTCTGTTCCTAAGGTCAAAAAATGGATGGGTTTTTCCAGATTATATGAAAGCAGGATTTATCGGATACAGGAATTTCGCACAGAGGCTTAAATCCGTTTTTGAGCTCTCTGGAGAGGTGAGAGAATTCCTCTTCTATCACCCCGAAAAGGATGTCACTTATTTGAAATCTACAAGAAACTTTAATGACCTCCTTAATTGTGATTTTATTGTAATATCCTCACCGGACTGGACCCATGGGAGATACTTAAGGTCTCTAAAAGATTATGAAGGATATATTTTCTGTGAGAAGATACCAGTTTTAAATTCAGAAGATCTTTTGTTCCTGAAAAGGCACAATAACCCTTACATCTATTATGATTTTAATTACAGAAAGAGCTTGCTTTATGACATTCTCAAGGAGCACGAAAATGAGGTGCTATATGTGGGGCACCGTTACAGTGTTGGAATAGCCCTGCGGGAAGCCTACAAAAGCAACTGGAGGTCAGACTCTCATAAGGCCCCTCTGGGAGTATTCCAGTTAAGTGGAATACACCTTTTCGACCTTCTTATATTCTGCTTTGGCAGACCAACTGCATATAATGTAAGTATGAGAAATATTTCACCATACGGTGATTCAGTAGACAACTTTAAGATATCAATGGAGTTTAAGAATGGCATCTTCTCTGAACTGTTTTTCAGTTATACTGCACCCTATCAGTACAGTTTAAATATTGTGACAACTGAGAAGCTTTTTGAAAGTGATGGCAGTAGCTTTGTCGTCAGGGGACCTCGTGAGACTTTAGATGAAAATGGGTTGTTTTCAGCCCCTCATGTAACATCAGAAAAGGCAATTAATATCTATGAGAATTCTTTAAAGGAGTCTGTCCAATACTTTCTTGATAGTGTAAAGAATAGAAATAAAATCAGCGAGTCTTTTATGGAAAATAACTTACTCTCAACTGAGCTTTTTCTGGAGATAATTGAAAATAATAAGCACTTTATAAACTATAAAAGCAGTTAACTTTGGAACAGTATGCTGCAAAAGGTGGACATGGCTATTAAACAGAAGGATTCACAGCACATTGACTTTTTGAATAAAGAGGACTTTGATGTAGAGACAATGCTCAGCGTGCTCAGAAACCATGAATATACTGGAGATGTTCCATTCAAGGATTTTGCTGATGAAATAATGAGTATAGTTTCTAATCAAGAGATCCAATGGTTGAGGAGGAATAAACCAGAAAATGTGGTTGACTATCTGGTATATCGCTATAAATTTAAGAAATATCCTAGTATGAGGAAGCTGGAGAAGTTTCCATTGCATCTCTTGATCGAGCCCACATCTATTTGCAATCTGCGCTGTATAATGTGTTTTCAGTCTGACAGCTCATTCCATACAAGTGAATATATGGGGATGATTGACTTCGGTTTTTTCAGGGAGCTGGTAGATCAGGCGGTGGAGAACAACTGTAAAGCTATGACACTTGCATCGAGGGGTGAGCCCACTCTGCACAAGAATTTTGGTGATATGCTGAGCTATTGCAAGGACAAGTTCTTTGAGCTGAAGATAAATACAAATGCAACGGTATTAACTGAAGATATGTGTTATGAAATACTTGATACAGGAGTTGATATAGTGGTCTTTTCTATAGATTCATGTTGTAGGGAGGAGTATGAACGTATTCGTAAGGGGGGCAGGTTCGAGCAGGTTGTGGAAAACATTAGGAGATTTTCAAGAATAAGGGAGGCATATCCTGAGTACAGGAAGACAGCCACAAGAATTTCTGGGGTTTACTTCATGAGCAGCCAGTCGAAAGAAAAATTCTTGAATTTTTGGAGTGGTCTGGTAGACGCTGTTGTATACAATGATGCTGTACCTCGGTGGGATTCATACAACAATACACCACTTTCATATGATAAGCTATGTAGCCTGTTATGGGAGAGAATGTATGTCTGGTATGACGGTACTTGCAACCCCTGTGATTTTGACTATAAAAGCAAGTTAAAAGTTGGTGATGCTAAAAAGACGCTATTAAAGGACATCTGGTTAGGTGAACCATACAGTAAATACCGTAATATGTTTTTGCACGGTAAGCGAGAGTATTTAACGCCTTGTAACAAGTGTAATATATACTGAGGTTGTTATAACTATTAACATTTCTTGTACCGATTAAGTTCTAGAAGATATAATAAATCTGTGTAATGGATATAATTGCTATTACTCCTGCACGTGGAGGCTCTAAAAGAATAATTAAAAAGAATATAAAGCCCTTATGCGGTAAACCACTCATTTCGTATACAATAAATGATGCCATAAACTCAGGACTTATAAATCGTGTGTTTGTATCGACTGACGATAAAGAGATAGCAGATGTAAGTCTAGAAAATGGTGCTGAAATTATATCTCGTCCTCCTGAGCTTGCTAATGATACAGCAAGTACCTTATCTGTCATACTGCATACTTTAGATTATCTTGAGGACAGAGAAAATTATTTCCCTGATATTGTGGTACTTTTACAATGCACGTCCCCTCTTAGAAAAGATGATGATATTGACAATGCAATACAAGTATTCAGAGAAAGCAATGCAGAAGCATTGTTTTCAGCATTTCGTTTCACAAAGTACATATGGCGGCCAACTGAAAATGGTGCAGAGTCTATAAACTTTGATTACAAGAGTGAACACTGGAGAGAGCAGGACTTTCCTCCTCAGTATCAGGCTAATGGTTCTATCTTTATGTATACCAGAGAAGCGATTAGAAATGCCAGAAGCTTGTTTGTGAAGAATATGATAATTTATGAAATGGATTACATTCATTCCTTTCAGATTGACTCTCCTGAAGATTTTAGACTCTGTGAGTGTGTCCTAAATTTGCAAAATAATATTTCATAACACGAGAGCGTGAAAGATAATCATATACAATTATTATTTTCTCTTGAAAATAAAACAGCCATAGTAACTGGTGCAAGTGGATACTTCGGAAAGGCATTTTCTGAATATCTTGTTGAAGCAGGTGCTAAAGTTATTTTGTTTGGTAGGGGAAATAAGATAAAAGAACTATCCAATTCAATTAATATGAAATATGGAGACGGAAGGTCAGACTATTATATTGTGGATTTTTATAATGAGGGTGAGTACAGAAGATGTCTTAAAGATGCGGTTGACAGCAATGAGAATATAGACATATTAGTTAACAATGCCTATGAGTTCAGTAAAGCCACCGGGTTTAACGACCCATCGGGAAGCTTAGAAGGAATTTCAAAAGAGCAGTGGATGAAGAGTTATGAATCAGGTGTTTACTGGCATGCGTTGGCAACACAGGTTGTAATTGAGAAATTGAAGAGGCAAGGGTCTGGTTCCATTATTAACATAAGTTCTATGTATGCTATTGTGTCTCCGGATCCTAAATTGTATGAAGGTGTTGATCTGCTTAATCCTCCAAGTTATGGTGCAGCAAAGTCTGCGTTAATTGCCTTTACAAGGTATACAGCATCATTCTATGGAGAATACAATATAAGATGTAATGCATTAGTTCCAGGCGCATTTCCGAATATTGATCCAGATTCTTATAATAGTCCAAAAAATGAAGACTTTATAAAAAAGCTTTCTGAAAGAACAGTATTAAAACGAACAGGTACATTGAAGGATTTAAAGGGTGCACTGATTCTTCTTTCAGCTGATGCATCGTCATATATTACCGGCCAGACAATTGTTGTAGACGGTGGATGGACAATTAGATGAGCTATAATTTGAATGGTTTAACAAACGTTAATGTTGAGCTTACTAGCAGATGTAATAAGAGCTGCTGGATGTGTGGGAGACGGAAGGTGGAAAGGGATTATCCTGAGCTGGCTTTAAAGTATGGAGACATGGATTTTGAATTGATAAAGAAGATAGTCATGCAATTGCCTTCTAACATTGTTGTCCAATTGCATAATAATGGTGAGTCTTTACTCTATCCAAGGTTTGGTGAAGCCGTCAGATTATTTAATAGACAAATTACAAACCTTGTTTCAAATGGAAAATTATTGGTAAAAAAAGCAGATGAAATAGTCGGTAATTTGGATACTATTGCTATATCTATTGTTGAAAATGATCCAGAGTCTGATGAACAGTATGAGATAATTGAAGAGTTTCTAAAAATTAAGGGAGACAATAAACCTTTTACGATTCTGCGATTAAATGGTAATGTGGATCATGAAAGATATAAGAAGCTTGGATTGATTATAGCAACAAGGATACTTCATTCCCCAATGGGCAGCTTTAATTACAAGAGGAATCCTACGATTCCTGAAGTTGGGATATGTTTAGATTTCATAAGTCATCTTGCTATCAATAGGAAGGGAGAAGTGTCAATATGCGTAAGATTTGATCCTAAAAGAACAGGTGTTATTGGAGATGCAAATATTCAATCTTTAGAAGATATCTGGAACTGCCCTAAACGTATGGAATGGATGGATTATCATAAGCAGGGACTACGAGACAAAGTGCCTCTTTGTTCAAATTGTCATTTCTGGGGCGTGCCTACAGGGAATTTAACTCAATTGGAGGTCCAAAAGGTTGAAGAAGAAAAGATTTTCTAGTGAAACGTAAAACTCTAACAATTTCTATAAAACATAATTAACTTGTCCAGGAACAGTAATGAAGAGAATAACACGTACCCTTATTAGTGTATTCTTTAGTTTGGCTATCCGAATTTGTTCTTATTCTATTGTTGCCTGTCTTTATTTCTTAGTTACCAAGGAAAGAACGGCAGATGGAAAGTTAGTCCGTCTATCAGGCAATTCAGATAATGGCAGAATAACTTTACTTGCTCTTAAACCTGATCATTTTCATGGTGACCTTGATATCCTGTCAGGTACTGGTGAATTTAGAGTTTTACAAATTCCATTTCGTTGGCAAAGTCGACTAATACATCAATTCTATCCTAGAAGTTTAGAAGAAAAAGTGGCTATTCATAATCCCTCTCCGGACAACCCACTTTATAGAAAGAAGCAGCATCTTCGGAATTATCTAACTATTTTCTTACCAAAACTATACAGTAAACTAAAAATTGAGTGTGTCATAGGTTCGCTTATAGAACATGAGGAAAATCTCGATTGGGGTGAGGTCTCTAAAGAAATAGGTATTCCTTATGTTGTTCTTCATCGTGAATGCTTAATAACCAGCCAAAAACATAAGTATAAAGTTAGGAAAGTAGTAAAAAAAATTAACGGTAATTTTAATGGTACTCAAATGGTTGTTCACAACAAAGCTTGCAGACAACTTTATATAGATACTGGTTATGTAAAAGCACATCAAATAAGCAGCTTAGGTTGTATACGTATGGATGAATTCGTGAAAAGAGTTCGTAAACATAACAATCATAAAACTCAGAGAAAAAAGGTCTTATTTGTTCCATTATTTCCGATAAGAAAGTTATTGGTTGAAGGCGATCAAGTGGACCTTAAGTTTGTCCATGATGTATATAAGACCTTAATTGACTTTGCTGATCGGCATTCTGAGATTGATATAATAATAAAACCGAAGCCAAAGGAACACGATTTATTAAATGTATTGATCGGAGAGCTTGGAATGCAATTAAAATTAGACAATATCAGTAATTTATATATTCGGAGTGACGTTGATATGCAGGAACTTATACTTGAGTCTAGTGTTGTTTGTGGTAGAAAATCTACTGTTTTATTGGAAGCCGCAATTGCCGGTAAACCTATTGTTTTTCCACATTTTAAAGAGATTCAAAGTCCACAATATGATTATTTCAATACTTATAAGGATTATTTTGGTATATTCCATGTAGCTGAAAGCATTAAAGATTTGGAAACTCATATCACCAAATGTTTAGAAAAACCCATAGTTGACGAAAGAGTTATGGAGGAGCGTTGGGCTGTATTTGATAAATACGTTTCAAGTGTTGATGGTAGTGCAACTAAAAAGTATGTCGCATTAATAAAAAAAGTCGTGCTTGCTCAGCAGAGTAATGAATAAGGAGATAGATTTATCATGAAAAGAGTACTGTGTTTCCCATCTTCTTTGCGTACAGATATATTCAAGGATTTAATAAAATATGGACAAGAAGCTAAAGGATGGAATGTCGGTCTTATATTTCCTCGTGACAAAAAAAAGACAGAAATATTTTCAGAGATTTTAAATCTTGGCGCGAAGCGCTATATTCCACCAGATTTCTATAGCGAGAAGAACGCTGAAGAGATTGAGAGTGAAAAGCTGAAAATAATAATAAAAGAATGTGAAAATGCAACGAGTTTGTCAGCAAGTAGAATTATATTAAACGGAGAACGTGCTATGGGAAAAGCCTATTCAGAAGGACTTTATTATTTAAGGCGCAGCAGGCTGCAAAAGGCTTCATTGTCAGATAATACCTATCCAGAAAAGGTTGTTCTTAGAATATTCCAATATGTAATTAAAGTGTTTGAAGAGTTTAGGCCAGAATTGATTATATCTGTACGCTATGGTAGTCCTCTTGTATTTGCAACATATTTATATTCTAAAAGGTCGAATATCCCTCATATAGTCCTACAGCATTCTAGGGTATTGAAAAATAGGATGTTTTGGACAAATGATTTTTTATTGCATAATCCATTTATAAAAAATGTGTTTGATAATAAGTTGGAGAATAATACAGAGGCAAGTGATGAATCCTACGATTATATGACAGAGTTTAGAAAGAAACCATTTATAGCAAGCTATGTCGCTTCAGAAAAGCTTGGTATACTATCTAAGAGAACATGGCTTGATACATACAAAGGCTTTTATTCTGCATTCACAAATAATATACCAGTACTGCCAAAAATTTATGATCACTACCGTATAAAATTGATGCAATTATGTCATAGGAAGTTTTTTAAAAGCTATGAAGCCGATGACTTGAAGAAAATTAAATATATCTACTATCCTCTGCATTTAGAGCCTGAAATGATGCTCAATCAATATGCGGCTCTTTGGCATAATCAAAGACATACGACAAAATTTATTAGTACGATGCTTCCTATCGGTTACAAATTGATCGTTCGAGAGCACATAAAGAATTGGGGAAGAAGATACAAAGAATATTATAAATATTTAACTCGCCTGCCAAGTGTTATTCTCGTTGGTCCACTTGAATCTCAATTTAAGTATATTCAAAATGCAGATTTAATAATTACTGACAATGGTTCAACCGGTTGGGAAGGATTACTACTTAAGAAACCTGTTATTACACTGGAAAAGACATTCTATGATGTTCCGGGACTTTCGATTCAAGCAACAAAGCCTTCTAAATTAGACAAATACATTTTAAAAGCACTTAACGATGTTAATGTCTACAAAAGCAATGAGTATGATTGTCGTCTTAGGTTGTTCATTGATGCAGAGGATGAGACCACTCTTTCAGTAGAATGTAATGCAGAAGATCATGTTCAGATGATTAATAGGCTTTTAAATTAAAAGGTTAAAGTTATTTTTACGTAATCCATACTAAGCTATAATCTATTACAAAGGTGTAGTCAGATTGATGACCTGTATTGTTTTTGTGAAAAGCATTCTCTCTCTGGATGATATTTTGCCTCTGATTTTCGAACTAAAAAAGGCTGGCATGGTGTCCGAACCTCTCTTTATTGCAAATAACAGACAAACATATGAATATATAAGGAAAAATATTGTGCTCTATGAAGGGATTAATTTCATCGGTGGAAGTTTCATCTGTTTATACAGATATAAGAATCGTTACATGAATCAGATATATAATATTATTGTTTTAAGAAAATATTTATATAAAAAAGTCATTTCTATAGAGACATTTGTTATAGAGAATTTACTGTTATCTTTACTTATGGCATATAATCGTAAAATACTAAAAGGAAAGAGAATCAAATCGTTGC
>Ga0187833_10004434_pt1 | contig 13728 bp, 12 predicted proteins | sample ETNtaG_37_FD_167968 | JGI IMG/M metagenome (GOLD analysis project Ga0187833, IMG submission 167968) | Marine microbial and viral communities from oxygen minimum zone, Eastern Pacific Ocean - ETNP2014_SV_400_PacBio MetaG (Illumina Assembly) | ecosystem: Environmental > Aquatic > Marine > Hypoxic... | reverse complement strand
AAAGGGGCATTTTGTTAGGATAGCAGATATAAAGTTTGATGATTATATCCAAGAAAGATACTACACTGAAAAGGTTCAGTTAGATTTACGCGAATTGGAAAACTGCCTTGAAGCCACCGAAGGTATTGACCAGGTCTATAATCTTGCTGCTAATATGGGAGGCATCGGTTTTATCACTTCAGTGTTTGCTGATATCATGCATGATAATGTGTTGATAAACGTCCAGATGATGGAAGCGGCGGTACGAAATAGAGTAAAGAGGTTTCTCTTCAGTTCTAGCGCCTGTATTTACCCTAATTACAAACAGACAACCCCTGATGTATCCGGTCTGAAGGAGAATGATGCCTATCCTGCGGAACCAAACGAAGCTTATGGCTGGGAGAAGCTTTTTAGTGAGATAATGGCGGAGTCCTACCGGATTGACTACGGGTTGGATATCCGTATAGCCAGATACCACAATATTTATGGTCCGGAAGGGACATATAAAGGTGGCAGAGAAAAAGCTCCGGCAGCTCTTTGTCGTAAAGTTTCTGAAGCTTCAGATCCTGGAGAAATAACAGTCTGGGGTGATGGCAAAGCCACTCGGTCTTATTGCTATATTGATGACTGCGTCAAAGGAACAGAATTACTGATGGAATCAGACTACAATAAACCGCTAAATATTGGTTCTGATCGCTTAATTTCTGTAGAAGACCTGGCCAATATGGTCATAAGGATATCAGGCAAGAAGATAACGAAGGAGTACGACGTATCTGCCCCGGAGGGAGTGAGAGGGCGCAATGCCGACCTGACTTTAGCTAGCAAAGTACTCCAATGGAAGCCAGAGATAAACTTGGAAGATGGACTCACCAGAACTTACCACTGGATAAGTAGCATGGTCGAAAAGAATATACAGAAAATAAAATAACGTTGGCCCTTTCACCTTATCTCGAGATGATATTATGAAAAGCCGAGTGCTGCTGGTTTTCCCTGCGTATGATGGATTGTTATCTGAAACACCACCTGTAGGCATAACCTATATTGCCTCTTATGTGCTTCAGAAGCTACCTTCTTCTCAAGTCAAGATCATTGATTGCAGTAAAGATGGATTCTCTGAAGAAAGTTGGCTAAAGGAGCTTAATGATTTTCAGCCGGATGTGGTAGGGATTAGCGTACAGACCCTGAACTACCCGTCGGCAAGGAAAATTACCCGAGTTACCAGACAATATGACCCGGACATCCTGTTAGTTATGGGCGGAGTTAATGCTACTCTGGACCCAGAGGAATGCCTTAAGCATTGCGACATAGTTGTGCGAGGGGAAGGAGAGAAGAGTTTCCTCGAAATTTGTCAAGGCGCCAAATGGGAAGATATCAAAGGGATTTCGTTCAAGAATGAAGAGATGATACAGCATAATGAGCCCAGGGAACGGATAAAAGACCTAGACGAAATACCATTCCGTGCCGAACACCTGCTCGACGTTAAAGGATATAAATTTTATCCCAGTTGGAATTTAATTGGTTCGCGAGGTTGTCCTTATGCCTGCACATTCTGCTGCTCTCCACTGGTATGGAAACGTGTTGTCAACCTACGAAGCGTAAAAAACATAGTGGACGAGATGGAGGATTTGCAGGCAAAGTATGATATCAAACACATTGACATTTGTGACGATATGGTAAACATTTCTCAACAACGGACTTTTGATATCTGTCATGAAATAATTGCCAGGGGTCTTCACAACAAGTTAACTTTTGCTTGTTCGATGAGGGCTAACAGACAGCTTGTCTCGTTGGAGCTTTTTCAGAAATTAAAAGAGGCCAATTTCATAAAAGTTTGTCTAGGAATAGAGAGCGCCAGCAAGAAAGTCTGTGCCCTGATGAAGAAAAATCTCCCTATTGCAGATGTTTCAAGATTCATACGGCTCGCGAGAAAAGCGAATATACAATCAGTAGAAGGTTATCTCATTGTCGGCAATTGGGGTGAAACGCTGTGGGACGTGTTAAAAACGTGGCGATTTGCCATATTTAATAACATAGAACCCTCTTTTTCCATCTGTACTCCATTTCCAGGAACAGAATTTTACCGTTTACAAAAGAGTAATGGTTATCTGACTAAAGAACCCGATTGGGCAAATTTCAATCAGTACACACCAATTGCCAGAACCGATAAAATGTCTCGGCTACAGATATTGCTCGTCTACTTCGTATCCGTACTACTTTGCCATACCTTACTCTTGATCAGAACAAGAAAATTAAAATACGGTCCTTCCGGCTTACTGAAGAGTGTCTTTGCGAGAATGACGACTGTGACACGGGCAATAAAGTCGTTATACCATGCGGCTTGACGGGGAAAACTGAAAGCGACAAAATAGACCAGAAATTGGAGTGAGTCAGTGCTGAAAAAGCATAATGTCCGGAACAGATTATTAGATAAAATGGCTCAATTTGCTCTGGATAAGCGTAGCTACATACCTTTCTGGAATTTGAATACCGTGTGGCGGTCTCTGGATAAAAATGGGGAAAGCATCTTGGATGTAGGTTGTGGGACAGGAATTTCGATGCGAGCTATACTAAAGCGGAAGAGATTTTATGCTACTGGTGCGGACATATACCGTCCTAATTTAGAAGATGGCAAAGCACACGGGCATTTTGATGAATGTATTCAATGTGATGTGCGTTTACTGCCTTTTAAGAAAAAGAGCTTCGACATTGTGCTGGCGCTGGAAGTAATTGAGCATCTCGAAAAGGATGAAGCGCTTTGTTTGCTTAAAGAGATGGAAGCTATTGCTCGCAAACAAATAATCTTAAGTACGCCGGTAGGCATATGCCCACAGAAACCTCTAGAAGGCGAAAGTCCTTACGAAGAACACAGATCTTACTGGAACCCTGTTCATTTCAAGGGAAGGGGATACACAGTTCGGGGATGCGGGTTTGGCTATAAGAGTGGTGATGAATTTCTGAGTCCCCGTCGGTTGCCACGATTCTTAATCCCCCTACGACACCTCGTCTGGCTTCTAGCTTCACCTCTAGTGTATTTCCTGCCTCGGTTGGCAGGCGATATGGTATGTACTAAGCATTTAGAATCAAGGAATAGCTAATGGCTGGAGGCATGGAGCATGGTGACCCTGAGGTATTTATACCAAATGATAGATTGTTGTCTCGTTGTTGACATTGCCACTGCCATTTATTTTGTGATAGCCTTGAGCCAGAGAAATAAAGAGCAGGCAGTATGGAGGATCCATTGAAGGCATCCGTGGTTATAGCTACCAGAAATGCCATCAACACTATTGATCAATGCCTGTCTTCGTTAATTCCATACCAACAGCGGGGACATATCGGCCAGATTATCGTGGTGGCCGGCCACAGCACGGATGGGACGATAGAAGCAATAAAAAAATACCCAGTGCAGCTTATCTTCGACGAAAATAAAGGCTTTAATGCCGCTTGCAATCTTGGTTGGCACAATGCAAGAGAAGAGATCGTGCTCTTCATCGATGCCGATGCCTATCTTGGCCCTGGCTTTTTCCCGTCTATCTATGAGTTCTTTAGTGATGAGACAATAGGTATAGTTGGCGCTCAGGAACACGCAGTAATAACCAACAGCATTACCAAGGCTATCGGGCAGTGGTGGCTTTATCATGCTGGCAACCTGAAAAAAATAATGGGTAGCTCCTCATTATCTTGGTTCCAACGCCTATATCGTAGAGCCGTTTTTGGGGGTTCGCAAATAACCACTTCTGGGCCGTGCTACGCCGTCCGGCTTAGCTGCCTTGAAGCCGTGGCTGGATTTGACGATAAACACATACTGGGAGGAGAAGATATCCAGCTGTCTCGAAGAATACTGGACAACGGCTGGAGGGCAACGTGGTGGATCGACGCCCCACTATATCACTATCCAAGACGTGACCTAAAGAGCCTGATAAGGCAACGGTTTGACTGGGGCAAAGGGGATGCTGTCATACACAAACAGGAGCTGAAACTGAAACCACATCAACATGCTCTTCGCTTGCTTATTCATCTGAGCTCGCCCCTTCTGGGACTAGCAATAGCTGTTCGCTTCAAAAACCCCCTACACCTATTGATCATCCCCATGGCTCATTATGCCTGGGTTATTGGCTATCTTTCGACTCTAATCGGACGCCAGTCTGGAAACAATGTCGAATAAACCATTCCACAATGTACGGCATTACCTCATTGAAATAATTACTTCAGTCGGTCTTGTACAAAGGTTGAAGGCCATTTGGGGTATATCTTTATTTTCTAATGCCTTTTACCTGATGATGAGGTCGGTCGTCGATTCCCTGGTGGGTTTTGTTTTCTGGATAATAGCCGCCCGACTCTACACTCCTCAAGAGGTAGGACTCGCTTCGGCAACTATCTCAATTATTGCCCTACTCGGTTTCCTCTCTATGGTAGGGGTAAATTGGGGACTCATGCGATATCTGCCCGATTCTGGGAACAAAACCAGAGACCTAATAAACTCCAGTTTTACCATAACTGCATTAGCGGCACTGGCGTTTTCCATAGTTTTTTTGGGTGGTCTGGGTACTTGGTCTCCCGCTCTAATCCTGCTGCGACAAAATTGGATATTAGCTGGTGTTTTTATTGCCTCCACAATTGCTTTTACTATCATCAGCATGGTGGTATTACCCTTCATTGCTCGAAAGAGATCAGGTTTTGCTCTGGCGGTGACAATAATCTTCGGACTCTCTCGATTGGGCTTATTAATCCCACTGGCGGTTTGGTTTCCTAATCTTGGCATTTTCGCCGCCTGGGGATTTGGCATGATAATCGCTGTTACTATCGCTGTCCCCTTCCTTCTTCCCCGAGTAGAAAGAGGGTATCGCCTGGTTCCAACTATCAAAAGAAAGATTATTGGTAAAATTGTCCGTTATTCCGGAGCCAATTATGCTGCCGAACTACTGATGATAATACCGATTAATATTCTCCCGCTGATGGTAGTGAATGTGCTGGGAGCTGAATCGAATGCTTACTTCTACATTGCCTGGTCGTTGGGGGGCCTGTTTACTTTGATTGGGGCTGGGATTTCTGTTGCTCTATTCGCCGAGGGTGCCACTGATGAGAGCACTCTTAGTCAGAATATCAAATCGAGTTTTAAAGCCTTTATCTTATTCATCCCTCTGTTTCTAATCGTATTTTCCCTTGGTGACAAAGTATTGCTCCTTTTCGGTAGGGAGTATTCCAATAATGCCACACAGCTTCTCTGGGTCGTTGCCGTATGTGCCTTGCCCATAAGCATCAATCATATTTACTTTGCAGTAAAGCGGGTGCAGAAACAAATGAAAGGTGTCATCGGTTTGAATGCTTCGATTGTCATATTCACTCTATTGTTAAGCTATTTTCTTCTACCTGAAATTGGTATACTTGGGGTGGGGATAGCTTGGCTTATCATTCAGAGTATCGTAGCTCTGATAACTGGCAGATGGCTATATATTAAGTTCCTCCGACGTCCGCATTCTTGACAGATTATCCTCTTACTGAGATAATTCAGACGAGTATTTCATTTGAGTAAAGGATGGAGAAAGTACTATGAAAGTTGCCGTTGTTCTAACTACAATAAATGTACCTACGTTGCTTGAAGGCTATGCGGATAATTTCGAAAAATACGGACACAAAGATGAAGTGGGATTCATAGTTATCGGCGATCGGAAGACTCCAAAAGAGGCCGGAGAAGAGATTAAACGAATCAAGGGCAGAGGTTTTGAGGCAGACTATTTGGATATTCCTGCTCAGGAGGACTGGCTGAGCAGGTTTGCCAACCTTAAGGAAATGATACCCTATAATTCAGACAATAGAAGAAACGTCGGGTACTTATTAGCGGTAGAACAAGGGGCTGAAATCATAATCAGTATAGATGATGACAATTACGCGCTAACCAATGAAGATTATCTGGCTGCCCATAAAATTGTTGGCACATTTCAGGAGATGAAGGCAGCCCGCTCCGATAATGGCTGGTATAATATCTGCCGTTTATTGGAAACGGAGCCGTCAAGAACAATTTATCCTCGAGGCTTTCCCTATTATAAGAGGTGGGCTGATACCGCCGATTTAACCACCGCGTCCGGCAGAGTAGTGATAAATGTCGGATTGTGGCTTCAGCATCCTGACACAGATGCGGTGACAAATTTAAATGAGCCAGTCAAAGTAACTGATATGCATTCGGAAAGAATCATGCTTGATCACGGGGTTTATACCGCCATAAACACACAGAATACAGCTTTACATCGAGATGTATTGCCTGCTTATTACTACATATTAATGGGTGCACCAATTGAGGGAAATAAGATAGATAGATATGGGGATATTTGGTCCGGGTTCTTTATTCAAAAGGTGATTAACCATATGAATGAGCGGATAACGGTTGGCCCGCCGCTTACCAATCACATAAGAAATAAACACAACCTATTTAATGACCTCCGACAGGAATTATGGGGGATGATACTAACCGATTATCTCACACCAATTCTTGAATCTATCCAGCTGACTGCTCCTACCTATGATGGCGCCTATTTTGAATTGGCCAATAAGCTGGAGAAAGCAGTAATCGATGATGACAAGGCCAGCGACGAGGTAAAGCAATACTTCAGGCAAATGACGGAGGCAATGAGAATCTGGGTAGACGTCTGCCGTGAAATAATGAAATAAGATGTTAGCCCAAATTATGAAATCTGAAAACGATAAAACTTTAATAGTTGAACCAATAGGCCTAACTCAAGGTGCCGAACCGATGTATGCTGCATTTTTGAGCAATGCCTTGGCTGATGCCGGCGCCGATGTCACCATGGTTACATTTGATGGTCTTCTTGCTAAACTGGATAGTAAAGTAAAGCATGTTTCATATTGTGCAAGTGCTGGGTGGTTTGGTAATCTAGCCCGTTTCCTGGGGAAAGTTTTAAGAATTCTGTCTATTGATTCGTACTGGAACACTCATCTAGCTTTGCGTTTGGCATCCAAAATAGCCAGGAAGGATAATATTCAGACCATTCATATACTGGATATTCACCCATTATTTTTCCCAAACTTTATCGTTGCTTGTTCCTTGAAAAAAAATACCATTATCTCTAATATTAATTCCCCATCTATAAAATATGACCGTACAGAATGGCAGGGAAAACTCAAGGCAGCAATCAGTAAAGCTCAATTATTAAACGTTCGCAGTTTGCTAATGATAGCAATCTGGAATTCCAGATTTATTGCGATGATAGAGAAGAAGATGTATCTGCGGGCGACAAAGTATAATATTATTGCATTTGTTTGCCATAGCAACAAAGTCAAGGATTCATATAATTACAAATTCTTTTCTGATAAAATGTTCTGTATACCATGGGGCATGAAGCCGGTAGAGATAAATATATCTCAAAAGGAAGCTAGGCAACGGTTAGGGCTACTTGAAGATGGGAAGATCTTGCTTTCATTCGGGGTCAATCACTGTACAAAAAACTACGAGGTAATTTTTAAGGCAATAAGGAATTTGCCAAAAGATTTCACGTTTGTACATGCTGGCAAGATAGACCCTGCAGTGGCAATGAACGAACCAAAAAGACTGGCAGCCGAATATGGCTGGACTGATCACACTATAATATTCGATGATTTTGTAGCAGAAGAAATGATTCAATATTATTTTGTAGCGGCTGATGGGATACTTCTCAGTTATACTAAAGAATTTCTTCAGGCTAGTGGGGTTTTGTCTCATGCCAGCAGTTATAACCTGCCGGTTATCGCAAGCGATATTGGCCAGCTGGGGGAACTTGTTAAGGCTTACCAACTTGGTTTGACATTCATTCCGGAGGACCATGTATCATTAAAACAGGCAATCATTAATTTCCTCAAGCTCTCTGAAGATGATTATAAACAGATGAAAGCGAATCTAAAAGCATTTGCGGCCAGCAATTCTTGGGAAGAAGTGGCAACCAAACATATTGGACTTTACAGGAGCTTGTCTAATGAAAAACGAGAATCTTAAAGCCTCTTTCATTATCCCCACAAAGAACAACGCAAAGACGATTGAACAATGCCTACGTTCGGTGCTGGCGTATCGTAAATATATACAAGATATCGTAGTGGTAGACGGTAACAGCACTGATGGCACGTTGGATATCGTTCGTAAATTCCAAGTTGATAAGATTCTGGCTGATCCGGGTAAAGGACAAAATCTTGCCTATGAGATTGGTTGGCGTGCGTCTGAGGGAGACTTGATAGTATTTATGGATGGCGACGCATTCCTTGGCGATGGCTTTTTCCCCACCATTTATCAATATTTTGATGATGAAAAGATGGGTATTGTGGGATGCCCCTCCCGCGCTCCTGTGTCATGTAATGACCGTCCGGTAGCACGTGGTCTATTTCTCAAAACGGTAAGCCAATGGGAAGAGTATGCCCACAAGAGGCTCTTGAACCCTCGTGGCCTTTTACAGATAGCATATCGTTTCACTTTTGTACGAAAAGGCGATGATCTTCCTCCTTGCGGCCCATGCCAGGTTGTACGCCGAAATTGTCTGGAAGCCTTCGATGGCTATCGAGGTGTATCCTTAAAATTACCTACCGATGCGGTCTTGGCGGCTCGGGTCATTATGAATGGGTGGAAGTCTTGCGCTTGGCTCAACTCACCCGTTCGTCATTACCCTCGTTCCACCATTAAAGAATTGATGGGAGAGGCTTACAGATGGGGGAGGGAGAGGCGCTTTTTTCAACGAGACCCAGAATTTAAATCGAGGAGCTCGATGCTTCAAAGAACTACTTATATCTTAGGCAGTTTGGCGTCGCCATTTATTGGTGTGGTGCTGGCACTACGCTTTGGCAATCCTTGGCACATCATGCTCTTTCCGCTGACCCGTTATACCTCTTTGATTAGCTATTTGCGAGCATTGTGGGCCCATGATACGGAGGAGAAAGTCCCTTAAAAGTGTGCCTAGGTATCATCGAGGCTATAATAATATAGCTTCTTCCATTTGAAAAACTAGGGGGAGCTATTCTTAGCCAGATTTGTTACACAGAAGTAGGTACTTCATCTTTTATTCTTCAGAGACGTATAAGGCTTGGCCTTGATTTGAGTAAATAAGGTTGCAGTTTACAGTATTATCCAAAGCATCTTGTACATCATCAACGAAATATGGCTCATTTAGGTTAAAATTGCTGTAGCCTTTATCCCATTCACCTATAAAAATGTAAAACGGTTCTCCTTCCGGTAGCACGTTGTCTATTTCCCAACCTAACCCTTGATCTCGATAATCACTGTAAAGAACAAGTTTATTATCCCTCCACTCTAATTCGTCGAAGTAAAAACCGTATCCTCCGAGATTCTTACCAAAGCGGGTGTAAATAGTGCCTATTCTATGGCCTGAGGTTGCCCTCTCGTGAATGAACTGGGAACTAGCAACATAGGCAGGCGAAGCATGCAGTACAGCCTCATTTCCGAGATGCGATATAATACGTAAAGGTACAGCGATTAGCAATAAGATTACGAGGATGGCGGCGCTAATCTTGAAATTTAATAGCCTCACCCCAAAATATGCCACAGGCACTAATATGAAAAGCCAAAAGCGTTGAAGAGCCTCAGGGCCAATGCTTGCACCTAGTATCATGACTAAAAACAGAGCACCGATCGCCATAGCCAGAACTGTCTTATCGGCAGTAATACTCCTTTTGGTTTTCCAGCTTAAGAGATAGCCGGCAAAAGCGATACCCAGAAACATTAATGAAGTTAATATCCTGATATTAACTATAGCCCCATGTGATGCGCTACCCGATACCCCCCCAGCGACGCTACCAGCGAACAAGACGTCCAGTCTTATGATGCCCATGAGCATCACAGGCACATATTCGTTAAAGAAGAATACCGCTACATATATTGCCCAAGTAGCAATAAAGACAAGAGCTAGTATAGGTAAAGCAATCCCTTCAATCCTCCTTGCTGCAAAAAGTGCCGCTATAATGAAGCAGACGGCAGCGGAAGCAATTGTGTGAGTTACAGTTATGGTAACGAGGAGGATAATGATGATTAACCGATAGGGTAATGCATTAGCTCCTCGCTGCCAGTTCGGTTTAGTCAATATCGCAAACATAAACAAAGCTAGGAGGAATCCTATAGCCTGAGCTGACATGATACATTGTCCTACCCAATTAGCCAAGTAGAATAGCCAGGCTGCTGCCCAGTGGTAGTTATTTCGATATTCGCCAAGGGTATTTCGCAGTAACAAGTAGAGAGGCAGGAGAAGGAGAAATTGGAATAGAAAAGGGTATATACGGACAAGCATATCTGGAGGAAGATCTATTCCCAATACTTGCCCTACCGAGGAAAATACTATGAGACTTCCTGGCCAATCGTGATATGGTATCACCCCTGGGAAGAGTTGGCCATTTTGGAATATCTGTTCACCCCAATACCACCAGCGGTAGATGCGGAAAGGTAATGAACCTCCTATGAGCACCGGGGTTAGCCAAAGTGTGGTAATGAGAAATATTAACTGTAGAAAAAGTAGCCTTCCATGCTTTTCACGTGATACCCAGAGGATAGCCGAGGCAAGAGTGAGAAAGACGAGAGCAATGAAAAAGGATATAGGCAGACTCTCAATAATACCTAGGAAGCCGATGTGAAAGTTGGCTTGAGTGAGACTATATGACCATAGTCCTAGAGCAAGTATAGTAAAGACTATTGATAAGCGACGTGCCGACCACTTCCTATCTTTTAGCACAATAGATCTTTCCGATGATTTTCAGCGCCATAACGCATCCGCCTCAGTACGAGCTTAGTCCTTACATGCCTTTAATCTTTTCTGAGCCACTACGTGACAGGCCATCCTAGGAAAGTTGTAGGAGAAAAGACCACCTAGAATGTAAACCGCCTCTCTTAATAGTTTGAGGAAACCACTATTTACTTCCTCTCTTGGAAGTCCCATCACCCCTGTCCCCTTTAACTTGTAGCCTCGTTTTTGTAGCTCTTCCACCTGCCAGATACACTTGTGCTCCTGATATGGGTTCCCATCTAAGTGGTCCTGTTGATATTTCCCTATGGGAGTACTTAATATCACCTGATCTATAGCAATTTCCTCTATTATCTCAAGGAACCTCTCCCCGTCTTCTTTTTCCAGGTGTTCCAGCACCTCCATCGCCAGGATAATATCAAAACTCTTTGGTTTAAAAGGTAGCTTTCTGATATCAGCCAAGATAAGCTCATCATAACAATTCGTCTGTTGGCTCACTCGAAGATAGGGCGCAAAAATATCTATACCGACAACGTAGAACTTTTTATGACGATTAATAAAACTCATTGGCTGCCCTCTACCGCAACCAACCTCCAAGATGCTTTTCGTTGAATTGTCCAAACGCCGCCATACGATATTCAGAGCGGTGAAGGGTATGTATGGACGGATCTTTCTGCTGAAATTACTAAAATTCATAGGTCTCTTTTCCTTTAATTTTCAAGTGGATATCATCTACTGCTGAGATTATAGCTGAATCAAAATCTACATCTTCCACGGACTAAAGCCGTGACGACGGAATCCGAAAAATCCAATCCTAGCATGAGGGTAGCCCCTGTATTTAACATCAAGTACGCAGCGTTTCGTTAAAACGAAGCCCCCTAAAGATCTTGAAACTCTTCTTTTTAAGTTAACACCTTTATAACATTGGTTAAGGCTACATTAATGAAATAAATCAGCTTCATCCTTTTTGTAAACCATTAACCTTTAAATGGATTACCCAAAGGGTATAATACATTAACTAAGAGAACTAAGCAACAGCTCAGGAGGAGCTATAATTGCGCCATTTTACCGTTGGTGGTTATCGATTATGGTACTAGTCCATTTCTAGAACACATACACTAGCAGGAAGGATAGATGTGACAGAAGTGGGTCTGGTATTCATAGAGTCTATAATGAGGTTACTTTATCTGGTTTAATGGAGTGAGTAATGAATTTGGTGGAGCTCCACCAGCAAACATCAGAGAATGGCCCAAGAAGACCGACAACCTTACGAAATAAGTATCTTTTATTTTTTACTTCTCATTCTATGCACTCTGCTAGTGCATAGAATGAGAATATTGAGGTAATTAAAACAGGCTAGAAACATGAAGGATATTAAAACAGCTAAGACACTTAGTCTGTAATTTCATCTCCACAGTTCTTTCCGGCTCAATTATAAACGATGTCAGCCGATTTCAATTTATCATAGCTAACTAAGCCTCAGTATCTTGCTTCTGTGATTTAATAACATTATACTCTATGTGAAAGTAAAAGAATCATGGGGAGCATATCCATTGAAGCTTAGCATCGGAAGCGGACTTTTCCTACTGAACCTGCTAATAATAGTACTGATTGCGGCCGTTGTTTTATTCCCCTCCAGCATTATACGGATTATTCTGGGTCTGCCATTTGTGCTTTTTGCTCCCGGTTATGTGCTGCTGGCAGCTCTATTTGCCAAGAAGAATAGCATCAGTGGAGTTGAGAGGGTAGCGCTAAGTTTCGGCTTGAGCATTGCTGTAGTGCCATTGATAGGGCTGTTTCTTAACTCTGTACCATGGGAAATAACGCTAGAGTCTATGTTGTATTCTATCACTTCTTTTGTATTAGTTATGTCTGTTATTGCCTGGTTCAAGCGAAAGAGGCTATCGAAAGAGGAACGTTTTGATATTGAATTTCAGCCTGGATTGCCAAAATGGGGAACAGGACGATGGGATATGGCGCTGTCCATTATTTTGGTGTTTGCTATACTAGGAGCCCTAGGAACACTGGGTTATACAATAGCTACCCCCAGGGCGGGAGAACCGTTTACTGAGTTTTATATGTTAGGAATGGGAAGTGATATTGCCGATTATCCCAGAGAGCTAGTAATGGGGGAAGAAGGGCAAGTAATACTAGGAGTCATTAACCAAGAGCATGAGGCAACGGCCTATCGTGTCGATGTGACAATCAATGACGAGAAGAAAAGTGAACAGGATTTGATGGAATTAGAGCATAACGAGAAATGGGAGGGAGAAGTAAGCTTTGTACCAGAGGTAGTGAGCGAGAATCAGAAAGTAGAATTTCTGCTGTATAAGGAGGGTGAGACTGGTAGTTATAGTTCATTGCGCATATGGATTGATGTGAAATAGTAGAATCGGAAAGCACAAATAAGTATTCTAATATGAAAGAGAAACTATGAAAAAAGAACTATTGGAGATAATTGCCTGCCCGATATGCAAGGGAGATCTTGAATTGCAATCTAGTGAAGAAGGTGATGGAGAAATAATCACCGGAAAACTCTATTGCTCAAAGTGCCCCAGATACTATTCTATTGAAGATGGAATCCCTAATTTGTTACCACCTGGGATGGATAGCTCAGTAACATAAAGGGAAGAAGTGTCTGGTATACTTACAATTGCCGGCTGGTGTGTTTGCGAGTCGTAATTGCTCTATTTCAGCCTAAAATCACTATACACGCCCGTGTCTGATGAAGGAATAAATCTTACCTCTGCGAATCAATACACAGGCAAACCAGATGGTAACTGCTCCTCCTACTATTTCTGGGATGTATATCTGAGGCTTTATTACGAGAGCATAAAGTATATCTGTTATCCAATTACTGATATCTCCTTTGGGGAAAATGAACCCGAAAAGAGGCCAAATCAGGGTTTGAGGAGTCTGCCACATTTGGTCAAGAAGAAGATGCATGGAAGTACCAAACGAAAATGCGATGAGCCAAGTTTTACCGTATCGCTTATACAAGTAGAACCCAACAGCAGAAATTATGACAAGG
>Ga0187833_10004433_pt1 | contig 13728 bp, 13 predicted proteins | sample ETNtaG_37_FD_167968 | JGI IMG/M metagenome (GOLD analysis project Ga0187833, IMG submission 167968) | Marine microbial and viral communities from oxygen minimum zone, Eastern Pacific Ocean - ETNP2014_SV_400_PacBio MetaG (Illumina Assembly) | ecosystem: Environmental > Aquatic > Marine > Hypoxic... | reverse complement strand
GGGTTCGCCGCGGCAAGCGCATCGCACCCAAGACTGAAGGGCTGGTGCATCTTATCGGCTTCGCTATGATAATAGCATTCGTCTTAGCCGTTACCTACCGGGACATCATGCGTATCATAAGTGGAGAAAGCCTAATCCCATGAATCCGCGCAGAACCAGTAAACCAATCCGAATCGGCCAGGTAACCGTCGGTGGAGATGCCCCCATCGTGGTGCAGTCGATGACTAATACCGATACTCGTGATGTAATATCAACTATCGAGCAAATCAAGGAGCTTGAAGATTGTGGCTGTGAGCTGGTACGAGTGGCTGTGCCTGATAGCCAGGCAGCAGAGGCGATAGCCGCCATAAAAAAGGGGGCTTCCCTACCCATAATCGCTGATATTCACTTTGATTATCGACTGGCTTTAGCCGCTCTGAAGGCTGGTGCTGACGGACTCCGCTTGAATCCTGGCAATATCGGTGAAGCGGAAAAGGTCAAAGCCGTAGTTCAAGCCGCCAGGGAAAGAAACGTCCCCATTCGTATCGGGCTAAACGCCGGCAGCCTACCCAAAACGACCAATCCTCAATTAACCACCGCTCAGCAGATGGTCGAGGCTGCCTTAGAGCAGATAAAACTGCTGGAGAGCCTGGACTTTAACCTGATTAAGGTCTCCCTGAAAGCCTTCGATGTGCCGACCACCATCGACGCTTACAGAAGCATCGCTGAAAAGGTGCCCTACCCCCTGCACATCGGCATTACCGAAGCCGGCACGCCACGGACAGGCATTATCCGCAGCACGGTGGGCATCAGCACCCTGCTCTACCTCGGTATTGGCGATACCATCCGGGTTTCCCTGACGACTCACCCCAGGGAAGAAGTAATTGACGCCTATGAAATCCTGAAAAGCCTCAATTTGAGGGAGCATGGCCCGATACTGGTTAGCTGCCCTTCGTGTGGTCGGGCGGAGGTTGATATTATAAGGCTGGCTGAGGCAGTCGAAAAAGAGCTACTCAATATTGACAAGCCGATAAAAGTAGCCGTGATGGGCTGTGTCGTCAACGGTCCCGGCGAAGCCAAAGATGCCGATATCGGCATCGCCTGCGGTCGGGGCAGAGCCGTCCTCTTCAAAAGAGGTGAAAAGATTGGGACGGTTGAGGAAAAGGACTTTATCAGGGTTTTAATGACAGAGGTGGAGAGGCTTTAGAACAAATTAAACCATTTAAGGAGGTTCTAACTATGGGAAACGGAACAGAACAAAATCCCTATACGCGTGAAGATGTACTTAAAGCAATAGAAGAGAACGGTGGCAAAGCGGAACGGCTTGACCTGTCGGAAAAGATTTTCATCCAAGGCATCGATATGCAGCGGCTTAACCTACGGGAAATTATCCTCAAGAAAGCAATCCTGGCAAAAGCCAACTTCGAGGCGGCTGATTTGTGGGGTGCTCACATGGAGCAGTCCGTTTTGCGGGATGCCAGCTTTGAGCAAGCCACGGTACGAGCCACCCACTTCGAGAGGGCCGATTTAGAAGGCGGCCGCTTCCAGAAGGCGATTGCCTGGGGCGCCCATTTCGAGGATGCCAACCTGCGCAATGCCAGCTTTGAAGAAAGTGACTTATGGCACGCCCACCTGGAAAGGACTAATTTAGAGGGTGCCGATTTTAACGGAGCTTACTTAGAAGGCGTCAGGTTTCCAGCCGGGACTTCCTAGGAAACTCACCTTCTGAGATTAGTACAGTAGAAGGGAAAGAGCGAGGAATACTGGTGGTGAGGCAGATAAACAAACTTAAACAGGGAGATGGGGCATTGAATAGGCGAAGGTGGTATCATAGAAAACTAGATTAGACGATACATCTGCCTTGTTATTGCTTCGTCCTTCCACTGAAGGACTCACAATGACATGGGGGGTACAGGAGACAGGGTTAATATAAAATATCCTTGAGATTGCTTCGCCTTCCGACTTCGTCGGAATGGTCTCGCAATGAAAGATGAGAAAGAGGTGGGGTACATAAATAATAAACAACTCCATATAGAACTGGAACCGGTACTGGAGGCCTGCGTTTCCACGCTAGCAAAGATACGCTATAATCAAGTTGCCAGTGAGCTTCTCCAGAGAAGCAAGAAAGAGGAGCTTACCCGGGAAATTAGACCCCTAAGACTTTTTCTGGAGACGGCAGACTTCAACAAGCTCCGTGGTGAATCCGAACCTCACCTGGTAGAGGGAAGAAAGGCTAAATTCAGATTGCACCTGGAAGAAGGCAAGCCAGAGTATGAGATGAAAGTGACGGAGTGAAAAGTGCGTATATCAAAGCTATTCGGTAAGACCCAAAGAGAGCTACCAGCCGAGGCTGATACTATCAGCCATCAGTTGTTGCTGAGAGCCGGCATGATACGCCAGGTAGCCGCTGGGGTTTATTCCTATTTACCCTTAGCCTGGAGGGCGCTCAAGAAAATAGAGAGTATCATGCGCGATGAGATGGATAAAGCCGGCGGGCAGGAGCTAATGCTGCCCGTTCTCCAACCTTTGGAACTATGGCAGGAAACAGGCCGGCACGGAGTCCTAGGGCAGACACTATTTACCCTCTCCGACCGCCGTGAGCGCAGGTTAGCCTTGGGCCCAACCCACGAAGAGGTTCTCACTGAACTGGTAAAATACAATGTGCAGAGCTACCGTGACCTACCGCTACTGCTGTACCAAATCCAGACCAAGTTCCGTGACGAACCCCGCCCCAGAGCCGGACTCGTCAGGGCTCGCGAGTTCATCATGAAAGACCTTTATAGCTTTGACAACGATGAAGAAGGGCTCAACCGAAGCTATGATAAAATGCTCCGAGCATACACCAATATATGCCAGCGCTGCAACTTACCCACAATAATAGTGGAGGCTGATAGCGGTGCTATCGGGGGCAAGGAATCGCAAGAATTCATGCTTGTAACTGACTCCGGTGAGGATGAGATTATCCACTGCTCCTGCGGCTACGCCGCTAATGCCGAAAAGGCCGCAAGTATTAAGGAGAAGGAAGAAGGCGGTGAGCCGCTACCACTTGAAGAAGTAGCAACACCAGGGATAGCCACCATTGAAGAACTGGCCAATTTTCTAAAGGTACCCCCGCATCGTACCCTTAAAGCAGTATTCTACACTGCTGACGGTGAGCTAGTCTTCGCCGTTATCCGAGGCGACCTTGAGATAAACGAAGTAAAACTTAAGAACGTTCTAGGCTGCTCGGAACTCCGCATAGCTATGGAAAGTGAGGTCATCGAAGCTGATATTGTCGCTGGCTCAGCCTCCCCGATAGGTATCAACAGCATCAAGGTTATTGCCGATGACTCTGTAACCTCGGCAACCAACCTTGTCGCTGGCGCCAACAAGCCCGATACCCACCTCAGAAATGTCAACTACCCCAAGGACTTCAAGGCCGACCTTGTTACCGATATCGCTAAGGCCCGTGCCGGTGATGTCTGCCCGAAGTGCGGAGGCAAACTATCATCCAGTCACAGTATAGAGTTAGGTCATATCTTCAAGCTTGGCACATTTTATAGTGAGAAGCTAGGCGCCCACTTTATCGACCAAAACGGCCAGTCCCGCCCCATCATTATGGGCTGTTACGGCATTGGACCGAGCAGGCTGCTGGCTGCTGCTATAGAGCAGCACCATGATAATAAGGGTATTATCTGGCCGCTAACTATCGCCCCTTATCATATCTATCTTTGTCCCTTATACTCAGAAGATTCTCAGGTGGCAATTATGGCTGAAAACCTGTATACTGAACTAGAGGCACAGAATCTGGAAGTGCTCTTTGACGATCGCAAAGAATCCCCGGGGGTGAAGTTCAACGATGCCGACCTCCTGGGAATACCGCTTCGGGTTACCATTAGCCCCCGCACATTGGAGAAAAACAGCGTTGAGATAAAATGGCGCTCAGAGAAAGAGCCTCAACTCCTGCCACTGGAGGGAGCAGTTACCAGACTCAAGGAGCTTATTACTAGAAGGGAAGACTAGTTGTTAATTGACCTCCACACTCATACCTTGCCCTGGTCTGACGACAGCAAACTTCACATCCCTGAACTTGTTCAAATAGCGAAGCAAGCCGGACTGGACGCTGTTTGCCTTACGGAGCACGATTGGTTCCGAGACAAGGATGATTTAGCCAAGTTGAGCCAGGAGCTAGATTTCTTGATTCTCCCCGGAGTAGAAACTAACACCGACGATGGTCACTTTTTAGTATTCGGGGTTGATAAATACAGCTTTGGCATGCACCGTACTGAATTCCTCAGGGACCTTGTCGACGAGGCAGAAGGGGTTATGATACTGGCTCACCCCTATCGAAGAAACTTCCACAGGGACGACGATGTTTATGAGAAAGTCGAGCAGCATTACGAAAAGTCGTTCTTTCAACTCGTGGACGCAATCGAAGTGCTCAACGGTAGAGCCTCGGAAATGGAAAACGAATTCTCCCTGGAGCTATGCCGCCGGCTAAAACTGGAAGGCGTTGGCGGCAGTGACGCACACTCCACCTCAAACATACCCTCCTATGCCACGCTCTTCGAAAGAAACATCAGCAATGTGGAGGAGTTAATCGCTGAACTCAAAGCCGGCCGATTCAAGGCGGTTGACCTCCGCCAAGGCTCTTGAGGAAGCTGAGCCCGAACTTCTCCCTTTCGTAAAGAGCTTGCCCCTGCTTGAACAGGAGGAGAAGAGAGCTAAAACTAAGCTGAGTAAAGCCAGTTCTCCAATCGAAATCAGAAGGATATCGTTTATCATGTTATTCTATGTTTTTGTTCAGCCCCGTAGGATCGCCCCCAGGTCATGAGATAGCCTATCCAGGATTTGCCGTTGGACTTCATTGACTTCGTTATCGGTCAAGGTATTAGTTGGTGACTGAAAGGTAATCCTGTAGGCGAGCGATTTTTTACCCGGCGGGACTTGCTCACCAGAATAGACATCAAATATGGCAACCTGCTCCACCAGGGGAAAGCTCTTAACAATATCAATGACTCTCTGGTGGGCTATTTCGACACCGACTATCAGGGCTATATCCCTGATCATGACCGGAAACCGCGGTATTGGCTGGAACATTTTATGACCAACGGTAAAGGGAACGAGCGTTGCCAGGTCGATTTCAAAAAGATAGACTGCCTCGGCAATTTCAAAGTTCAGCAATACTCTGGGGTGTAACTCACCGACAACGCCCAGTTTCTTACCGTCGATAACTATGGCAGCCTGTTTACTTAAGTGTAAGCTTTCATCGGAACACTGCTCAAAGCCAGCTGCCACACCCAACTGGCTAAGTAAGCCTTCCACGATTCCTTTAGCTTCAAAGAAATCAGGTGATTCATCCCCACCCTGCCACAATTTTTCAAGCCCAGACCCACTCAGCAGGCCACACAGCACCTGGCGCTCATTAGGTAAGTCCCTGAGCCGTGGTAGATATACCCTGCCCAGCTCAAAAAGCCTGATGCCGCCACCTTCGTGCCTCCGGTTGGCGGAAAGGGCGGCCAACAGATTAACCCGCAGGTTAGGACGAAGGTACTCTTGCTCAATTGTCATCGGATTAGCCACACGAAGGGGTATAGATTCAAAAGGATGAGATTCAGGTGACAGTTTATTTAGCATTTCCAGACTGGTTAGTGAATATGTAATTACCTCATGGAAGCCGTAACCAGCGAGACGGCGCCCCACCTCGCGCTTCAGCCCGATGACAGGCTCAGGGTCCCGACGGGGTATCGGTTGACTGAGCATAGTCATTGGAATCTTATCATAGCCTGTGATACGGGCTACCTCCTCTATCAGGTCAACCGTCAGATGTATGTCACTCCGCCAATAAGGAGCCGTAACCAGGACCTCTGAGGCTGAACTGACTGGTTTACAATCAAAGCCCAAGGAAGTCAAGGCGCTGACTATCTGGTCGGGGCTGAACTCAACACCCAGGACTCGCTTTACGTCACCGGTTGATAGTAAGATAGGCTCCGGCTCCAGCTTACTAGGATAGACATCAACTATCCCCCTGGCAGGTTCGCCGCCGGCTAGCTGCGCCATCAGTTGAGTCGCCCGCTTAAGAGCCGGCAATGTCAGCTCGGAACGAATACCCCTCTCAAATCGCATGCAGGCCTCACTTGGCAAACGCAATGTCCGACCGGTGTAATGAATACTGGCCGCGTTAAAACTAGCTGATTCCAGCAGTATCGAGGTAGTCTCTTCAGTTACTTCGCTATTGGCGCCACCCATAACTCCAGCCACCGCTACCGCTCCCATTACATCAGAAATAACCAGCATATCTGTCGCCAGTTCCCGTTCGACATTGTCCAGAGTAATAATATTCTCATTATCACTGGCGTGGCGCACGATAATCTTTTTACCTCTGAGCTTCTCATAATCAAAGGCATGCAGCGGTTGCCCGTATTCCAGCATAACATAGTTGGTAACATCGACGATGTTATTTATCGGGCGCATGCCACAAGCCAGAAGCCGCTGCTGCATCCATCCCGGCGACTCAGCCACTTTTATACCGGTAATCAGGCTGGCGCAATATCTGGAGCATAAGTCCGGAGCAGAGATTTCCACTGCTATCTGCTGCTCTACAGGAGAGGTTGATTCCTGATAGCTGACATCGGGAAGATGCAAGCTTTGCCCGGTTAGAGCAGCAATCTCCCTAGCGATACCAATCACCGACAGGCAGTCAGGACGATTAGGCGTTATCTCCAGGTTAAGAACAACATCACCCAGATAGTCACCCAGCAGCGTGCCAAGCGGAGCTTCATCGGGCAAAACCATGATTCCTTGATGCTCATCCGAGATGCCCAACTCCTTTTCCGAGCAGACCATACCACTGGAGACGACGCCACGAATCTTGGCTGATTTCAAGGTGACCACCTGCCCGCTATGCCCGTCTACAAGTTGAGCACCGACACGGGCAAAGGCTATCTTATTACCAAGCGTGAGGTTCGGTGCCCCACAGACAACCGTTTCCTCTCCGGTACCCAAGTAGACAGTAGCCAGACGGAGGCGGTCGGCGTCAGGATGGGGATTAATAGCCGTTATTTGACCGACAACAATATTATCCCACCAGTCACCGATAACCTCGGCCACCTCAACCTCCAGACCAGCCATGGTCAGCTTTTCGACTATCTCAGCTAGAGGCAGGGTAATCCTCCCCTCAGGAAGGACATATTCCTTTAGCCAGTTGAGTGAAACTTTCATTTTCTAGAGCTATCCCAAGAACCTAAAATCACGCCGTAGAATAGTCTGATATCATCAAGCCTGCAGGGCATCTTGAACGTCTAGAACTGCCTCAAGAATCTAAGGTCGCTGCCATAGAACAGACGGATATCGTTGATACCATACTTCAGCATCGGCATGCGGTCGATACCCATACCGAAGGCAAAACTAGTGTAAACATCAGGGTCAATGCCTCCGCGCCGCAGCACATCAGGATGAGTCATTCCCGCCCCCAGTATTTCAATCCAGCCACTACTACCGCAGAGACGGCAACCCTTACCGGCGCAGACGACACACTCGATAGCCATCTCAACCCCGGGCTCGACAAAGGGAAAATAGTCACAGCGGAAGCGTACCTTCCTGTCCTCGCCAAAGTAACGCCGAGCAAACTCATAGAGTGTCCCTTTCAGGTCGGCCATAGTGATACCCTCATCTACAGCGATACCATCGATGTGATAAAACATCCACTCATGGGTGGCATCAGTGGCTTCGTAGCGGTAGACCTTACCCGGCTCCACCAGCCTTATCGGCGGTTGGTTCGTTTCCAGCATGCGAGCGGTTACTGCCGTCGTTTGAGTACGCAATAGCATCGGGGTCTTTCCGCTCTCCGTCTTGTAGTCAATCCAGAAGGTCGACTGGCTATCACGTGACGGGTGTTCCGCCGGGATATTCAGCGCCTCAAAATTATAATAGTCCCACTCCACCTCCGGTCCTTCGGCTATTTGGAAGCCCAGAGAGATGAATATATCGCATATTTCATTTAGCGTTTGAGTAATTGGATGCAAATGCCCGATTGGAAAAGGCCGACCGGGCAGGGTAATATCGATGGCCTCTCCTTTAGCCAGGGTTAACTCTGCCTCACTGACAGCCTGCCCTTTCTGCTTCCAGCCATTCTCTAAAGTGACCTTAATCTCATTAGCACGGGCACCAACGACCTTCCTCTCCTCTGGAGGCAGGCTACCCAAGCCACGTAGAATCCGGGTAAATCCGCTCTTCTTACCCAAATAGTGAATCCGCCAGGCTTCCAGTTCACTACTGCTGGTAATAGCCTCAAGCTCTTGCAGCGCGTCTATCTTCAATTGTTCGAGGTCTCGCGGCATCCTCTTATCCTTCGATTACTTTACCAAAAAGAACCCTCCGCCTGGGAGGGTTCTGGTAACTTCTTATCTTAACTATACTAGGAATAAAGCTAATGTACCGTGCAAAGCCTCCCAAGCGCACCTAGCGCCTCGTAAACATGAAGTTCGTATTAAACTGGTAGGAAACTATGTAATGTCGCATACTACTTACCCTAGATACTAGTGCCAGCATAACACAAAACTTATAGTCTGTCAATCGAACCCAGCCTGCTAGGCCTGAACTGAAACTTTGGCCAGGGTTACTAAACTGGCAAAGGTTTCAGGCTCGGTGACGGCCATATCGGCCAGGAGTTTACGATTGATTTCAACTCCTGACTTGTTTAAGCCATGGATGAACTGACCGTAGGTAAGCCCGTGGGCCCGACTAGCCGCATTAACCCTTGAAATCCACAAACGCCTCATATCACCTTTTCGCTCTCGACGGTGAGCATAAGCATAGCTTAATGACTTAAGCATAGACTCATGGGCTCGGCGATAAAGAGAGTGCTTGGTTGCCCTATGTCCCTTGGTCAGGGCTAATACTTTCTTATGTCGGCGATGAGCAGTTACACCCCTTTTTACTCGTGGCAAAATATTTCTCCTCTTTTCGCACTCCGCAGGATAAAATACTTTATCCGCATTATTTCACTCCATAGGGTATAAGCCTTTTTATCCGTACCCTATCACTGGGATTCAACGGCAGCTTACTATCATAAAGACGCTTGGCCCACTTGGCTTTACGGATACGCAAGTGGCTCTTTCCGCCCTTAGCCCGCATAATTTTACCGCTACCGGTGATATGAAACCGGCTCTTGGCACCTTTGTGAGTCTTGAGTTTTGGCATCTAAGCTTCCTTTACTGCTTCTTTTATTTTCTTGGGTTTTTGGATAGTCATCGGTGACAGCACCACGTTCATTCTCCTACCCATCATCGACGGTTGCCCTTCGACAGCAGCTACATCTTTTAGCGATTCTGCCATCTTCTGTAGCAGTTTCCAAGCAATCTCAGGGTGCGTGATTTCACGCCCCCTGAACAACACGGTTACTTTAACCTTGTCCCCACCATCCAGTAATTTCCTAGCAGTCTTGAGTTTAGCCTCAAAATCGTGGGCACCGATCTTAGGTCGTATCCGAACCTCTCTTAATAGCGAAACCTTCTGGCTCTTTCTAGCATCACGCTCCTTCTTAGCCTGCTCATACTTATACTTCCCATAATCAAGCAGGCGGCACACCGGCGGGTCTGCGGTAGGCGCTACCTCAACCAGGTCAAGGTTACGAGTTTTCGCCACTTCCCGTGCCTGAAATAAGGGCATAACCCCCAATTGCTCCCCCTTATCCCCCACCAAGCGAACTTCTTTAGTCCTAATTTCCTCGTTGACACGCAGCTTCTTAACTATGTCCTAATTTACCTCCTCTAACACAGATGTTTCGCAAGCAAGAACTATAACACATTCTTTCACACTAATCAAATTATAAAGAGTACGGGTTGCTTCACCTTCCGCCTGTAGCGGAATGGTCTCGCAATAACACCCCCAACCAAAACCGAATAGTACCAAGATTATTTGTCACTTGGCCCTTTAAATCCCCTTGCCAAACGGCATCTATTTCAGGTCTTTGGCTTTATTGGCTATAGCCGTCCTGACAGCTTCTTTGAAGTCATCGAAGGGCTGGGAAGACAGTTGCTCACCGCTACGCAAGCGGACAGAAACGGTAGCAGCATCTACTTCTTTGTCACCGACCACCAGCATATACGGCACCTTATCAAGCTGCGCCTGCCTGATTTTGAGATTCACCCTTTCCGACCGAGCATCAACCTTCACGCGCACGTTCTCACTGCCAAGTCCAGCCTCCAGCTTACGGGCATAGTCCAAGTGACGGTCAGCCACCGGGATCACCGCTACCTGGACTGGTGCCAACCACACCGGAAAGGCACCGGCATAATGCTCCAGTAAGAAGCCGATGAGACGTTCGTGAGTACTGAGCGGGGCACGATGGATAATCAGCGGGCGCTCTTCCTGACCTAGGTCATTAACAAATTTCAGGTCAAAGCTCTCCGATTGGGCGAAGTCAACTTGATTAGTTGCCAGGGTATATTCCTGCCCGATGACACTCTTCACCTGGACATCAATCTTCGGGCCGTAAAAAGCTGCTTCATCGACTACTTCGCTGTAGGGAATGTTATTCCTGTTCATAGCTTTCCGCACCATGTCCTCCGTTTTCAGCCACAGAGCGGAGTTATCCACATACTTCTTACCTAGCCCACTGGGGTGATGGGTGCTCAGACGCATGTAATATTCCTTGATATCAAATATCTCAAAGTATTCCAGGTACAGAAAAATAACATCGGCAAACTCCTGCTCGAACTGCTTCTCCGAGCAGTAAATATGAGAGTCATTCATCTGCATCGAGCGCACCCGCATCAGCCCGAGAAGTTCGCCGGACTTTTCGTATCGATAACAGGTTCCATATTCCGCAAGGCGTATCGGCAGGTCACGATAGCTGCGCGGTTTACTGGCGAATATCTTGTGGTGCATCGGGCAGTTCATTGGCTTGACATAGTAGCTCACACCTTCCAGTTCCATCGGCGGGTACATGCTTTCAGCATAGTATGGCAAGTGCCCGCTGCGCTTGAAGAGGTCTTCTTTAGCCAGATGAGGGGTTCTGACACGCATGTAACCGTGCTTCAACTCCATTTCTTTAGCCAGATTCTCAATCTCTTCAATTATGATACCACCGTTGGGCAGCCACAGCGGCAAACCAGGGCCAACTTCATCATCGAAGATAAATATCTCCAGTTCCTTGCCCAGTTTGCGGTGGTCACGCTTTTTAGCTTCTTCCAACCGGGCGAGATGCTCAGCCAAAGCTTCTTCCGTGTCAAAAGCAACGCCATAAATGCGCTGCAACATGGGACGGTGCTCGTCACCCCGCCAGTAAGCCCCGGCAATGCTGACCAGCTTAAAAGCCTTTATTTCTCGGCTGGAACTCAGATGGGGGCCCCGACACAAATCAACGAAGGAACCTTGCCAGTACAAGCTAACCGCCTCATCCGGAATTTCATCGATTAATTCCAGCTTATACGGCTGAACCGCAAATAACCGTCGGGCCTCTTCCTTAGTCATCTCCTCTCGAATAAAGGGCGCATTTGAAGCGATTATTTCACCCATCTTAGTCTCGATAGGTGGCAAATCATCAGGCATCAACGAACGGGGTAAATCAAAGTCATAATAAAAGCCATTTTCAATTGACGGTCCAATGCCAAACTTGGCCCCGGGGAAAATAGACTGCACCGCTTCAGCCATAACATGAGCAGCTGAATGCCGTATTACCTCCAGCTTTTCCTCTTTATCTATTTTCTGACCTCTGCCAGCAACCATTGTCGAAGCCTTCTAAACCTACCAAACGAAAACCTCCCACCCGGTTCAGGGACGAGAGGCTTTAACCACCACCGCCATTATTCTGGATTAATACAATCTATAGGTCCACTCACCAACAATGCTCTTACTAACTGCAATCTAGCGTCTATAGAGCCTATTATACCAACTATAGGCTATAAGTGCAATTGCCAGTCTCTTCCAGTCCTTCCCAAGAAGGACTAACCGGATTACCTGAATCTCCCTGTTGTTCAGGCTCATTATTCGATTAGAATAGAGTGTCCCCACGCCCACATGATGATGATGATAATATTAATCATCATCGGCGTTCAATCGGGTTTGGGCAATAAGTTTTGGGGGCAGGGAATAATCAAAACCACCAGTTTTGATAGTTGGTTACCGTGGGCTAAAGAGTATCTACCCGTGAACCGCTAGGTAAGGCTATTAATTAGAACTCGATACCGCTAGACGCCCTCAAAGAAACTTCGGGGGTTGTCAATACACAGGCTGTTCAAAGTCGCCTCGGGGACACCCATCTCTCGAAGCTGAGCAAAGACCACTTTCTTTACGTAGAGAAAGGGATTGCGTCTCCCTCTTTCGACTTCTTCCGTGACGTACACCAATGGCCAGTCGTGAGAGAGAAGGAGGCGATTGGCATAACCGGCATCTATTAATGCCTTCATCGTTCGGGTGCGGGCTCGTGGACTTGGGTAGCGTCCCGGATAGCGGTCCAGACCAAGGTAGCACCCCTGCTCCAGGAGCCAGGTAAGGTATTCCACATCGGTGGTGTCATTGGAATGGTCTACTTTGACTTTTCTTAGGTCGACCCCTTCCTCCTTTAGAATGGCTAATTGCTGCCGACCCCCCTGGCCGGGGGAATAGGAATGCAGCAGAATGGGAATGTTGGTTTGAAGGTGGGCTCGAGCCACAGCACGTAGAACGGTTACCCCCCCGGGTGTTACCCCACCAATATCGCTGGCCTGTTTGAGGATTCCAGCTTTGATATCCGTACCGGCTATGCCCTCCTGGATTTCGCGGATGAATACTTGAGCGAATTGGTCAGCAGAGACATCGGCAAGATAATGAGGCATATCCACATACCACCCGCTGATGGCAATAATATTGACACCACTCAGGCGAGAAGCCTCAGCCAATACAGACACGTCCCGACCCAAGTCGAGGGTGGTGGCATCAACAATAGTGTCTATCCCTTCCTCCTTTGCTTCCGTTAGCGCATTGACAATGCGCTCCATAAAATTGGGAAGGCTGTCCATGTATCCAGCTCTCAGAAGCTCAGGGTAGTTTTGAGGGATGCCAGCCGATGTAACCAAGAGGTGTTCGTGCATCAGCGTGAAGCCGAGGTTAGCAGTATCAAGAGGCCCGAGGACGGAATTTATGGTAGCCATAGCTTAAGTACTCCTTTCACCCTGTCTATTTAGAAATGGTCATTAGCAAAGAAGGCCCCGGCCATTTTCGCTTGCTTCAATTCATGGCTGTCCTTGAAGCGGGCATTGCCGGAAACCGGCTTATACAGGGCACTGCTGACCGCCATCTTTAGCAGTTCCCATGCCCCCTGTTTCATCATATTCACTTCCCGAGAAACTAAAAGCCGGAGGTGGTTAAGCTATATTTTGCTGTAGATTTGAGTTTAGTCCTACTCTTGGGGTTTGTCAATGTCCGAAGAGGGTTTGGGCAGGGGAATAGGTCATTGGGTTTTGTTCGGTGCTCTTAGAACTTTCAACATCGAAGCTAAACAGTTAAGGGAGTCGATTCGACAGCAGCAAAGAAAAATAGACGTTAAACCCATCCCGCCTGTATGATTGTTCATCGGAATCAACAATGTCGAGGTATTTCGTAGTCAACGAAGCAATCTCCTCATCCGAAAAGGCTCTGAGCAATATTTCCCGTCTCGACACAGGAACTTCGGCACATACAAAGGTAAGGAAGCCGAACGCATTTCTGTAATAATAGTCTCCAATTGTGCCCGTGTACCAAGCTTGGGGAAATGGACTGTGGTATTTCTTCAAGTTAAAGAGGGCAGAA
>Ga0187833_10004432_pt1 | contig 13731 bp, 13 predicted proteins | sample ETNtaG_37_FD_167968 | JGI IMG/M metagenome (GOLD analysis project Ga0187833, IMG submission 167968) | Marine microbial and viral communities from oxygen minimum zone, Eastern Pacific Ocean - ETNP2014_SV_400_PacBio MetaG (Illumina Assembly) | ecosystem: Environmental > Aquatic > Marine > Hypoxic... | reverse complement strand
GCTGCAAAGCCTAACATTACAAATTAGGAATTGAATTTCCCAACTTGAAACAAGTCCAAAACCATTGTAAACATTGACTCATTACAAGGGCCTGTAGCTCAGTCAGGTTAGAGCAGTACACTCATAAAGCACGGTATAATAATTCCCCACGCCTCCCCACATCACCTCACCGTGTTTTCATCTTACAATTTGATTAAAGATAGGACAGGAATGAATATTTACTTAGTATTATGAAAGTTAAAAGTAGTCCTTTGGGTAGAATTCGAGAAGGAAAGGAAAAACTAAAGTTTGATGATAAGGTAATTAGAGATTTTATTCCTGATTTTAATTATTAAACAAACCCTTTAACCAAAGCCTTAAAACCTTTGATGTATCTTTTTATATCTTCAAGACTTCTAATATTTAATATTGCTTTTATTATATAGCTTGGCCTCATATAAAAAGCTTTAAACGCTTTACGACTCATTTCTAAAACTTCCTCTTTATTTTTGTATCCTTCAGGTAAAAAAACCACATTCCACCCTTGAAATTCTGAAAAATCTTCTGTTGTTAATTTTCCCCACTTGCCATTTTTGATTTCATTATATAACGCGGTTCCAGGATATGGGGTAGTAATACTAAATTGGGCATACTCAGGATCTAATTTTATTGCATCCTGAATTGTTTGCTCAGCTAACTTGGGATTTTCGCCCGGTAAAGCAATCATAAAAGAACCTCTTACCTCAATTCCAGCGTCTTTTGTCCATTTAGCCACTTGCTTCATATATTCCATAGATTTATTTTTTCTATTCGATCTAATATTGTCTGCTAATATTGCTACTCCAGTTTCATAGCCATAAAAAATATTCCAACAGCCTGCTTTTTTCATTAAATGCAATATTTCTTGATTAACTGTGTTTACCGCAGCATAGCAGGACCAAATAACTTTAAGTTTTGCTTCAATCAAAAGGGTACAAAATTCTTTCATCCATTTTTTATGGTAACTCATGGTATCATCCCAAAAAGAAATCTCTTTTATCCCATATTTTTCCACAACATTTCTAATTTCTTCAATAACTTTTTGTGGACTTCTTCGTCTAGCCGTAGTAGCGGCCTGGTCACAAAAAGTACACACATATGGACAGCCTCTAATAACAACCATGTTGGTCATAGGTAATTTTTTATATTGATTTGGCAATGGAACATATCGTTCCATAGGAAATAAATCTCTTGCTGGAAGTGGCAAAAAGTCGAGATCTTTGATTATATCTCCGGGTAAATTCTTTACAATTTCATTATTGTTTCTAAAAATAATTCCTTTTATGTCTTTCATTGTATCAACATCATTTAAAAGAGATTCACGTTTGAAATTATGTTTTGAAAATTTTTTAAGAATATGGTGAATAACTGTTTCACCCTCAGGGTGATAAGATACAATATCAATAGAAGGAATATTTCTAGCTGCATCCATCCCAGCAACGTTGGCATGTGCTCCACCTAAAATAATTAGTAAATTTGGAAATTCCTCACGCAATCTTTCAGCTAATGTGGTTGAAGCCGGAAGAGCATAAGTTGTTGCTGATATACCAACTGATCGAGGTTTTCGTTTTCTTATAGTTTCAACAATATCATCACGAGTCAATTCTAACGCAATACAATCTAATGCAGCGACACCAAATCCATATTTTTTTAAATAAGCAGCAAGTGATGCAATACCTAAGGGAATTAGATCACCTTTAAGATCTCCTAAATCTTTTTTTCCATATCTGTGGGCATAATCTGAACCTGTTGAAATAGGTGGAAATAAAAACATTATATCAATAAGATCATTTCTAGGTGCAAAAGCTCTAATAATTAATTCATCTTTTGAAGGTTCTTTTTTGTTTTTATAAAACATAAGATTTTGAATTTACAATCTATCTAATATTATTAATAGATAAATTAACAAAAAGAGTAACAAAAAGCATCATAGAATTTATATTTTTTGAATCAATAATTTTTCTTAAGATTAAATGTAATAATTATTGAAAGTTTTATGGTATATAGACTGAAAGTTCGAAGGAATAAATGATGGAAATTTCAATAATTGTACCAGTTTGCAATGAGGAAAAAAATATAAAAACATTTTTACGAAGAACTGAAAATGTTCTAAATAATATTAAAAAATCATATGAGATTATTTTTGCATTAGATCCATCAACTGATAACACTGAAAAAATAATTTTAGAAGAAATTAAAAGAAATAAGAATATTAAACTATTAGTATTTTCTAGACAATTTGGACAACCCGCTGCCACCATGGCTGGGATAATTAATTGCAAAGGGTCTTATTGTGTAATAATTGATGTGGATTTGCAAGACCCGCCGGAGATAATTGAACAATTATATAATAAAATTAATTTAGGTTATGAGGTTGTTTATGCAAAAAGAAAATCTAGAAAAGGAGAAACATTTATTAAAAAATTAATTTCATCCGTTGGATATTATGTAATTAATAAATTAAGCGATGTTCGTATTCCAAGAGATGTTGGGGACTACAGAATAATTTCAAGGAAAGTAATTGATCATTTAAAAAAATTAAATGAAAGTCATGGATTTTTGAAAGGTATGGTTGCTTTTGTAGGATTTAATCAAACATACATCGAATATGATAGGGACAACAGGTATGCTGAAAAAGGCAAATATAATAAATTTTTTGGATCTCTAAAAATTGGTATTAACGGATTGATTGGTTTTAGTTCTCGTCCACTATTTTTTATGTCGGTAGTGGGTTTTGTTATTGCTTTTTTTAGTTTCATTTTAGGAATATGGTATTTTTTTCAAAAAATTTCAGGTATTGATTTAACACTAGGGTTAACTACAACTGTAATATTAATAAGTTTTTTTGCTGGAGTTCAATTATTAGGGTTAGGCTTATTGGGCGAATATATTGGTCGCATATATGATGAAGTAAAAAAAAGACCCAAATATATTGTGGACAAAAAAATTAATTTTAATGATTAGCAATAATATAAATAAAAAAAGTCCATTTCCAAAAAAAATTCCTGAATTAACATCGAAACAAAAATTAATCAAAGATGATTTTATGGAGTATTGGCTCAAAGTTTTAAGAAAAAATTATACAATTATAGATAAATTCAACCACCAAACTATTATAAATAGTAAACCAATGAATTTCCAAAAAACTTTAGAGATTGGTGCTGGCATAGGAGAACATTTAAATTATGAAAAATTAGATGATAATCAAAAAAAAAATTACTATGCCATGGATATTAGAGAAAATTTGTTGGAAATTTTATCAAAAGAACATCCTATGGTTAATGCCATATTAGGAGATTGTGAAAAAGAATTTAATTTTGAAAATAATTTTTTTGGTAGAATAATAGCAATACATGTCTTAGAACATTTACCAAATTTACCAAATACTATTAGTGAAGTAGCAAGAGTATTAAAAGATGATGGAATGTTTCAGGTAGTAATACCTTGCGAAGGTAGTTTAGCATATACTTTAGCTAGAAAAATTTCTGCGGAGAGAATATTTAAAAAAAAATATAAAAGTAGTTATGACTGGTTTATTAAAAGTGAACACATAAACTTGCCTTATGAAATTTTTAGCGAACTAGAGAAAAAGTTTATAATATCAAAAAAAACTTACTTTCCAATTCCTATTTCATTCGAGTTTTGTAATCTATGTATTGGAATTAATTTAAAATTAAAATCTAAAAATTAATGACATATTCTAATAACTACTTTAAACATAAAAAATACTATTGTAACAGATTGTGCTGATTTTATAGGTAATATCTTAGCAGAAATGTTTACAAAAAATTCCAAACACAAAAATCTCTTAATTATATCATTTTTTTTTATTTTTTTTATTTTAGCTATATTTATTCATAATGACTACGGAGTTTCATTTGATGAATTAATGCATAGAATTAATGCAAAAACTTCTCTTGGATATATAAGCGAATTTGTCGATGAATTTTCAATATCTAGATTTTTAAACAACGATCTTCCATCGCTTTCTTGGTATTACGCAAAAACTGGCAGTGAAAAACTGTCTGAATTAGGAGCACATAACTACGGTGTATTTTTTGATGTCTTTTTGGAATATTTAGAAGGCATAATCAATTTTAATGATCAAAAAGATTTTTTAACATTTAAGCATTTCTTAAATTTTTGTGTTTTTTTCATAGCTTCAATTCTTTTTTTTGATTTAGTTTCAATGAAATTTAATGATTGGCGAATTGGTATATTTGGTTGTCTGTTGTTAATTCTAAGTCCAAGATTTTTTGCAGAAAGTTTTTATAATATGAAAGATTTAATTTTTATGTCTCTATTTATTATTTCTATGAATACAAGTTGCAAATACATAATTAATCCAACTCTGAAAAATATTTTTTGGGCTTCAATAACAATAGCTTTAATGATTGATATTAGATCTATAGGTATTTTTTTACCTGCACTAGTAATATTGTTAACTATTCTGAAATATTTTCATAAATCCATCTCTTTTAGAAATTTATTAACAAATAGTTCTATACTTATTTTGTTAACATCTATATTTGTAATTTTATTTTGGCCGAGATTATGGGAAGCACCTTATACGAACTTTGTCAGTTCGCTTTCATATTTTAGTGCTCATGCTTGGAATGGTCATAATTTTTATTTAGGAAAATACATATGGGCACAAAATATTCCATGGCATTACCTTTCGGTTTGGATAGGTATTACTACTCCTGTATTATACCTAATTTTATTCATATTTGGAATTTTTTTAATATTAAGACGTTTATTAAATAGGCTTGATAAAATTGACGACAATAAAAAAAATTATAATGATATTTGGAGAGGTGATAAAGAATTACTAGATCTATTTTTTTTAGGATTATTTTTAGGACCATTTGTATTGATTATTACTTCTGGTGCAACCCTAAATGATGGCTGGAGACAAGCTTATTTTCTCTATCCTCCATTATTAATGATTGCATTAACTGGTTTTTATCAAATAAATATAATTTTAAAAAAATTAAAAATAAGTAAATATTTTTTATTTATTGTTTCCCTATTTCTGATGTCAACTTTTTTTTGGATGATAAAAGCTCATCCTTTTCAAAACGTTTATTTTAATTTTATCGCAGGTAAAAATCCGGGAGAATATTTTGAATTAGATTATTGGGGTTTAAGTGATAAGGAAATTCTTGAAAGATTATTAAAAAAAAGACCCAATGATTTAATAAAAATATGGCCCTCAAGCGATACCCCCTTAGATAATAATATGATAAATTACATTATCGATAAAAAGGACAGAGATAGAATCAAAATAGTTAAATATATTGATGAATCTAACTATATAATTAATAACAACAGATATTTTGGTGGTGAAGATGGGATAAATGAGTACAATTTTGATAAAAGCCAATATGAAATATTTGATCAAATGATTGTTGGGAATATCATAATTAATACTTTATATAAAAATAAATAAATTAATTTTGATTAGCAGGTAAAAAAAAATTGATAATTTATGAAAACTTTTATAATTAAAACAGTAATTGTTTTTATAGCTTTATATTTTTTTTTTGAATTAACTATTGGACCTAGATTAGATTATTATAAGTATAAAATTAAAAAAATAGAAAATAAATTTGCTACTCGAGAAGGAAGAAAAGATTCAATTGAAAAAATTAAAGACGAAATGAAAAAAGCTATTGAAAAAGAAAATTATTTGACACAAGAAGAAAAAGATTTAATTGTTCAATTTTTAAATAAGATCAAAGAAGAGCTAAAAGAAGGAAAAATTAAATAGCTCTTTCAATAAATTAATAAGTTTTGAAAAATAATTTATATAAAAAAAAAATTATAGTTACTGGCTGCGCAGGTTTCGTGGGTAGCAATTTAGTAGACAGGTTGCTTGCTCATAAGCATCAAATAATTGGTATAGATAATTTAAGAACTGGTCAAAAAAATTTTTTAAAACACGCACTTAAAGATAAAAACTTTAAATTTTTTAAATGTGATTTATTAAATTTAAACAAAATAAAAAAAATTTTTAATGGCTCAGAAATGGTCTTTCACTTAGCTGCAAATGCTGATGTTCGATATGGTTATAAAAACCCTTTCAGAGACTTGGAACAAAATACAATAACTACATATAATGTATTGGAAACAATGAGAAAAAATAATATAAATAAAATTGTTTTTTGTTCTACGGGATCAGTTTACGGTGAGCCGAAAAAAATTCCAACTCCAGAACATTGCAACTTCCCGTTGCAGACTTCATTTTATGGAGCTTCAAAATTAGCAGGAGAATCACTAATCCAAGCTTACTGCGAATCTTATGGTTTTAAATGTTGGATTTTTCGTTTTGTTTCTATTTTGGGTAATCGATATACCCATGGACATGTTTATGATTTTTGTAAACAATTATTTAATAATTCAAATTATCTGAAAGTCCTTGGCAATGGGAACCAAAAAAAATCGTATCTACATGTTGATGATTGTATTAATGCAATCATTCTTTCATTAAAAAAATCTAAGAAAAAAATAAATATTTTTAATCTTGGAACAAAAGAATATATTACTGTAAAGCAATCAATAAGAATAATTTGCAATCATCTAAAAGTTATACCAAAAGTTTCTTTCATGGGTGGCAAAAGAGGATGGATTGGAGATAGTCCATTCATATTTTTAAATACTAAAAAAATTAGATCTTTAGGCTGGAAACCAAAATTCACAATAAAGGAAAGTATTAAACAAACAACTAAATATCTAATAAATAATAAGTGGGTTTTTAAAAAAAGAAAATGAAAATTTTTGTACAAGGTTTATGGCATTGCGGGTGTGTAGTTTCTGCATGTTTGGCATCATTAAAAAATAACGTTATTGCTTATGATGATAATAAAAAAATAATAAATAAACTTAAAAAAAATAACATTCCTATATTTGAACCAAATTTAAAAGAATTAATTGCAAAATCAACGAATGCTGGAAATTTAACTTTTGTTAATAATTTAAATAATTTAAATTCGGCAAATATAATATGGTTTGCTTATGATACCCCTGTAAATGAATACGATCAAGCAGACACGCAATATGTTTTAGATAAAATTATAAACACACTAAAAAAGCTAAAATCAAATAAGAATATTATTATTTCATCTCAATTACCAGTGGGATCTATAAAGTTATTAGAAAATTATTCCAAAAATATTTTAAAAAAAAAATTTAATTTTTTTTGTTGTCCAGAGAATTTAAGACTGGGGAATTCATTGATATCTTTTTTGCGTGCTGATCGAATTATCGTAGGTTATAGAAGTATTCATTCTAAAAAAAAAATTATCAGATTTTTAAAATCAATAAATACAAATTTAGTATGGATGAAAATAGAGTCTGCCGAAATAACTAAACATGCCATCAATTCATTCTTAGCTTCATCAATAACTTTTATCAATGAAATATCTTCAATTTGTGAATATACAAATGCTAATGCAAAAGAAGTTGAAGAAGGTTTAAAATCTGAAACACGAATTGGCAGAAAGGCTTTTTTATCTCCGGGCATACCTTTTGCTGGAGGTACATTAGGTAGAGATGTTAATTATTTGAATGAAATTTCAAAAAAAATGAAATTAAACACAAAACTATTGTCCTCTATAAGAATAAGTAACGAAAATCATAAACAATGGATTTATAATTATTTAAAATATTTAATTTTAAATAAAAAAATTAAAAAAGCTTCAATATGGGGTTTGGCATATACTGAAAATACGGACACACTAAGAAGGTCTCTTTCACTAGAAATATCTAGTTGGTTACGGAATTATAATGTTAAAGTAAGTGGTTTTGATAAAAATATAAAAAAATTACCAACAGAATTAAGTAAAACAATTAATCTACTATCTACTCCCACCGCATCCATTAGCTCTATAGATGTACTAATCATACTGGGAAGATCAAAAGACTTTTTAAATATATCACCAAATGTATTAAAAAAAATGAATAAAGAACTTGTAATTATTGATCCAAATAATTTTTGTAGTCATTTTGAAAAAATTTACAAAAATAAATATATTTACGTTGGTAAACGCTCTCCATCATTTTTTACAAATATTCCAATTATTAAATTTGATTACAATTTAAACAATCAAGTTGTCATAGTTACAGGGGCAAGCAAAGGATTGGGTTATGAAATTGCCAAATATTTTTTAAAATATGGTTCAAATTTGGTTATTTGTTCTAGGAATCTTATTGAAATTAAAAAAGCATATGAAAAATTAAATAGAATTAAGACGAAAAATCAAAATATATTATACACGGCCACAGATGTTTCATCTTACGATCAAGTAAAAAAATTAATAAATATTACAATTAAAAAATTTAAGAGAATAGATATCCTTATTAATAATGCTGGCATTTATGGTCCCAAAGGTGACATTGAAAAAATATCTTGGAATGAATGGGTTAAAGCAATTGAAATAAACTTATTTGGATCTGTACAGCTATGTAGAGCTGTAATACCATATTTTAAAAAAAAGAATAAAGGTAAAATTATTCAATTATCTGGCGGCGGAGCTGCTAGTCCTTTACCATTAATCAGCAGCTATGCTGTATCAAAAGCTGCCGTTGTTAGATTTGTTGAAAATTTATCTGAAGAATTAAAAAATTATAAAATAGATGTAAATGCCGTAGCTCCTGGTCCAATGAACACAGGTATGTTGGAGGAAATTATAAAAGCTGGTCCAAAAAAAGTTGGTAAAAATTTTTATAATAAATCACTAAAACAAAAAAAAACTGGGGGTACTTCCTTTAATAAAGTTTGTGAACTAATTTTATTTTTAGGATCAAAATATAGCAATGGTATTAGCGGTAAATTAATAAGTGCATTGTGGGACGACTGGAAGAATTGGCCAAATTATAAAGAATTATTGCAAAATAGTGATGCTTATACTTTAAGAAGAATTTTGGGTAAAGAAAGAGGATTTGAATGGGGAGACAAGTAAATTTTAATATTGGTATAATTGGGTGTGGATTAATCGGTTATAAGCGATCACAATCCTTAGGTTTAAAAGGCAAATTAGTAGCATGTGCCGATCTCAATATTAACAGAGCAAAAAAAATTGCTTCCAGCAAAAAAATTAAAGTTTTTAAGGATTGGAAAAAATTATTAGAAGTAAAAGAAATTGACATAGTAATCATTGCAACTCCCCATAATCAGTTATTTAAAATTATTATACAAGCTTACAAAATGAAAAAACATATTCTTGTTGAAAAACCTGGATCCAAAAATTTAAAAGAAATGATTAAAATTATTTCTAAAGTTAAGAATAGTAAAATAAAAATTAAGGTAGGTTTTAATCATCGGTATCATCCTTCAATAATTAAAGCTGAAAAAATAATTAAATCAGGAATCATAGGGAAGCCCATGTATTTGAGAGCAAGATATGGACATGGTGGCAGGCCTAGCTATGAAAAAGAATGGAGAGCCAGACCATCAATATCTGGTGGTGGGGAATTAATTGATCAAGGCTCTCATCTAATTGATCTTTCAAGACTATTTTTAGGTGAATTTAGTGAAGCTACAGGATTTATAAATACATATTTTTGGAAAATGTCAGTTGAAGATAATGCTTTTTTAACTTTAAAAACTAATAGCAATAAAGTTGCATTTCTTCATGTTTCGTGGACTGAATGGAAAAATATATTTTCATTTGAAATTTTTTGTTCACATGGAAAATTAGATATTAATGGTATGGGAGGCAGTTACGGTCAAGAACAATTAACTCTTTATAAAATGTCAAAAAAAATGGGAATTCCAAAGCAAAAAAAATGGAGATTCAAATTCCAAGATTTATCTTGGAAAACTGAGATAAATGAGTTTTATGATGATATAATTTGCAATAGAAAACCTAAAGCTAACTTAAACGATGCTTACCAAACTCTTAAAATAATTAATAAAATTTATAAAGATTCAAAATATGATTATTTCACGTAGCCCTTTAAGGATAACGCTTGGTGGCGGAGGCACAGATTTACCTTCATATTACAAAAAAAATGAAGGCTTTTTAATAGCAGCAGCAATAAATAAATATGTTTACGTTACTACAATGAGGCCTTTCAAAGAAGGAATTTACCTTAAATATTCAAAAATTGAAAAAATAAAAAAAATTTTAGATATAAGTCATCCTATAATACGTGAAACACTTAAGTTGCAAAAAATAAAAACGCCACAAATAGAAATCACAACATTAACGGATATTCCAGCTGGTACTGGTTTAGGATCTTCAGGTAGTTTTACAACGGCCTTGATTAAATCGTTATATGCGCACAATAAAAAACTTATACATCCACAAGAATTAGCTGAACTTGCCTGCCACATTGAAATTGATCGACTTAAAGAACCAATAGGTAAACAAGATCAATATATATCATCCTACGGTGGGGTCACTTGTTTTACTTTTAATAGGAATGGTAAAGTAATAGCCAAACCTCTGAAAATTTCTCATAATAAATTAACTGAGCTAGAAGATAATTTGCTTTTATTTTTTACAAGATATTCCAGAAATGCTAGAGATATTTTAAAAGAACAAAACAATAAAACAAAAAAAAACGAAGATAAAATGATAGATAATTTAAATTTTGTTAAAAAAATAGGATTAAAAAGTAAAAAATATTTAGAAAATGGGAAGTTAATCCAATTTGCTAATTTAATGAATGAACATTGGGAATTTAAACAATCTCGTTCTAAAAAAATGTCAAATAAAAATATTACAAAATGTTATTACGATGGGTTAAAAAACGGGGCTATTGGAGGAAAATTAGTTGGAGCAGGCGGAGGTGGTTTTTTAATGTTTTATGCTAACGATAAAGAAAAACTAAGAAAAAAAATGTTTCAAAATCGCTTGGAAGAAGTAAGGTTCAATTTTGATTTTCAAGGGACTCAAATAGTTTTGTCATGACATTGCCTGTGGCAATATTAGCAGGTGGTTTGGCAAAAAGATTAAAAAAAAATACTTTGAATAAAGCAAAAGCTTTAATTGATATTGCTGGCAAACCGTTTATTTCAAGACAATTAAATTATCTTAGTACTCAAAATATCAAAGACATAGTAATATGTACTGCACATTTAGGAAATCAAATAAAAGATTATGTTGGCGATGGATCAAGATACAATTTAAAAGTATTATACTCTGATGATGGAGATAAATTACTTGGTACTGGTGGTTCAATAAAAAAAGCTTCTCAAATTCTGGGTGAAAATTTTTTTATTTTATATGGAGATTCTTTTTTACCAACCAATTTTTCTTTAGTAGAAAAAGCTTATTTTCAGCAAAAAAAGCCTGTCTTGATGACGGTTTTCAAAAATAATGGTCATTGGGATAAAAGTAATGCTTATTTTAAAAATAAATGTGTTCTGTATAATAAAAAAAATCCTCAAAAAAATATGAACTATATAGATTATGGTTTAAATGTAGTTAAAGGTTCAATTTTTTATAATTTTCCATCAAACAAAACGTTTGATTTATCGGATGTTTTTGAAGATTTGTCAAACAAGAGCTTATTAGCTGGACTTGAAATCTATGATAGATTTTATGAAATTGGTTCTATAAATGGTCTGAATGATACCATAGACTTTTTTAAAAAATTGAAAAATAAATAATTATGATCTATAGTGAGCTACATCTTTCCGAAACAATCGAAATAATCAAAAAAATTGACACCAAGAAAATTGAAAATATGGTCAATTTAATTTTAAATATTAAAAAAGAAAAAGGTAGAATATTTTTTTTAGGTGTTGGAGGAAGTGCAAGTAATTGTTCACATGCTGTAAATGATTTTAGAAAAATCATTGGCATAGAATCATATACACCCACTGACAATGTTTCAGAATTGACAGCAAGAACAAATGATGAGGGTTGGAGCACCATTTTTATTGAGTGGTTAAAAATAAGTAATTTAAATCCCAAAGATCTTATATTTGTTTTCTCTGTAGGTGGGGGCAGTATTGAAAAAAATATAAGCCCAAATCTTGTAGAAGCATTGAAATATGGTCAGTCAATTGGATGTAAATTGGCGGGTATTGTAGGTAGAGATGGCGGATATACTAAAAAGGTTGCCGATGTATGTGTTTTAGTACCAACGGTAAATGAAAAAACAACTACTCCTCATACCGAAGCATTCCAAGCTGTTATCTGGCATTTAATTGTTTCACATCCAAAACTGAAATTAAATGAAACTAAGTGGGAATCTATTTCAAAAAAATAAATTGGTGAATGAAAAAAGCAGTATTTTTAGATCGCGATGGAGTAATTAACAAAACTATTATTGAAGGTGGTTTACCAACATCACCCAATTCACTAGATGAACTCGAAATTTTACCGAGTGTAAAAGAATCAATTTTGAGATTAAAAAAACTTAATTTTATTTGTTTACTTGTTACCAATCAACCCAATGTCGCGAGAGGAAAAATTGACAAAAGTACTGTGATAAAAATGAATAATTTTTTAAAAAAAAAAATTCAATTAGATGATATTTTTGTTTGTTATCATGATGACAAAGATAACTGTAATTGTCGTAAACCTAAACCTGGTTTGCTATTGCAGGCTGGCAAAAAATGGAATGTGGACTATAAACAAAGTTTTATGATAGGAGATCGATGGAGAGATATTCAAGCAGGAAAAAATGCTGGGTGCAAAACCATTTATTTAGATTATAATTATAAAGATATAAAGCCGAAAAATCATGATTTTGTTACTGACACATTGCTTAATGCCACTTATATAATAGAAAAAATATAAAATAAAAAAACCAAACAATGAAAAAAATAGAAGATTTAAAAATAAAAATATTTTCTGACGGTGCAGACAAAAAAGAAATGCTAGACATGAATAGTAAAACTTTCATTAAAGGTTTTACGACTAATCCTAGTTTGATGAGGAAAACAGGAATTAAAAATTATGAAACATTTGCAAAAGATATTCTCTCAATAATCAAAGAAAAACCAATATCTTTTGAAGTTTTTTCCGATGATTTTGATGAAATGGAAAGACAAGCAATGAAAATTGCAAGCTGGGCAGACAACGTCTATGTTAAAATACCTATAACAAATACAAAAAAACAAAATTCTGCCAAATTAATTAAACGTTTGTCTGAAAAAAAAGTCAAATTAAATATCACTGCGATAATGACCCTAGATCAAGTTAAAACTGCAGTAAAAATGTTTGATAAAAAAATTCCAAATATAATATCTGTGTTTGCTGGACGAATAGCTGATACCGGGAGAGATCCAATTCCAATAATGAAAGATTGTTTAAATGAAATGAAAAATTACCCTAACTCAGAATTACTTTGGGCGAGTTCTAGGGAATTGCTAAATATAATTCAGGCTGACAACATTGGCTGTCATATCATAACTGTCACAAACGATATAATTAATAAACTAGAATTGATTAATTTTGATTTAGAGGAATATTCATTAAATACTGTAAAAACATTTTATAAAGATGCCACAGAAGCAGATTTTAAAATATAAAATAGAATTTGGGTAGAATTTAAAGACATGTTTCAGAATTATTAGGTAGATTTTTAAGACGAAAGAGATAAAAAGTGTGACAATACTTAACAACGGGCCTGTAGCTCAGCTGGTTAGAGCAGTACACTCATAATTTACTCACAACACTTCGCACTTAAATAAGCTAACAGACTCAATAGTTATTTCAACTGTTTTACAAATTAAATACTTTACCAACCACT
>Ga0187833_10004425_pt1 | contig 13747 bp, 14 predicted proteins | sample ETNtaG_37_FD_167968 | JGI IMG/M metagenome (GOLD analysis project Ga0187833, IMG submission 167968) | Marine microbial and viral communities from oxygen minimum zone, Eastern Pacific Ocean - ETNP2014_SV_400_PacBio MetaG (Illumina Assembly) | ecosystem: Environmental > Aquatic > Marine > Hypoxic... | reverse complement strand
TGAAAAAAAACATTGATGTAATCCCAATTGTGGATGAGAATTATACTTTATTGGATTATATCAGTTGGTCAAATATGGATGGGTTTGAAAAGCCATCCATAAATTTAAAGAAAGTACCTGTGGTAATAATGGCTGGTGGCAAGGGAACACGTCTTGAGCCTTTTACTAAAATTTTGCCTAAACCTTTAGTCCCAATTAATGAAAAACCAATTATTGAGCATATTATTTCACGTTTTCGCGCATTTCAATGTAACCAATATTATTTAACTATTAATTATAAGGGAAAAATTCTTAAAGCTTATTTTGAAGAATTAGAACCAGATTATTCAATACAATTTATTGAAGAAGATAAGCCTCTTGGTACCGCAGGTAGCCTCAGGTTTCTAACGGGTAAATTTACAGATCCATTTTTTGTTATTAACTGTGATATCATTATAGATACAGATTATGGCAGACTATACAAATTTCATAATGATGGAAATTTTGATTTGACTTTAGTTGCATCATCTAAAGAGTATATTATTCCATACGGTACTTGTGAGCTGAGTGATGAAGGTCATTTATTTGATATCAATGAAAAACCGAAATTTGACTTTTTAATTAATACTGGTCTTTATGTGATAAATCCGGAAATACTTAATTATATCCCAAAGGATAAGTCTCTGGATATTACACAGCTGATAAAAGCTATCAAAGATGACAATAAAAAAGTTGGAGTATTTCCAATTAACGAAGATGCTTGGACTGATGTTGGTGAATGGACCGAATATAAAAAAGCAGTAAAAATTTTTTCGTAGATAATGAAAGACAAAATTTTATTAAAAACTTTCACAAAAAATTACAGACAATATCTTCAAGATTTTATGCGAAATAATTGGAGTCCAAATCACTTATTTTCAAAAGAAAGTACTGTATTTGATTGGCTGTATCAAGGAAAGGAGTCATACAATTTTTTTGTAGCAAAAAAAGGGAAGAATATTATAGGGGCGCATGGTTTTATACCGCTGAGTCATTTCGATAGTAATTTGAAAAACAATCAAATATTTCTTGCATTTTGGGCTGCAGAAAAAAATCAAGGAATAGGAATTGGATTAAAACTACACAAAAAATTAATTTCGGAGGTTAAACCACAATTTATAGGATCTCTTGGCATAAATGAAGCGGCTATCCCTTTCCATAAATGGCAGGGCTTTAAAGTTGGGGAAATGGTCCACAGTGTAGCGCTTTCCCCATTTATTAATAATTTTATTATTGCAAAAATACCAAAAAATTTCAAAATAGCTCCTGGTAGGATGAATAAGGGAATAGGTTATAAAATTGTAGGTTTAAAAGAATTAAATGAAATAAATAGTAGCTACCTATTCTCAGAATTTTGGCCAACTAAATCAATAAAATACATAGTAAACAGGTACGTGAATAATCCATTTTATTCTTATAAAATATACAAATTATATGACAACAAAAAACTTTTGGGATTGTTTGTCATAAGAAAAATATCAAAAAATGACCAAAATGTATTAAGAATAGTGGATTATTATGGTTCTAATGAATCATTTGGACTATCATATGTGATGTTTAAAGATCTTTTGAAAAAACATAATGCTGAATATATTGATATGTATTCATTTGGAATTCCAATAAATACACTAGAAAGTGCAGGTTTAATTACTAGGGATAGGCAAAAGGGATTAGTTATACCAAATTATTTTGAGCCATTTGTTAAAAAAAACATCGATATTACCTATGCATATAAAGCTGAAAATTCGCACCATCCAGTAAGATTGTTTAAAGGAGATGGTGATCAGGAACGCCCCAGTCAAATTCAATTTGTCAATATATAATTCTAAAATAACTGAATCATAAAACAAAAAAGTCGGAGCTACATAGAACCTAATGACAAATCAACAAAAATATGACAGAGCATTTAAATATGCATTCTCAATTGATCAATGATAATCTAGGTCCTAAACAGGAATATGAATCCGTTCCAGAGTGGGATTCGATTAGACACATATCCTTACTGATATTATATATTGGTTAAAAAAATATAATGCTGAATATATTGATATGTATTCATTCGAGATTCCAAAAATATCATACAATTATTACAATTGAAGATTGTATAAAATACTTGGAATGTGGTAAAAAATGACCACAATAATTTTTTCTCTAATGTTGTAGTTGTATAACTGGATATTAATGTCTTAAAATCAATCACTGAATAGATTTACAATTAACGGAGACTTTACATTATGAAAACTACACCAATTACTGATAACTGGGGTGCAATCATAACACCAACAAAAAATAAACAACTATTAGAAATTAATCGAAACGAGATCATATCTCTTTTCGAACGCAAAGGTATTATACTTTTTAGAGGATTTGATTTAGACCAGCATGATATATTAACATTCACAAATCAGTTTACGGAAAGATATTCGAGACCTGATTACAGAAGGTCCTCACGATTCGAACAAGAATTTGTATTGGATGCTGATTATTGGAAGGACAGCTACAGGCCTTATGATATGCCGTTGCACAGCGAGACGACTTTTACCCCTGTTTGGCCAGAGGTCATTTGGTTGTATTGTAACGTGCCTCCGGCTAAAGAAGGCGCTACAACAGTGTGTGATGGAATAGAAATATGGGACCGTATGTCTTCAGAAATTAAATTGTTTTTCTTGGCAGAACCGGTTCTATATGTTGTTGAGATTCCTATCCCTGAAACTATAAAAGGGAAAGGAAAAGGTAAAAAACCTTGGATCTCTGATATGCTTGGTGTTGGTGGCTATCTGGATTGGGATGCAGACTTACTTTGCCTCAATGTGTTAAGATATGCTGCAAATAAAGCGCGCTATTCAGATAAATTTTGTTTTTCGAATCATTTACTCGCAGATCTTCATGATGAATTGCAAATCAAGGAAATAACCATGGCAAGCGGCAAGGCGATCCCAGAGAAGTTTATTGATGAAATAAAACAGGTTTCGGATGATATTACCGTTGACCATTCATGGCAGCAAGGTGATGTTGTAATGGTTGATAATATAAGATTTATGCATGGTAGGCGAGCCTTTGAAAAAGGAGATCCTCGAGATATACTTACAGTTCAAACCGCTCGAGCTAGCTTCGGATTTAGTTCTGATACGAGGCCCCATTGATTCATAGTACCCAGTCTAACTATCAGAATATATTCCAAATTGGTATTCGTTATTCTATAAATAAAAAATAAATTAGGAGAAAAATAATGGTACAAAAACAATATGATCAAGCTTTTATGACTGCTTTTGATATTGATGAATCGGCATTGGGACTAGATTTGAAGTATGAATCTATACAAGAATGGGATTCCATAGGCCATATGGGTTTAATTGCAGAGTTGGAGGACTCATTCGATATCAGTATGGAAATGGATGATATCATTGATTTCAGTAGCTATGAAAAAGGGAAAGAAATCCTGAAAAAGTATGATATTGATATTTAATTTAGATTTTGTGGCAAGCTTGAAAAGTTTATTATAACTTAATTAATGCAATATTTTCATTTCATAATCATATCTATATTTATTTTTAATATTATTATATCCTTAAATTTTAGATTAGATTTACAGACAGGATAATAACTATGCCAAGATTAATTGATAAACCTCGTCTTATGGAAAAATTAAAAAGTTTCCATGATTATGTTAGAAAAAACAATGGTCAAATAGGGACCAAGCAGAGAGGGATTGACCTAAATTTTAATAATGCATGTAATCTAACTTGCAAGTACTGTTTTACGAACTCTCCTATAGGAGATCATGCTAAGGATACCCTCGATCTTGATATGGTTGCCAGCATAGCTGATCAAGCTGATGAATTAGGAATCTTTGAATTCGATTTACAAGGAGGAGAATTACTTTTAAGACCAGATTTATTATTTCAGGTTCTTGAAGCGATTCAGCCAGAACGCTTTTATCTTTACTTAACGACGAATGGTTATTTTTTAGATAAAGAAATGGCTCAGCGTCTAGCAGATGCTAATGTTGGTCGAGTTTCTGTGAGTATTGATAGTTTTGATGAAAAAACTCATGATGAAATTCGAGGGCGTAAAGAATCATGGCGAAGGGCAATGGATGGATTGAAGAATATTCAGGCAGTCGGCATTGATCCATATTTGAATATTACAGTTGGGCATTACAATGCTCACTCCGAGGATATCGAAATGCTTTGCCAGTATTCTGATGATAACAATTATACTACATTACTTAATGTTGCAGTACCCTCTGGTATGTGGCTTAAAATTGATAAGATGAAAGAAGTAATTGTCGATGAAAATGATAAGGCCAGGTTAATTGAATTAAGAAAGAAGCATAAAAATATTCTTAGAAATTTATGGAATCCATTTGATAAGAATTTTGAAGGTGTGCTTGGCTGCAATACTGTTAACCGGATGTATATTACTCCTTTAGGGGATGTACTTGTATGTCCGTATGTACATATCAAGATTGGAAATGTTTATGAACAATCGTTGAAAGAAATAAGAGATTATGGTTTCAGTATCAAACATTTCAACGAAAATAGTTCACTTTGCTTAGCAGGGGAGAAAACTGAATTTATACAAAAATATATGAGCTATGAAGGTCAGTCCATCTTCAACCCGGCTATAGCACAGGAAATTTTTACTGAAGAAGACTATGTTAAACCCGAAGATTTTACTCCAATCGGTGAATTAGTTCAGGTTTAAAACGAAATAAACTGTTCTAAAGGATTCTCTTATAAGAATCTATTTTCCTTTTTCTCTTTTTATATTATTTAGTCTAATTCAACGTTCAAGGATATTGTACAACCAACATTTTTTATTTGATTAATTGAATCTCTTTCGGGAAATAGCCATAAATAATGATAAATCATATATACATTCGTATGATAGTGATTATTCATATGAAAGTTTAATTCAAGATGCTGGTGGATTTAGTTCCTTCACTAAAAATCGGCCATTAGTTTTTGTAGTAGCAAATAATAGTTATGATTGTTTGACCGGTTATGTTGGAATGTTACGTGCTAATGCAGTTGTAGCATTAATTAATGATTCAATCAACGAAACAATCTTTAAAGATCTTTTAAAAAACTTTAAACCTTCTATTATTTATCAGCCTCAAAATATGTTTTCATTTGAAATAAATTGGAAACAGGGGCTAAAGATGGGAAAATACGTATTATATGAAACAAATTTTGATATAGATTACGAGATAAATGATGATTTATCCCTACTGCTAATGACTTCCGGTAGTACTGGTAGTCCTGAATTTGTTAGACTTTCCCATTCGAATATTTATAGCAATACAAAATCAATATGTGATTATCTTAAAATCAGTAATAAAGATGTAGCAATAACTACTTTACCCATGAGTTATTCATTTGGGATCTCGATCATAAATACTCATTTATTCATGGGTGCCAGTTTGGTATTAACGGATGCTTCACTAATGGAAAAAAAGTTTTGGGATTTGATTTCAAGATATAAAGTAACAACCTTTAGTGGCGTTCCTTACACATTCGAAATGTTAAAAAAACTAAAATTTGAAAATATACATCTGCCAACTATTAATTATATTACCCAGGCTGGAGGAAAATTAAGGAACGATCTATTGGAATATTTTTCTTATGTAAATGCTAAAAATAATGTTGAGTTTGTTGTTATGTATGGTCAGACAGAAGCATCACCGCGCATGTCCTATCTGCCGTCAGAGATGCTTCAATCAAAAATAGGAAGTATTGGTATCCCAATACCAAACGGTAAATTTTATTTAGTTGATAATGAACATCAAATTGTGAATGAACCAAATATTGAAGGTGAGCTTATATATGAGGGTAAAAATGTTTGTATGGGCTATGCCAGAGACTGTTATGATTTAGAAAAAAACGATTTAAATAAGGGTATTTTAAAAACAGGTGATATGGCGAAAGTGGATTCAGATGGTTATTACTATATAACTGGTCGAAAAAAGAGGTTTCTAAAAATATTTGGTAATCGCGTAAGCCTTGATCAAATAGAACAAAAAATAAATGAAGCAGGTTACGATTGTGCCTGCGTGGGCACAGATGACTGTATGAAAATTTATACCACAGAAAAAAGTTATGTCCAAAAAATACAAGATTATATTGGAAAATATTTCGATATAAATAAATCAGGATTTTCAATTATTTGTATTAATACAATACCCAGGAATCATTCAGGTAAAATTCTCTATTCTGAATTGGTGAAAAATTAATGTTGTTTCAAATTAATGAAATAATAGCAACATTACCTTTTTCGTTATCCAAAAAGGAAAAGTCTGTTCTATTTGATACAGCATTGCGATCATTAACGGATCATCATTATCAACATTGTTCAGAATATAAATCTATTCTTGACGCACTCAAATATCATCAAGATGCCAGTCATAGCTATGACCAATTGCCATTTCTGCCTGTGCGACTTTTTAAAGACTATAAATTGTCAAGTATAAATGAAAATAAAATATTTAAAACTATGCATTCATCAGGGACCTCAGGACAGGATGTATCAAAAATTTATCTTGATAAAGAAAATGCATCCTTCCTGACAAAAGTTTTGACAAAAATTGTTTCGACTGTCCTTGGAAATAAACGATTGCCTATGTTGATTATTGATTCAAAATCCACTGTAAAAAATCGAAATGTCTTTACAGCCAGAGGGGCGGGTATTATTGGGTTTTCAATATTTGGTAAAGATATTACTTATGCTTTGAATGAAAATTTGGAACTGGATATTAAACAGGTTAAAGATTTTTTAATTAGACACAAAAATGAAAAAATATTTATATTTGGTTTTACTTATATCATTTGGAAATATTTTGTTAAGGAGATTCTTACTAAGAACTATAAAATACCACGAATTGACGGATTTTTAATTCATGGTGGGGGATGGAAGAGGCTTGCGGATGAAGCGGTGGAGAATATTCAATTTAAGAAAAATGTCTACGATGCATGTGGTGTAAAAAATGTAATTAATTATTATGGCATGGTAGAACAAACGGGCTCAATATTCCTTGAATGTTCTGAGGGCTACTTACACTGCTCCATCTTTTCGGATATTATCATTCGAAGAAATGATTTCTCCATTTGTGATTTAAATGAAATTGGTCTTGTGCAGCTGATGTCATTGCTACCAACTAGTTACCCCGGCCATAATATTATTTCAGAAGATATAGGAGAGATTATTGGTATTGACGATTGTAAGTGCGGCCGACTGGGTAAGTATTTTATAATTCATGGACGAGCAGAAAAAGCTGAGATTAGGGGTTGCAGTGATACAGTTGAGTGATCTCCATAAAATCGATGTTGTTGCCGGATCAAAACATGTAAACATATTACCCGAAATACCATTCAATGATATGTCTATTAATTTTCTTGATGAACTGTCAAATGTTTTAAGGAAATCGGCTGAGTCAAAAATTTATTCTGACCTGATGGCTTTTTCTTTCTGGTGCAGAAGAGGTAATATTAATAAGTTAAAGCGCAAACATCTTGATGGGAACCAAAGACTTGGAAGAGGATTAGCTTTTCATATTGCGCCATCAAATGTTCCATTGAATTTTGGTTATACATTTATTTTTGGTTTGCTTTCCGGTAATTCTAACATAATAAAAATACCATCTAAGGAATTTCCGCAGGCTGATTTTTTAAGTAAAACTATAAATGATTTATTGAAAAAGGGGAAATACAGATCATTATGTGCCAATACAGCATTCGTTAAATATGATAAAAATGATGATATAACTGGATATTTTTCTTCAATATGTGATGTTCGGGTAATTTGGGGGGGGGATTCTACGATTAAAAACGTTCGACAGTATCAAATTCCTGTTCGCTGTATTGATATAGCTTTTGCTGATAGGTACAGTCTATGTATAATTAATGCGGATATTCTTTTAGAGCAAAACTCATCAGAATTAATAAATATTATTGAACGTTTTTACAATGATACATTTATAATGGATCAAAATGCCTGTTCATCACCCCATTTAATCGTGTGGCTTGGAAAGAAAAAACAAAAAGTGAAGAATCAGTTTTGGGAATCATTGGATGCATATGTAAGAAAGAATTACAATCTGCCAAGTATTTCTGCCGTGGATAAGTACAACAGGTTTTGTCAAAATGCCATTGATATTAATATACCGTTTGAACTAATTAAACACGGAAACCATATTTACAGGATTGTATTAGATAAATTGCCTGACGATATTCATAGTTTTAGGGGTAATTGTGGATATTTTTTTGAATATGATGCAAAAAAATTGAGTGAAATAATTCCCATAATAAGCAATAAATATCAAACCTTGACCTACTTTGGGCTGAATAAATTGTCTCTTAAAAACTTCGTAATTGATAATAAACTAAATGGCATAGATAGAATTGTTCCAATAGGACAGGCCCTTGATATAAGCTTAACTTGGGATGGATTTGATATTATTAGAAGTCTTTCTAGAATTGTTGATTACAAATAATTATGTGCAGGTAAAAAATATGGAAAAATTACGTCTTGACCTTAATGGATTGCATGAATACCAGCAAAACCGTTACCCTTACTTATTCATTGATATTGCTGAGGAAGTTATACCTGGAAAAAGTGCAAAGGGTTACAAAAATTTAAACGATGATGACTGGTGGTTTGAAGTGCATTTCCCAGGTGATCCAAATATGCCCGGGGCCCTGCAAATCGAAGCAATGGTGCAATTGGGGGCATTAATGGTAACAACATTACCAGGGAATAAGGGTAAAGTAGTCTATCTAATATCTGCTAATAATTTGAAATTAATGAAAAAAATACTGCCAGGTGATCGCTTGGACATAGAAACAGAGCTCTTATCATGGAAGCGTGGTATGGGGAAATGCTCCGGTGCTGGTTATGTTAACGGGGAAAAGGTTTGCAGCATTGATTTTAACATCGTGATGCCGCATATACTCGAAGAGTATAAAATTATAAAGAAGTAAAATATTGTGTTGCTATTAAAAAATAAAAACACCGTCATTACAGGTTGTAATCGTGGCATAGGAAAGGAAATAGTAAGAGTTTTTGCTGAAAATGGCGCAAACATTTGGGCCTGTGTCAGAAAAGAGAGTGGAACCTTCTCTAAATATATCAACAATTTAGAGCAAAAACATTCAGTCAGCATTAATCCAGTTTACTTCGATTTCACTGAAGAAGAGCAAATTAAAACTGGCGTCAATACTATTAAAGAAACCAAAGAACCTGTCGATATTCTAGTAAATAATACAGGTGCAATATTTACAGCCCTTTTTCAAATGACCTCCATGAAAAAATTAAAGGAAATGTTCGAGATTAATTATTTCTCACAAATGCTGCTTACACAATACATTTCGAGAATAATGATGCGCCAAAAGTCTGGTAGTATTATAAATATATCATCCAGTGCGGCGATTGAGGGTAATGAAGGGCGTACAGCGTATGCATCAGCGAAGGCAGCAATGATTACTTCTACAAAAGTTTTAGCGAAAGAACTGGCACCCTATAATATAAGGGTTAATGCGGTTGCTCCCGGTCTTACCCAAACCGAAATGATGGAAAGCAGTACCCCTGAAGATGCATTAAAGGAAACACTGAATAGAATTTGCATGAAGAGAGTCGGTCAACCTGAAGAGATTGCAAATTCAGTGTTATTTCTTGCGTCAGATCTTTCTTCGTATATGACCAGTCAAGTTTTACGTGTTGATGGAGGCATGTAATTCAATGCCTGACCGTGAAAAAAGAATTATTGAAATACAAGATATGGCTAAACGCATGAGAAAAAAAGTACTAGATATGGCTTTAACTGCAGGCGCAAATAGTTCTCATTTTGGTGGAGGGCTTTCAATTATTGATATAACAGCAACTCTATATGGTCAGATAATGAATTTGGATCCTAAAGACCCTGAATGGATAGAACGTGATCGGTTTATTTTAAGTAAAGGTCATGGTGTTCTTGGATATTATACAGCTCTATCTGAAATTGGATATATTTCTGAAGAGGACTTGCGAACATTTGAAAAAGATGGTACTTATCTTTTTGGCCATCCGGTCATGAACCGTTCTAAAGGTATTGAGTTTACAAATGGTAGTCTGGGGATGGGATTGTCATTGGGTATTGGTGTGGCTCTAGCTGGCAAAAGAAAGAATATAAATTATAAAGTCTATGTCCTAATGGGTGATGGTGAATGTAATGAAGGATCTGTTTGGGAAGCAGCCATGGCCGGGCCCCATTATAAATTAGATAATTTAGTTGCCATATTAGATAAGAATAATCTACAGCAGACTGGCGCAAACAGTGAGATTATGAGTGTAGGAGATCTTGTTTCCAAATGGAAAAGTTTTGGTTGGCAAGTATTTGAAATTGATGGACATAATGTCCCTGATATATATGATACCTTTTTAAGTGTAAAGGACCAAAATGGTCCCGTTGCAATTGTGGCCAACACAGTTAAAGGAAAGGGTTTTTCATTTTCAGAGAATAACAACTTTTGGCATCATGCGCCTTTAAGTTCATCGCAATATGAAGCTGCACTCGAAGAACTAAAAAATTAAATTTAATATGAATTATGAAAATTAACCCATCTACTATGAAAATGTGGTCTCGTATTGGCTCTCGTGCTGCATATGGTATGGCGGTTTTGGAACTGGGTAAAAAATATGATAATTTGATCGTTCTTACTGGAGATACATCTACTTCAGCTGGTTTGGACCGTTTCAAAAAAACTTACCCGGAGAAATACCTTGATGTAGGCATTGCAGAACAAAATATGATTGGCATTGCTGCGGGACTTGCCAGTGAAGGCCAACAGGTTTTTACATCAACTTTTTCTTCGTTTCAGACAATGCGATGCTGTGAACAGATCAGGGTCAATCTTGGTTACATGAACCAAAAGGTTAATATGGTCGGACTTGCCAGTGGTCTTGTACTTGGGATGCTTGGTTATACACATTGCTGCATTGAAGATGTTAGTATTATGAGGTCTATACCAGGAATCACTGTTGTTTCACCTGCCGATTGTGGTGCAACGGTTAAGGCAGTCTTAGCAGCTATCGAACACGAACAATCAGTATATATACGATTAACAGGTGGTGCACCAAACCCAGCAGTATACTTAGATGACTTTGATTTTACCTTTGGTAAAGCAAATATTTTAAGGGAAGGCAATGATTTAGCAATAATTGCATGTGGCACTATGGTAAATAATTCTTTGAAAACTGCAGAGTTATTGAAGGAAGGAAAACTTGAAGCAACTGTTATAGATATGCATACAATTAAACCAATCGATGTTAGCATAATCGAAGAAATTTCCAAATCTCACAACCTTATTGTAACAGTGGAAGAACATAGTATCATTGGAGGTTTAGGGAGTGCTGTATCTGAACACTTATCTACAATGAATCAAAAACCACCTTTACTTTCAATAGGTATACCTGATAAATATGGTTCAGCAGGTAGTTATGAAAGTTTACTACAAAAAAGACTATTATTACCTGATCAAATAGCAAATACTATTGCAAATAGATATTATTCTTTATAAACATGAATAATCATTTATGAAAACTAATACAATATCAGAACTATTTGAAAACGGTGGATTAATCATTTATAAAGAAAAAAATGAGAATATATTTGATTTTCAATATAATGAAATAGTTAGTATTTTTGAAAAGTATGGAGTTATTCTTTTTCGGGGATTTGATTTGAAACCGGAAAGGATTACAAATTTCACCGATCTATATACAGAAAAATATGCGAGGGATGCTTATAGAAGAAAAAGTCGATTTGAAGGAAAAAACATACATGATGTTGATCTTGGCAATGATGCACACACTTTACATAGTGAAGGAAGTTATTCTCCAGCATCCCCTGAGATTATCTGGTTCTTTTGTAATATTCCTCCTGAAAAAGGCGGTGAAACAATTTTATGTGATGGAATCAGGTTGTGGAAAGCATTATCACTAGAAACGAGAGCTTTTTTTTCGAAAGAACCTTTAAGATTTGATTTAGAAATACCTATAGGTAGAAAAAGAAAAGGGAAAAATCGACAAGTATGGTTGTCTAATAAACCTGGCACATCAGGTTACATTGATTGGAATAAAGGGAACCTTGTTTTCACACAGCTTCAATATGCTGTGCAACTAACCAGATTTGGGAATTCAGTATCTTTCTCAAACCATTTATTAGCCGAACTAGGGAAAGATACGCAAATAAAAAATCAAACTATGATAATGTCTAGTGGGAAAAAAGTACCAACTAAATATATAAATGAAGTAAAAATAAAATCTGATCAAACCACCTATGATCATATATGGCAAAAAAAAGATTTATTGATGATAGATAATAAGCGTTTTATGCATGGCCGACGTGCTTATAAAAAAGGGATTAATAGAGATATCGTTATTGTTCAAACCCAAAGAGCTAGTTTTGGTTATGGATCAACAACAAGAAAGCAAATCAAGGGTTAATCTATAAAATGGAAACTTAGTTAAATAAAGCTGTATTAAGAGAAGATTTACATGAAAAAACTAATTATTGCAGGTGCAGGAGGTTTTGGTCGGGAAGTTTTACAATGGGCGCTTCAAAGCGTTGATTTTAATAAGAAGTTTATCATTTCTGGATTTATTGACGATGATAAAACTGCACTCGATAAATTTTCCCTTCCCTTTAAAATACTTGGAACTATTACTGAATGGATACCAAGCAATAATGAGGTATTTATTGTTGCTGCTGGTCATGTTAATAATAAAATGACAATTGAATCTAAACTTACTGAAAAAGGAGCTTGTTATATAAATATTATTCATCCTACAGCAATAATTAATGACACAGCAACGTTAGGTGTTGGTAATATTATTTGTCCAAATGTAGTAATCTCAGACAGCGCTTTTTTAAATAATCATGCATCAATTAACGTTGGCAGTATCATAGGGCATGATGCAATAATTGGACCCTATTCTGTTATAAGTTCACAATGCGATATTACAGCTTCCGTCATTATAGGAGAAGGGGTTTTCTTGGGAAGTAAAGTTTCTATCTTGCCCGGAATGAAAATCGGGAGAAATTCTTATTTATGCGCTGGAAGTGTAATAATGTCAGATGTAAAAGAAGAATCAAGAATGTTTGGGGTTCCTGCAAAAATTTTTCATATTGGTGAAAAATAAACTTATTTCTACAAATTAAAATAAGGTAATTATATATTTTTCGGTTCAAATATTAAATCTACTTGGTTATGCTGAAAATATTTGAAAGAAATATTCACAGTCAAAAGTGCCTAAAATGCGGTTCTGAAACTCTGTATAAACCTAAAGATAATCGCTTTAAATGCGGCGGATGAACCTATCAATCCAGCCTAGACCCCATTGTAAAAGACCTAAAACTTTTGCGCTATCTTTTTTGGCTGGGAATTCCAGCCACCTAAGGCTGCTAAATACTTAGGTTGGAATTGCCATAAGGCTTGGAATCATTAAATGGGTGTTCTTCCGTATGGGTCAACAACCCGGGCGCTTAAAAAGGGATCAAAATCATTTAATAAGGGAAAATTTATCTGATTATAATAATTTTTCAGGATAATGAATTATTTTATAAGAACTATCTTAAATATAATTTTGGTTTACTATTTACTAAATGTATAAAACACGATATAATAGAATAATACTTCCAATTTTCTATTTATTTGATCTTATAATTTTAATTTCCATATATATTATTAATTAT
>Ga0187833_10004422_pt1 | contig 13752 bp, 9 predicted proteins | sample ETNtaG_37_FD_167968 | JGI IMG/M metagenome (GOLD analysis project Ga0187833, IMG submission 167968) | Marine microbial and viral communities from oxygen minimum zone, Eastern Pacific Ocean - ETNP2014_SV_400_PacBio MetaG (Illumina Assembly) | ecosystem: Environmental > Aquatic > Marine > Hypoxic... | reverse complement strand
GGCCATCCCCGAAGGCCGGCTCTTTTTCACCGACGAGCCGCCCATCGAAGTGACAGCGCCTATAATAGAAGCCCAACTGGCCGAGACTTTCATCCTCAACCAGATCAACCTTCAAACGCTGCTGGCCACCAAGGCCTCCCGATGCGTCTGGGCGGCCCAGGGCCGCATTCTGAGCGATTTCGCCACCCGCCGCACGCAAGGAACGGACGCGGCCATGAAGATGGCGCGCTCTAGCTACATCGCAGGGTTCCAATCCACCAGCAGTGTCCTGGCGGCCCAACGGTACGGCATACCCCCGGCCGGGACCATGGCCCACTCCTTCATATCCTGCTTCACTTTGGAGACCGACGCATTCCGCGCTTATGCCTCCACATTCCCCGACCGCAGCATTTTCTTGCTGGATACCTACGACACTATCGAGGGGGCACACAGAGCTGTGGAGGTGGCCAAGGAAATGGAGGCGGCGGGCCACCGGCTTCTGGCGGTCCGGTTGGACTCGGGGGACTTCGACTCGCTGAGCCGGAGCGTGCGGCGGATTCTGGACGACGCCGGGCTGGACTACGTCAGAATCCTGGCCAGCGGGGGCCTGGACGAATATGAGCTGGACGCTCTGGTGCGGGCCGGGGCGCCGATCGACACGTTCGGGGTGGGTACCAAGGCGGGGGTTTCGGCGGATGCCCCCTGGACGGACATAGCCTACAAACTGGTGTCCTACGACCAGCGGCCGGTGATGAAGCTCAGCACGGACAAGGTCTCGTTGCCCGGCGCCAAACAGGTCTTCCGGTTCCGGGATGGCGCCGGGCAGCTCGATCGGGACATCATCGGGTTGCACGACGAGAGTATCCCCGGCGGGACCCCTCTGCTGACCCAAGTAATGGCAGAGGGCCGCCGCACCGGCCCCGACCCGGCGTTGGCGGAGATTCGGGAGCGGTTCTCCAAAGACTTTCGCGGCCTTGGCGATCGGTTCAAAGAGCTTGTCGAGCCGCCCCGTTACCCGGTGTCCATCAGTCCTCGGCTGGAGCAGCTCGCCGCCCGGGTGCGGGAGGAGATTATTGCCGCCCACCCGCCGGCGATGTAGGGACGCTGGGGAACCTTTCAGAAAAAACCAGAGCTTGAGGTGCAGACTTTGGGAGGTGTTATGTCAATTACCGAAGAGCTGGCGCACCTGATCTCCGTGGCGGAGTTCAGTTCACTTCCCCCGGAGGCCGTGGAAGCCGCCAAGGTCGTTATCCTGGACGGCCTGGCGGTGACCCTGGCCGGCTCTACCGAGCCGGCGGCCCGGATAGTGGCTGAATACACCCGGGAGATGGGCGGGGCTCCCCACTGCACGGTCTTCGGCCAAGGCCTCAAAACCTCGCCGGTGATGGCGGCTTTCGCCAACGGCGTGGCGGGGCACGTATTGGACTACGAGGTCATGTGGTACCCGCCGACCCATGCCACTTCCCCCACCCTTCCCGGCATCCTGGCCCTGGCCGAGAAACACCAGGCATCCGGCCGGGATATCATCACGGCCCTGGTAACGGGATTCGAGGTGCAAGGGCGCATCCGGGTAGCGTCCGCCGGTGTCGAGCCCCGGGGATTCCATCCGCCGGGACTGGTGGGGGTGATGGGCAGCGCCGCCGCCGGGGCGGTCATGTTGCGTCTAACCCCGGAACAGACCCGCATGGCCCTCGGTCTCGCCGCCTCCCGGGCCGGGACCGTATCCGCCAACACCGGCACCATGACCAAGTCCACCCACTGCGGCAACGCCGGCAGGATGGGGCTGGAGGCGGCCTTGTTGGCCGCCAAGGGGTTCACCGCCAACCCGGACGTGTTCGAGCACCGCAACGGCTACGTCGCCGTGCTGTTCGGAGAGGGCTTCGATTTGCCGGCGGTGACCCGAGACTTCGGCAACCCCTATCGCATGGTGGACCCCGGAATCGCCATCAAAAAGCACCCCAGCCAGTACGGCACCCACCGGGGCATAGACGCCGCCCTGGAGCTTCGCCAAACCCACGGCATCGACCCGGCCAAGATTCGGTCGGTGCATATCGAGACCCCGGTGATGCAGTACGTCGACCGTCCATCGCCCAGCACCGGGCTGGACGGGAAGTTCAGCTTCCAATACACGGTGGCGTCGGCTCTATGGGACGGCCAGATTACCATGGATACTTTCACCGAGCGAATGCTGCACCGGCCCGGGCCGCAATCTTTGCTCGCCAAAACCCGTCTTACGATGGACCCAAACATCCCGACGGATTTCGACCAGATGTGGATTATCGTCACGGTCGTGACCGAAGACGGCGCCGAGTACTCCGTGAGGTGTGACCGGCCCCGGGGAATCTGGGGTAACCCGCTCAGCCGGGAGGAACGGCTGGCCAAGGTGCGCCAGTGCGCCGCGCGGGTCCTCAGCGAAGACGGGATCGAGGAGATGATAGACAGCGTGGAAGACCTGGACGACGCCATCGGCCAGGATGTTTTGGAACTGGTGGGGCTGCTGAGCCGCGCCCCATCCTCCTCCACTTGACACCAGGCATCCGGCGAAGCAAAATGGCAGGTGCGGGAGCCACTGCGGTACCGAGGGGCTGCCTGGGTCCAAAATATCCACCGCTCCTCCTCCGGCGCCTGCCAATCGAAAGGCTCACCAGCAAGACATCACCCTCATTCATCCGCCGCGGGCGAATCCATCCCACGGAGCACGGGTTTCAGAGGGGGCGTTGGGCTTGCCGCCAGGCCGGGACGCCCTGCCGTTCCGCAGACAAGCGAAGCTATAAGAGGTACGCCATGGACTTTGGATTCGCAACAAAACAGGAAGACCTTCGCCAGGATGTGCGCCAGTTCATCAAGGAGAACGTTACCCCGGAAGTGCTGTCGGAAATAGAAGACACCCTGGAAGGGGGCCGAGGGCCCAACCTCCGGGCGCTGCAGAAGAAGGCCGCGGACCGGGGTTGGATGGGCATCAGCTGGCCCAAGGAGTACGGCGGCCAGGGTGGCAGCCGTTTGGACCAGTACATCGTCGAAGAGGAGTTCGCCCGGGTCGGGGTAACCATGGGCAGCGCCGGTAGCGGTGCTCCGGCGATCCTGGCGGCGGGCACCGAGGAGCAGAAGAAATACTTCCTTCCCGGCCTCATCAACGGGGAGATCACCTTTGCCCTGGGGTTTACCGAGCCTCAGGCGGGCGCCGACCTGGCGGGCCTTCAATGCCGGGCGGTGAAGGATGGCGACGATTACGTAATCAACGGCCAGAAGATGTACACTTCCTCGGCCCACTATGCCACCCACGTCTATCTGATGTGCCGCACCGACCCGGACGCCCCCAGGCACCGGGGCATCTCCATCTTCCTGGTGCCCATGGATACCCCGGGCATCACCGTGCGTCCGCTCTGGACCATTCAGAGCGATCCCCCCGCACCCACCGGCACAACCTACGGCAACAAGCGGACCACCGAGACCTTCTACGAAGACGTGCGGGTCCCCGCGTCGGCTTTGCTGGGCGAGGAGAACCGGGGATGGTACGTTGGCGCCATGGGTTTGAACCTGGACCGAGTGGGCGCCAACCGGTATCTGATTTCGGTGCGCCGAGACGAGGACATCATCAACTGGGTCAAGGAGAACAAGATGGACGGCCATTCCTTGACCGAAGACCCGGCGGTCAGGGACAAGCTGGCGGAGCTGTGGATCGAAGCCCAGGTCTGCCGCCTGATGACCATGCGCAGCATGTCCATCGTGGAGCATGGCGGGCACTTCACCTACGAGGGCTCGGCGGAAAAGGTGTGGGCGCCGGAGCACGGAGTCAAGACCACCGAGGCCATCAGCCAGATTCTTGGGCCCTACGCCCAGCTTTTGAGCAGCTCCGAGGACAACATCGAGGACGGACTGTTCGCCCACAACCTCATGGGCGCCTTCGAGTCGGGGATAAACCACGGCAGCGTCCAGGTCATGCGCGACCAGGTGGCACGCCGGGGCCTCGGCATGCCTCGGGGATAACAAACCGGCTGATTCCCTTCCCAACAAAACGCGGCCAATCCCCCCCCTCGCCACCTTCAGGAAATGGAGACGAGGGGGGATTCTAAGGGGAACACCATGGACTTGGTGCTAAACGAAGAAGAACAGATGGTGAAAAACCTGGCCAGGGAATTCCTGGAGGGAGAGTGTTCGCCCAACCTGGCCCGGGAAATGGAGAAGGATGACCTGGGCTACCCTCCCGAGCTGATGAAGAAGATGACCGACTTGGGCTGGTTTGGCATGGCCCTCCCGGAGAGTTACGGCGGCCAGGGGCTGCCCCTAACCTACTTGGGTCTCATCCTGGAGGAAATCGGCCGGTCCCTCGCTCCCATCCCATTGCACAGCACCAGCGTCCCCGCTCTGACCATCGCCAGGGAAGGAACCGAAGAGCAGCGGCAGGCGACCCTCCCGGCGGTGTGCCGGGGAGAGATGGTCATGACCTGGGCGTTCCAGGAGCGGGACCCCCGCTTGACACCCGAGGCCGTCAAGGCTGAAGCGGCCGTCGATGGGGACAGCTTCGTCCTCAGCGGGACCAAGATGTTCGTGGACAACTTCAATGCCGCCGAGAAGTGTCTGGTGGCGTGCCGTACCGCCAAGGGATCCTCCGGCAGCAAGGGCATCTCATTGCTCCTAGTGGATACCAACAGCCCCGGTATATGTCACACCCTGTTCACCACCCTGGCGAAGGATAAGCAAAGCCGGGTCACCTTTGACAAAGTGAGGGTGCCCAAGGCGAACCTGGTGGGCGAGCTAAACCAGGGCTGGCCCATCGCCGAGCGGATGCTGGAAGAGGCCACGGTTTTGCTCTGCTGCCAGATCGTGGGCGCCACCAGAAAAGACGCCGAAATGGCCATCGAGTACGCCAAGGGCCGCGTGGCCTTCGGCCGGCCCATCGGCTCCTTCCAGTCCATCCAACATCTGTGTGCCGACATGATCATCTGGGTCGATGGAGGCCACCTCCTGACCTATGAGGCCCTCTGGAAGATGGACCAGGGGATGCCGGCCGGTGTCGAGGTATCCCAGGCCAAGGCCTTCTGTAACGAAAAGTGCCTGGCCGTGGTGCGGTCCTCCCAGTCGATCCACGGGGGCATCGGATTCATGATGGAGTTCGACCTCCACCTGTGGTACCGGCGGGTCACGGCCTGGACCATGCGGCTGGGCACCACCTTCGAGCATCGGGCCAAGGTAGCCCGGGCGCTTTTGGACCAGCCGGGCCGAGTCCGGCTAGGGGTGCCCGTGGCCCCGGTACCCTGAGCACCCTCCTCAGGGCGAATTTCACCATTGGAGAATGATCGATGGCCAAAGACCCAGTTTGCGGAAAAGAGATTGACGAGGCCCAGGCGCGGGCCCAGACGGGCCAAACCCAGTTTGGCGCGGCCGAGGTGGACCCAAACCAAGGCACTCGAAGGTTCCACGACGGGAAGTGGTACTACTTCTGCGGCCTGGAGTGCCGTAGCAAGTTCATGGCCGACCCCTCGACCTACCTGGAGTAGCCGGGAGTCGGTGTAGGGGCGAAATATATTGCGCCCCTACCTCACGGTACCCGCCCAAGTTGGTTCAAGAGAGATGTCTGGCAAATTAGCATCAGGATGAACGTCGGTGTAGGGGCGAAATATATTGCGCCCCTGCGTCACGGTACCCACCCAAGCTGGTTCAAGAGAGGTGTTCGGCGATCTAGCGTCAGGATGAATGTCGGTGTAGGAGCGCAATATATTGCGCCCATGCCACATGGTACCCGCCCAAGCTGGTTCAAGAGAGGTGTTCGGCGATCTAGCGTCAGGATGAATGTCGGTGTAGGGGCGCAATATATTGCGCCCCTACGTCACGGTATCCGCCCGGCCTCGCGCCTTCGCAACAGGCCCTAATCGGTCTCCCCTGCTCTCATCTTTGCCCGAAGCTCTTCGGTTGCTTCCTGGTCCAATTCCAGCTTGTCCGGGCTGACAACCACACCATACTCACGGCGCACGTGGTCCACGGTCAGCTTCTCCTGCCGGACATCCTCCAGCACTGCGGCGGCATCCCGGTCCAGGGGATCTCCATACCCTCCCGCTCCGGCCTGGATGAGCCGGTAGACATCCCCCTTCTTCAGGGTCATCAGGTGTTTGCCGGGCAGCTCCCGGTTCTCGGTATCCGGGTTCAAGTAGTTCTTGGTGGGCGTGCCGGGTTTGCCGCCTTCCGCACCCCAGGGCAGAAAGTCGGTACGGTCGGAACGGAGCTGAAAGGTGGCTTCCTCGGCCAGGACCCGGAACTGCCGGACGATGCCCAAGCCGCCACGGTACTTGCCAGCGCCCCCGGTGTCGGCGACCAGCCCAAACTGTTCCACGAGAAGCGGCTGGTCCGCCTCGATGCTCTCAATGGGAGTGTTGGCCATATTGTGAATGGGCGCGGCCAGTCCGTCGGCGCCGTCGATGTAGGGGCCGCCCCCGCGGGGACCGTCGTTGTTGAACTCCAGGTACACCCACGCCTTGCGGTCGGGGTGGTAGCCTCCAAAGCTGAGGCCGACCTCACCGCCACCCCAAGCGCCGGGGACCTTGCCCGGCAACGCCTGGGCCATGGCGCCGAACAGGGCGTGGCAGATGCGGAAACCGGCCAGGCCCCTGGCGGCCACCGGCGCCGGGTGCTGGGGGTTGACGAAGCACCCTTCCGGGGCGGTTATGTGGAAGGGCCTGAAGAAGCCGCTGTTCGACTGGATGGCCGGGTCTATCAGGCACTTCATCACGGCGTAGACCTGGGACTTGGTGTAGGCGAAGTTGGGGTTGATGGACCCCTTGGCTTGCGGCGAGGTGCCGGCGAAATCAACGAACACCTCGTCGCCCTCGATCTTCACCTTGGCATGAATGGCGATGGGCCTGAGGTCGATGCCGTCGTTGTCGATGTAGTCGGTGAACTCCCACTCTCCATGGGGCAGGGCGGCGAACTCGGCCCGGGTGAGTTGCTCCGTAGTGTCCAGAATGTCGGCCATGTAGCCTTTCAGCTCCTCCAGGCCGTACTCGTCCACCAGGCGCAGCAGGTCCCGTTCGCCGAACCGGACGGCGGCCAGCAGCGCTTGAACGTCCCCCAGCACCTTCTCCGGCACCCGCACGTTCTTCTCCAGGATTCGCCACACCGCCCGGTTCAAGACCCCGGCCTCGTAGAGCTTGATCGGGGGTATCAGCAGCCCCTCCTGATAGATCTCCGTGTTGTCGCAGGCGTTGCCCCCGGCGACTCTGCCTCCGATATCCGTCTGGTGCCCAATGCAGCAGCTCCAGCCGATGTGGGTGTCATGAACGAATATGGGCTTGAAGAGAAAGATGTCAGGAAGGTGGCTGCCACCTTCGTAGGGGTCGTTGTTGGCGAACACGTCACCGGGGTGGACATCGTCCCCGAAGGCGTTGCGGACCCCCTCCAGGGCCGGGGCCATGGAGCCCAGATGAGCCGGGAGAGTCAGCCCCTGGGCGACCTGCTGTCCACCGGCGGTAAAGAGGGCGGTGGAAAAGTCCATGCCGTCCTTGATAACCGCGGACCGGGCGGTGCGCACCACCGTCAAGGCCATGGTATCGGCGGCGCCCATGAGGGCGTTCTTGATGATCTCTCTGGTAACTGGGTCGGTACCCTGCCGCATGGCGGCCTCCTTTCCCACACTCTTTCGAGACACCTGCCGGTTGCTTCGATCTCTCCTGCCCCTCACTCAGCCCCGGCTGCGCCGGGGCATCCCTCTCCCGGTGGGAGAGGGAACGAGGGTGAGGGCATCTGGCCCAGGCTACATTTTCTCGAGGTGGATATTCTTCCACTGGTCCACCGACGCTTTCCAGCCGGGCGGCACCACGCTGGTGGAATCGTACTCCTCAATGATCAAAGGCCCTTCCGTGACGGCGCCGTCCAGGTCGCTCCGGTCGATCACGGGGGCGTCGGTCCAGCCGTGGCGACGCCCAAAGTAGACCCGGCGCTGTGACTCCGCCGCAGGCCGCGCCGCCGCGGACAGCTGCATCCGCTCCGGCATTCGGGACTCCTGGGACAGGCCGCGGGCGATGACCCTCAGATTTACCATCTGATAGGAGGCATCGGCACGGTAGCCAAAACTCTTCTCGTGCTCGGCCTCGAAATCCTGCCCCAACCTGGTCAAGGTTTCCCGGGTGACCTCCCCCGGGGGCATCAACACGGTCAGCTCTGAGGCCTGCCCCTGGTACTTCATGTCAACCTGGGTGAGGACCTGATGGCTGGCGTCTTCGAACCCTTCGGCGAGCAACTCCCGGTGGCCCTGCTCCCAGAGCCCTTCCAAGATCGTTCGAAGTGCGCTTATGTCAAGCTCGTCAAACGTTTTGAAGTACGTTTGAACGAAGTGGTACTCCACGTCGGCAACCAGGAGGCCGAAGGAGCTGAAGACTCCGGGGAAGGGAGGGACGACGATGCTGGTGATGTCCAGCATCTCGGCCAAGCCCGCGGCGTGCACCGGACCGCCGCCGCCGAAGGCGAAGAGGACGAAGCGTCGAGGGTCCCGCCCGCGCTCGCTGGATACCGCCCGGAGCGCCCGTCCCATGTTTGAATTAACCAGGGTATGAATCCCGTGAGCGGCCTCAATTTCGGTGAAACCCAGGGGTTGGGCCACGCTCCGGATGACGGCCTGGCGGGCCAACTCCACATCCAGGGTAAACGCTCCTCCGAGCAGGTGGCCGGGGTTCAGATACCCCAGGAGGACATCGGCATCGGTGACGGTGGCTTCCTGGCCGCCCTGGCCGTAGCAGGCCGGCCCCGGCACCGCGCCGGAGCTTTGCGGCCCAACTCGCAGGGAGCCGCTTTTGTCCACGGTGGCGATGCTGCCTCCGCCGGCCCCCACCTCGGCCAGGTCGATGGACGGCACCCTCAGGATGTGGCCCGAACCCCGCAGCAGCCGGTGGCCGACGCTCACGCCTCCGCCCACCTCGTACTCCGGCGCCTGAAGCATCTCCCCGTTCTCGATGATCGACGCTTTGGCGGTGGTCCCACCCATATCCAGGGTCATCAGGTTGCCCAGCCCCAGACGCTTGCCCAGGTGGTAGGCCCCCACCACCCCGGCGGCGGGGCCCGACTCGATACAGTAAACCGGCCTCTCCTTCGCTATCCCGGAGGTAGCCAGGCCGCCATTTGACTGCATCACCGTGAGGGGCACCTTGATCCCCATGCCATCCAGGCCGTCGGTCAGGCGAGTCAGGTAGCGCTCCACCACGGGACGGACGTAGCCGTTGATTACCGTGGTGCTGGTGCGTTCATACTCCTTCATCTCGGGCAGGAGTTCGCTGGACAAGGTCAGGATCACATGGGGCGCCCGCTCCCGCAGCACCTTGGCGATATACCGCTCGTGGTCGGGGTTGGCATATGAGTGCAGGAGGCAGATGGCCACCGATTCCACGCCTTCCTCGATGATCCGGTCGACGGCCTTTTCCACGTCGGCGGTCTCCAGGGGCCGGAGGACCTCGCCGCGAAAGTTCAAGCGTTCCCCCACCTCCAGCCGGAGCTGGCGCGTCACCAGGGCCGGCGGCTTTTCGTAGTACAGGTCGTACAACCGGGGAATGCGATTCCGGCGCAATTCGAGGATATCCCGGAACCCTTCGGTGGTGACCAGAGCCATCCGGGCGCCCTTCTGCTCGATGATGGCGTTGGTGGCGACGGTAAATCCGTGGCTGATCTCGGAGACGGCTCCAGCGCCGATGGCGAGTTCGGCGATGCCGCCCTTGACGCCGTCGAGCACCGCCCTGCTGTAGTCATCGGGGGTGCTGGCTATCTTCCGCGCCAGCACGGTGCCGTCGCTGCCCAGGAAGACAACGTCGGTGAAGGTGCCGCCGATATCCACGCCCACTCGGAAATGAGGCATGTCCCGCTCCCTCGCGGCGGCCGGTGACCGGAGGCCATACCGCAGCTTAAGGCATGATACTTCCGGGGCGGCGGGGTGGCAAGTCACGGCGGAGGCCCGTCGAGCCGCTCCCGACGGTTCAGGGGCGGCTTCTCTCAGCTGAAAACTGCTGCTTTCTCAGGTGGAGTTCCTCGGGAAGGACCGGATACAGCCTGCGGCTTTCAAAACGCTGGAAGGGCTACCACTCGGGTAGCCCTTCCGGCTGACAAGGCTTCGCCGGGGGCCGGGCCGCCCTGTCCGGCTTAGCCCGCCCCCTGGTAGATCATGGTGTCCGGCTTGAACGCGCCCCAGGCGAACCAGAAGTGGTTGGCATGGGTGATCGGCGTGAGCTTCGACCCGGCCAGCTGGCCGTCGGTGGCCGTGCCAAGGATACTCCAGGTGCTGCCTGTCTCGTTGTCCATGTAGGCGCCGCCTTCGGCCCGGAAAGTCAGCTTCCGGCCGTCAAGGTTGGCGTCGAACACGCCGGTGGCGCCTACTTCGGCTGCACTATCGATGGACGGTCCGCCGAGAGCGGTGCGGGTCCCCGGCTTGAAGAAGATCGCCAGGTCCTGGCCGCCGACGTTATGGTTGACCACCTTTTCATCTTCCAGAACGGAGAAAGGGAAGGCCACGTCCGCGTCACCGATGGTGACCGCGGCGATGCGCTCCTTGGGCTGCAACCGCCCGTCCAGATCTCCACTGAACAGGAAGGGAGGGTTGTCGACACGGTCGTAGCCGACGTAGGGGTTCTGACCGTAGCGACGGCTGAACCCGGTTTCCCGCGACAGCACCTTGCCGTCCGGGTGGGCGTCCCGAAAGTCCGACCAGGCGACGATGGGCGCGGGGAGGAAGGTCAATTGCCTTCCGGCCAACTCTCCGACAATCCCAACTCCGAGGAGCTGCTGCCACCAGCTCTCGGTCTGGCGGTCCCACATGATTAGGTCACTGTTGCGCAGGTTACCTGAGACCCCAAAGTCCAAGACCACCCTGTCCAGGGTCCGCTCGAAGACGATGGCCGAGTTACACAGCGGGCAGAAGATCACCAGCACCGGCTCGCCGCCCACCACGTCGTTCACCACCTCATGCCACATCAAGATTTGCAGAGGGTAGGCCCTGGCGTCTCCGTCAAGCTCGAAGGCAATGACCGGTTCCAGGTCACCGAGCCACTCATTGGCCAGGTCCGGGGTGGTGAATTTGGGATTGTCTATGGGCGGAATGCCGTCCCGGCCGGGCCCACCCGAGAAGATCTCGTCGAAGGCCACGGTGTGCCGGCTGAAGTCGGTCTTCCACACGGAGGTTGAGAGACGGGAGCTGTTCAGCTTTGCCTGGAAATCCGGGTCCGGCTCTACGCCCGGCGCGGCGGAAGGCCGGGCTTCCGATGAAGAGCTTGGTGCAGCGACGGGAGCAGGCGTCGGGGTGGGTACCGCTCCGGGAGTTGCCGGGGGGGTTGGCCGAGAGAACGGCCTTGAGCGTGCCCCTGGCGTACTTCACGGCGCCCTTCACACCGGGACTGCTCTTGCTGGAGACATCGGCGAAGGTCAGATGGAGCCCGCCGCGGATGTCCCGGCCCAGCGAAACCTGCTGTCCAAAGGGCGAATCCCCGGCGGTGGCAACCGTTTCCAGGTTCCAACCGGCGCCGTCCCACCGGGCCAGTTTGACGACCTTTTCGTCAGAGTAGGCCACGACTGGGTTGCCGCCGCCGTCCAGCACTAGGGAGCTGGTCTTCGTGGCGCCAAGGAATCCCGGGAAGACATTCTCGAGTTGGTCCAACCGTTGCAGGCTCCACTTGCCGCCATCCCAACGGGCCAGCTTGATATATCCGGTTTTGCTGCTCGTGGTCTCAAAATAGCTGACGACCGGGTTGTCTTGCCCGTCGAGGGCCAGAGACGGGTAGCGGCCCACATCTCCCTCGCTGTCGACGGTGGAGATGGTCCATGAGCCGCCTTCCTTGACGGCGTACTTCAAGGACTTGTCGCCGGAGTCGAACCACACCACGTGGGGCCGGTCCTGGGAGTCCAGCGCGATGCCGGTGCCGAACTCATAGGGTGTGGGGCCGCTGCCGACCTCTTCCACCGACCAGGACTCGCCGTCGAAGCTGGCGTACTCGACACCGGAGTCGCTCCCGAACTGGGACGGATCGATGGATATAGTGTGGGGCAGACCCTGGGAGTCCAGGGCCACGTTGTTGTCCCACCCGTCGTGACCCGGATGATCGACATCGTGGACCACCCACTCGCCGTCGGTGAAGACGGCGTAGGCCTCATTTTCTTCGTCGTGGTTGTGCCGGGAAATGTGAGGCGCACCATCCCGGTCCACCTCGATGTCCAGAGGCCCGTAGAAGTACCCGGTGGCCACGGTGGAGATATCCCAGCCGTCCCCCTGGATCACCGCGTGCTTGACGAAGCCGGGCATGTCTTCCAGCAGGTAGGCGATATGCGGCACGCCGTCCGCGTCCACGGCCAGCGAAGGCTTGGCCCCGTTGTCGTCCACGGTGGAGACCTGCCAGACGTAGCCGTTGGCGGTTTCGGCGGAGGCCTGGGTCGACTCGGCGTCACCCAAAGACGCCGCGGGGCTGGGTGTGGCAACGCCGGTTTGCCCCGAGCCGGGGGCCGCCGTTGCCGCGGGAGCCGGGGTCGGCACAGGCGTTGGGACCAGGGTAGAAGTCGCGCTGGCGCCGCAGGCAACGAATAGGAATATCCCGACCACGGACCCGATTCCCAGGGTCCAGATGCGCTTAACGTTCACCGGGTATCCTCCTTGGATGATTCGCGGGATGATTCATGTGTGGAGAGATGGTGGCACTTCACGCCCGGTCTCCCGGGCGAGGAGGCGAGGGCAAGCCATTACCCGGGTCTACCCCGCGGACTCCTCGCTCAGCATCTCTTCGGTAACCTTTGCCAGCACGTCCCCGTTCAATGCGCCGCTCCACTTCTTGAATATCTCCCCCTTGGAGTTGATGAAAAGGGTGGTGGGCATCGACAGCACCTGATAGCGGGAGACCACGCCGGCGTCGTTGGTGAAACCGGCAGGATAGGTAACTTCCAGAGAGGTCAAGAGGTCCTGGGCGTCCTGCTTGCTGCCCAAGCCGGTGAACTGTCCAAGATCAACGCCGACCAGGATTACCCGATCCTTGAAGGCTTCGTGAAATTCCTGCAAGTCGGGCATCTCAGCCCGGCACGGCGGGCACAGGCCGGCCCAGAAATTAACGACCACCGGCGTGCCCTGGAGATCCGAGAGATTCAGAGCATCGGCGCCCAATTGGCCCTGGCCCTGATACAACGTGAAGGAGAAGTCGGGGGCCGTATCCGCCGTCGAGCCGACGCCGGGCGCCGAGCTTCCGTCACCGCTCAGCAGGGCAACGGCCAGCAGCACACCCACCAGGATTGTTCCGGCAATGGCGCCGAACCACAGGAGGTTCCTTCGCGGCTTACCGCCGGCCTCTTTTGCCGGCGCCGCCATGTCTCCGTTTGCCGCCTCTTTCGCCATGGTTTCCCCTCTATTGTTGAAATTCCCGTGGTTTCAGCTCTGCCAACGGGAGAGCGGGCCGGGCTTCCGGACAGCCAGAAGGTTCTGGCGCCGGGCACCCGGTCCCGGTTAACGCCCCTCTGTGTTGCGTCTTCATAAGATGAGATGCTCGGTAGCGCCCATCGATTTAATTGAATTCCGGTGGTACCGGACCCATCGCGGGCCAGTTCCCGTTCCAGCCACGCAGGCCCTTCAAACCGTCCACCCAACTTGATCGTGAGCTGCATTTCGACGTAAAGGCACCGCCAGGGGTAGGGCATCCGGACCTTGGTTAATTACACAGGTGTAGGGGCACAGCACGCTGTGCCCCTACGTGTCATGGTCCAGGGCAGGCGGGTGTAGGAGCACGATCAGGGACAGGACCCCCGTGTCATGGTCCAGGGCAGGCGGGTGTAGGA
>Ga0187833_10004421_pt1 | contig 13763 bp, 10 predicted proteins | sample ETNtaG_37_FD_167968 | JGI IMG/M metagenome (GOLD analysis project Ga0187833, IMG submission 167968) | Marine microbial and viral communities from oxygen minimum zone, Eastern Pacific Ocean - ETNP2014_SV_400_PacBio MetaG (Illumina Assembly) | ecosystem: Environmental > Aquatic > Marine > Hypoxic... | reverse complement strand
ATTTGATTTCTATTTATAAAAAAAAAAAATTAAAAAATCTAAATTAATAAATAAAAAGATTATATTACCTTCTACAAATTTATTTGAAATTAAAAAATAAAAAACTATAGTAAGTAGCTAACATTGTGAAAAATATTATTTATATTGCAAGTAAAATAAATAAAAGGAAATTTTTAAAGCAAATAAAAAATGAGTCCTTTAAATCGAATTTAATATTTATTGAAGATACTTATAAAAATAAAATTTTAGAAAAAATTCATTTAGCTGATGCTTTAATAAACTGTCCTAGAAAATATATAGATAAAATTTTATTTAAAAAAGCCAAAAAATTAAAATGGGTTCACGCAGGTGGTGCCGGTATAGAAGAATATTTGATACCAGAATTTGTAAATTCAAACATTGTATTTACAAACGGAAAGATTCTTCAAGGAACAGAAGTGGCTGACCATGCCGTGGGTCTTCTTCTTTGCATAACTAGAAATTTGCATTTGCATATTAAAAGAATAGGCAAAGAAAATATTAAAAGACCAATTGAATTAAGAAACAAAACTTGTGGAATATTGGGAATGGGTGGTATTGGATTCTGTATAGCAGAAAGATTAAAAAGTTTTGGTATGAAAATTATTGGAATATCAGAAGATCTAATTCCTTTAGTTACATTTGTAGATGAATTTCATACTAGTGAAAAATTATTAGAAGTTTTACCAAGGCTTGATATTTTAATCTGCGCAGCCCCTTATACAAAAGATACATCTAAATTAATTGGTGTAAAACATTTTAAAAAAATGAAAAAAGATAGCATTTTTATAAATGTATCTCGTGGTAAAATAGTGGAAACTAACGCACTATTAAAAAATAAATTATATTTAAAATTTAGAGGAATAGGACTAGATGTTACAAATCCGGAACCCTTACCAAAAAAACATAAATTAAATAGTTTAAAAAATATAATAATTTCTAACCACTCCGCGGGTTTATCTGATAAAAATAGAGAAAGAGCTCGTGAATTGATAATAAAAAATATCAAAAGATTTTTAAAAAATAAACCTTTGCTAAATATTGTTGATAAAACCAAAGGATATTAATTTGAATAACGAAGAAAATAATCCCTTAGTTCAATTAGAAGCTGCAGAACAATATGAAAAAGCATCTTCAGTAGGTGATATTAAATCTTATCCATCACTAGAATTAGTTAGACTTGAAAAAATATTTTTTAATGAAAAAAAAGGAAAACTTCTTGAATATGGTTTTGGGGGAGGGCCAAATACAATCCATTTATTAAAATGTGGCTATAAAGTTTATGGAATAGATGTATCTTTAAGTGCGCTTAAAAGAACAAAAAAAAGAATTAGCGAAATAAAAGACATTAATCAACCAGAATTTTTTTTACTTAAAAAAAATGCAAAAAAAATACCTTTCGATGATAATGTATTTGATAAAATTGTAGCTATGAGTGTTATTTCATTGCTTGGCTCAGAAAAAAAAATTAGATATCTTTTTTCTGAATTTCAAAGAATTCTGAAACCAGAGGGAAAAATAATAATTGATATAAATGATCATCAATCTGAATTTTCACAAAATAAAAAACAAAAGGAAAAAAACGTTTTTTTATCAAAAATTGTAGATAAAGAAATTAGATGTTTTTGCTTAAAATCGGAGGAAGATTTTATAAATCTAGTAAAGCCATATTTTACGGTTGTAGATTCTGGCTTTTCTTCGCATAGGATTTTTGGAAGACAGATTACTGAGTTTATAATTTGTGGAAAAAATAAAAAATTCTAATTCAGTTATCGCTGTATGTAAATATTCAGATCTCTCTATTTCCGTGGTTATATCGATGGGTAATATTTTTGGATGCCAGTTTCATCCCGAAAAAAGTGCAGATGATGGGTTAGCTGTTTTAAAAAATTTTTGCGAAATCTAAATTAAGGAATTTTTAAATTTTAAAGTTTAGTACAAATACATTTATTGCATAACAAATTAATTTAAATGAAAAATAAAATTATATTAGGATCTGCGAACTTTGATCAAAAGTATGGAATTAAAAAAAATTTTATAAAAAAAAGTGAGATTAAAAAATTATTTAACTTTGCATTAAAAAAAAAAATAAAAACAATTGATACTTCGCCTCTTTACAATGAATCCGAAAAAATAATTGGATTATTAAATAAAGGAAGATTTAAAATTATATCTAAAATTCCAAAGATACCTAAAGATATTAGAAAAAAAAACATTAAAAAATGGATAAAAAAAAGTACTAAAACTTCGTTAAAAAATTTAAAAGTAAAAAAGTTTGAATGTTTGTTAATACATAATGCAAATTCTTTATTAAGTAAAAATGGTGATGAAATCTATAAAAGCATAAAAAGTATGAAGACAGGCAAATTAACAAATAAAATTGGTGTATCGATTTATGATTTTAATTTATTAGACAAGATATTAAAAAAGTTTCGATTTGATTTGATTCAAGCACCATTAAATATTTTAGATCAAAGATTAGTAAATACAGGATGGTTAAAAAAACTGAAAAAAAGAAAAATCGAAGTTCATGTAAGATCAATTTTTTTACAAGGAATATTACTTGTAAGATACAATCGACTTCCTAAAAAATTAAAAAAACTAAATAAATATTGGATAACATGGTATAATTGGTTAAAAAAAAATAAATTTAATCCATTGCAGATTTGTCTCTCTTATATTTTTAATCAACGACAATTAGATGGTGTTATTCTGGGATGTAACAGCAAAAATCAACTAGATCAAATTTTAAAATTTAATCAAATGAAAAACAATTTTTCACTGCCCAACTTAAATATAAAAAACGAAAAATTAATCGATCCTAGAGAATGGATTAATTAAAAATTTATATCAATGAAAACAGTTATTATAGTTCAAGCAAGAATGGGATCTACAAGATTACCAGGGAAAGTCATGAAAAAAATTGTTGGTATTCCATTGATTGGGGTTATTTTGAAAAGATTAAAAAAAACAAAACAAGCAGATAAAATTATAGTAGCTACCTCAAATAACAAAAATAACAAAATATTATTAGAATATTTAAAAAAAATTAAAGCAAGTTATTTTTGTGGTAGTGAGAATGATGTACTAGATAGATTTTACAAAGCCGCAAATAAATATAAAGCTAAAATTATTGTTAGAGTAACAGCAGACTGCCCTTTGGTTGATGTTAAAATTATAGATGATTTTGTTAAAAAATTTAAAAAAAATAAACCAGACTATCTTTCGAACACTTGGCACCTACCATCTACATATCCAGATGGTTTCGATTTGGAGGTTTTTAGCTATGATCTGCTTAAAAATGCTCAAAAAAAAGCTAACAAATTTCAAAGACGAAATGGTGGAGTTGTAGTTAGCTATTTACGAAATAATACTAATTCTTTCAATTCAGTTAACATCTCTTCTCCAATCAAGCAATTACCAAGATACAGATTGACTGTTGATGAAGAGGTTGATTTACGATTAGTTAGAAAAATTTATGAAAATTTTAACCCAAATATCTATTTTGGATTTAGAGAAGTAATAAAATTTGCAAAAAAAAATAAAAAACTTTTTCAAATAAACTTGAATATAAAAGAAAACGAGGGATCAAATTTGGATAAAGGGCAAAAACTTTGGAAAAGAGCAAATGCAATAATATTAGGTGGAAACAGTTTATTGTCTAAAAATCCAAACTTATTTTTACCAAACAAATGGCCAACTTATTATAGTAAATCTAAAGGATGCAAAATATGGGATCTTAATAATAAACTATATACGGACATGTCCTTAATGGGAGTGGGCACAAACATTTTGGGATATTGTAATAGTGAAGTTGATAAAGCTGTAAAAAAAGTTATAGAAAAAGGAAATTTAACTACGCTTAATTGCCCTGAAGAAGTTTATTTAGCTGAAAAATTACTCAGCATGCATCCATGGGCGGGAAAAGTTAAATTTGCAAGAACTGGCGGAGAAGCAAATGCAATAGCTATAAGAATCGCAAGATCTGCAAGTGGAAGAGAAAATATTGCTTTCTGCGGTTATCATGGTTGGCACGACTGGTATTTGGCTGCAAATTTAAAAGATGAAAATAGTTTAGATAAACATTTAATGCCCGGTCTAAATCCCTTGGGTGTACCATCTAATCTTCGTAATATATCTTTTGGCTTTCAATATAATGATATTAGCCAATTAAAAAAATTAGTTAATCAAAAAAATATTGGTGTAATAATAATGGAAGTTTCACGAAGCACTAAACCAAACATAAAATTTTTAAAACAGATCAGGAATCTTGCAACAAAAAAAAACATTGTATTAATATTTGATGAGTGTTCATCGGGGTTTAGACAAAGCTTTGGCGGTATACACAAATTAATAAATATTAATCCAGATATGGCAATGTTTGGAAAAGCTTTAGGAAACGGTTATGCAATCACAGCTGTATTAGGGAAGGACTCCATCATGGATAGTGCCGAAAAATCTTTTATTAGCAGCACTTTTTGGTCAGAACGCGTAGGCCCAGTAGCTGCTCTTAAAACTCTTGAAATTATGGAGAGAGAAAAATCTTGGAAAAGAATTACAGATTTAGGTGAAAAGGTATTTTTAATTTGGAAAAAATTATCAAAAAAACATAATCTTAATATTGAAATTTCAGGACTACCATCGTTAGCTAAATTTAGTTTTAAAAGCAAAAATTCTCAAGCGTATAAAACATATCTCACCCAAGAAATGTTAAAACGTAATTTTTTAGCTTCGAATGGGGTATATTTAAGTATTGCTCATGATGAAAAAATATTAAGCAGATATTCAAGTCATCTAGATGAGATTTTTTATAAAATTTCAGAATGTGAAAAGGGCAATCTAAATATATTTGATATTTTAAAATATCCTGTTTCATTTAGTCCATTTGGAAGATTAAACTAACAAAATAAACTCAATTTATATGAAAAAAATTACAATTATTGATTATGATTGTGGCAATATTTTAAATTTAGTAAGAGCTTTAAAATTTTTGGGAGTAAATGTTGAAACCACCAATAATAAAAAGTCTATAATAAATTCTACTCACGTAATTTTACCTGGGGTTGGCGCTTTTGGAAACGCAATGCAACAAATAGAAAAGTATAATTTACAAAAAACTATTTTGGAGTATGCAAAACTAGGTAAACCACTATTAGGTATTTGTCTAGGCATGCAACTATTGTTAACCAAAAGTCACGAATTTGGGATTCACAATGGACTAAATTTAATTGAAGGAGAAGTTAAAAAAATTTCAAATCAAAATAATAAAGAAATAAAAATTCCTCATACAGGATGGAATGAAATATATCCGAATAATAAAGAAAAAATATGGAAAAATAAAATTTTGAAGAATACTTTAATTGGAAAAAGTTTTTACTTTGTGCACTCATATATATGTAAGACAAAAAGTAATGATGCAACAATCGCCATATGCAATTATTCAGATATTAAAATTCCTGCAGTTATATCAAAAGGAAATATTTTTGGATGTCAGTTTCATCCTGAAAAAAGTGCAGATAATGGATTAGCTGCCTTAAAAAATTTTTGCGAAATCTAAATTAAGGAATTTTTAAATTTTAAGTTTTAACACAAATACACTTATTGCATAACAAATTAATTTAAATGAAAAAAAACTTTCTAGTGACAACCGGTCTAATTGATACGTGGGAATTTAACGAAAACAATTTTCTTCTTGGCAAGTGGTGTGAATTTTATGAATTTAATGATTTTGATAAGAAAAAATTTAAAAGAGAAATGCCACAAGGAATTAGCATAATAAAAAATATATATCACTGGAATAATAATGAAAAAAAGTTTGTAGATTATGAAAACCTTAAAAATGTACATGAAAATTTATTAGAAATAATTTCAAGTAAATTATCTATAATTCATAATATTAATGGAAATAAAGAATACTGGAGAGTAATTATCTCTAATTGGTTAGGTCAGTATGTTACTACAAATTTTGATAGATGGGAAAATATAAGAATATTTTTTGAAAAAAATAATACAGAAAAATTTTATTCAAATTTTATTCCATTAAACGACTTGGATTATATTCCTAAGAATCATGAAAAATTTATTACATATAGTGAAAGCGATGAATGGAATCACCTAATATATTTAAGATTACTCCGCTTTTTAAATATTCAAAATCTTTCATTAATAAAAAAAGAAATTGTAAAAGAAAAATTAAACACAAACCATCAAACCAAAGATTCTCCAGTAGATATTAATATAATTAAACTAGCTGATAACATAATTTCAAAATTTGCATTTAGATTTAATAAAATAATTTTTGACACTTTTTATTTTCCCAAAAAGGAATATTTAAAAATTTGTTTAAGATGCAAATTAATTCCATCAATATATTCAAATTTTTTTAATTTTAGTGTTAAAAGTAATGGTTTATTAAAAGATGACAAAAGAACTAGATTTAAAAAATTATTATTAGAAACAAATACACACGACAAATTTATTCAATTTTTATTATTATATATTTATAATGATATTCCCGAGTCCTATATAGAAGATTTCGATATGATAAGAAAAAAAATTTTACCCTTAGCGAAGAGAAAAAAAATTATTTTTTCTATGCATTCAATATCTGAAAATGATAATTTTAAAATATATATAGCAGAAACAAAAAAAGTTGGTTCTAAATATATTCATACGGATCATGGCGGCGGTCTTACAGTTGAGACCGATGATGGACAAAGAGTAAATCCACTTTTCCAGCTTTATGAAAAAATATCATATAAAATGATTAAATATGATAGAACGGTGAAGAATAAAAATATTAATTTATTTCTTAGCCCAACTTTGCCAATGATTAAATCAAAGAAACAAAAAAAAGGTAATAATTGCAGTATTATTTTTGTTGAACAAAGGAAATATCTAGTCAAATTTTCGACAGGACCACAGTTAGCCCAATCGATTAATCTATTTGATGAACTTACTCAGTTTGTCAATAATCTTAATCCTGAAATTAAATCAAAAATAAAATTAAGAACAAAAACACATCTTTTTAATGAAGGCTATAACTATGAAAAAAGATTTTCAGAAATGTTTGGTGAAAAAAGTGTGGATAAGTATTCTTTGAAAAACTCTTTCGATGATTTTATGAATACACTAACAAATTCTAAACTAATTGTGGTTACTTATCCCCAGTCTGCATTTTCCCAGGCTATGTACACTAATATTCCCACAATATTGATTATCAAAAAAGGTCATTGGCTATTATCAAGGCCAGCTTTACAAATTTTCAATGTTTTAAAAGAAAACAGAATAGCCTTTGAAGATTTTGATGAAGCTGCAACCCATATTAATAATAATTGGAAAGAATTAGACTTGTGGTGGAAAAGTAAAAATGTACAATTTGCAAGGAAAAGATTTTTAGAAAATTTTTTTAACGTAAAATCTAATTGGTACAGTGAATGGTCGGATTACATTTATTCTTTATCATCTTCATCATCCTCTCAATAATTTAAAATAGTTTGTTAAATGGAAATGAAAAATTTTTACTAAATATGAAAAATAATAAAAAAATACCAGTTTTTGATTTCAAACTAGGGATCAAAGAAAAAGAATTTGTTAATGATTGTCTTGAAACATCTTCTATAAGCCAAGGTTCATACGTAAGAGATTTTGAAAAAAAATTTAGCAAATTTGTAAATTGCGATTATGGAATTAGCACCACAAGTGGAACAACAGCATTGCATTTGGCTTGTAAAACTTTGGGGATTGGGGAAGGAGACCAAGTATTAGTTTCTTCTAGTACCAATATGGCCAGCGCTTTTTCAGTAGATTATTGTGGCGCAATTCCCGTTCCAATTGATATCAATAAAGAAACATGGCAAATGGATGTGACTAAAATTGAAGAAAAAATTAATGAAAAAACCAAGGCCATCATGGTGGTTCATCTTTTTGGGCATCCAGTAGATATGGATCCTGTATTAAAAATCTCAAAAAAATATAATTTAAAAATCATTGAAGATTGTGCAGAAGCTCACGGAGTTGAGTATAAAGGCAAAAAAGTAGGTTCAATTGGTGATATTGGTGCTTTTAGTTTTTATGCCAACAAAAATATTACGAGTGGCGAAGGAGGAATGATTGTTACAAATTCAGAAAGGTTTGCTGAAAAAGCAAGAAGTTTAAAAAGTTTGGGATACGGAAAAATAAATAAATTTATGCATGAAAATATTGGCTTTAATTATCGATTGCCAAATATTAGTGCCGCAATAGGCTTGGCTCAGCTTGAAAAAATTGAAAAAATATTTGATGAAAAAAAAAGAATTTATGAACGTTACACAAAAAATTTACAAAATATAAAAGGTATAAATATTCCAAAAATTGAAAAGTGGGTTACAAGATATATTATGTGGGTTTATAATATATATTTGGATAAAAATTTTCCGACATCAAGAGACAATTTAGTAAAAAAACTACAGGAAAAAAATATTGAAACTAGAAATGCATTTGTTCCAATAAACAAACAAATAGTTCTAATTAAAAAATACGCGCTATTTCAAGAAAATGAATGTCCCAATGCCAATTTTATCATGCAAAATGGTTTTTATTTACCTTCGGGTAACACTTTAACTAACGAAGATATAGATTATATTTGTGGCGAAATTAAAAAATTTAGTAAGGATTGATACTTAATAGATAAATTATTTTTAACAAAATACTTTTACAAGTTTAAATTTATGTTTGAATTAGATCAGCCATATGTTGATGGCAACGAAATCAAGTACTTAACTGAAGCTATAAATAGTGGTTGGATTAGTAGTCAAGGTCCTTTCGTTAAAAAATTTGAAAAAATGTTTGCTGATTACATTGGTGTAAAATATGCAATAAGTTGTTTTAGTGGAACTAGTGCTTTAATGTTATTATCTCCAACTTTTAATTTAAAGGAAGACGATGAAATTATTACTCAATCCATGACTTTTTCTGCAGTCGGGTTTGCAATGAAGCAATCAGGAGTGAAAATAGTTTTTGCCGACTGTAGCGAAAATAAATTTACATTAAGTCCTGAAGATGTAAAAAAAAAAATAACGAGTAAGACAAAAATAATAAATCCAACCCATTTATATGGACGTCCAGCAGAAATGGATGAGTTAAAAGAAATTTGTGATAAAAAAAATATATTTCTAGTCGAGGATTGTTGTCAAGCTGTGGGGGCAAGCTATAAAAATAAAAAAGTTGGAAGTTTTGGTCATTTTAATTTTTTTAGTTTTCACAACAAGTTAATTGCAAGCGGAGAAGGAGGAATGATAACTACCAATGATAAACAATTAGCCGAAAGATTTGATAATCTAAAAAACCCTGCGGCTATTAATAGACCTGAAGAGAGAAATGGATTTAACGAGATCTCAATGAATCATCGCATGAGCAATTTACATGCAGCAGTCGGTGTAGCTCAACTAGAAAGGTTAGAAAGTACTATTGAAAAAAAGATAAAAATGGCAAATTTTTATGATGAGCACTTTAAATCTGTGGATGGAATAAAAGTAGTAAAAGCTGATCCTTGGAGCAAAACTGTTTATTGGCGATACACTATTTTATTAGATGAGAAAATAGATCAAAAAAAGTTTATAAACGAAGCATCCAAACTTGGTATAACTACTAGAGAGACATACTTACCACTCCACTTACATCCCTTATTTAGAAAAGAAAATAAAATTTCATTACCGAACTGTGAAAAAATGGGTAAATTAGGAGTAGATATTCCCTCAAGTATTAAACTTAGCGAAAATGACTTTGATTATATTGCTAAGAATTTAAAAATAATCGCTAAAAAACTTTTAAACTAAAAAACTAACTTTTTATGAGTGAGCAAAAGCAAAAAATCGCAATTTTTGTAGATACAAGAAAAGAGTCGGGAGGTGAATATCAACACCTTCTTTACACAATTCGAAACATAAAAAAGAGTAATAAAGAAAATTACAAATTTTTAATAATTTGCACATCAAAGAAGTTAAATCTAAACTTAAAAGACGAAAATTTTGAGCTTCATTATTTTTCAATGAATGCCGTTGAGAGATATATATGTTATTTAAGGAATTTTGGTCCCCTCATAAGACGGTTAAAAAAATATTTCTTTATAAAAAACAAATTTGAAAGTTTTTTAAAAAAGAAAAATGTAGACTTGGTATATTTTTTAAGCCCATCCCAATACTCATTATATTTGGAAGACACAAAATTTTTTATAACAGTTCCTGATGTTGATCATAGAGAACACTTGGAATTTCCTGAGGTAGTTGGCTCCGCCGAATTTGAAAGAAAACATGAAATATTTTCCAAAGCTTTGCCAAAGGCTTTAGCGGTAATTACTCATGCAGATATTATAAAAAGAAGACTGTGTAGTTTTTATAATATTTCATCTAATAGAATTTATATAATAGTTCTTCGACCAGCTCTTTCTGTAGAAAACTTTTCTCAACCAGATTTAAAAAAACAAAACTTTTTTGAGAAAAAATTTAAATTGCCAAAAAAATATATTTATTATCCAGGTATGTATTTGCCTCATAAAAATCACAAAAGTTTAATTGATGCATTAAAAATTATGAAAGATAATTTTAATATGAAAATTAATGTTGTATTTTCAGGTAGTGATACAGGCTACAAAAAAAATTTAATAAACTATGCGAATAAACTGGGAATACAAAAGGATGTTATTTTTTTGGACTTTGTTGAGGATGAGGCTTTGCCATATTTATATAAAAATGCTTTGATTCTGGTAAATTTACAATTAATAGGTCCAACGGCCATACCTCCATTTGAAGCTTTTAAAATGAACGTTCCAGTAATAGTATCTGAACTAGATGGGCTTAAGGAATTTTATGGCGATGCAGTATTTTATGTTAATCCTATGAATCCCCAGGCTATAGCCGCTGCAACAAAAGAGATTTTGGAAAATAATGATTTGAGATCAAAACTAGTTAAATCAGGAAAAAAAATATCAGAGGAAATCAAAGAAAAAGATGACTATTCTCAAATTTTTAAAATAATTAACGATTATAGAAAAATTAGTTCGACATGGGCTTTATGAAAATAGAAAAGAAAAATGTATATCTTTTTGAAATGTCTGATGTTATGGCCAATCAGGCAAAATTACCTTATAGCACAGGGCTAATATGGTCATACTGCTTAGAGTTTGAAAGTATCAAAAAAAACTATAATTTGGCTGATTGGTTTTGGTTTAAAGACACCGAAAACACCGTTAAAAATATTTTTAATAAAATTAAAAATCCTTCGGTAGTTGGTTTGGGGTCATTTATATGGAACTGGAAGTGGAACATAGAAATTTGTAGATTAATAAAAAAAAAGTGGTCTAAATGTTTGGTGGTAATTGGTGGGTGGCAACCACCTATGGCAGACAGAAGTGCTGGGTTTTTTAAGGAACACCCATATTTTGATATCATAGTACATGGTGAGGGCGAGATTGCATTTAAAGATATATTAATAGAAAATTTAAAAGAAAATCCAGATTGGTCTAGCATTAGTGGCTGTTCAATGCCTGTTAGATTGTTAAACAAAAAAAAAGAAGTTGAGATTGTAGAAATTGAAGAAGGTTTAAAAATATCTAGTTCAAAAATTTTAAAAAATCCCTCTGAAAATGATACTTATGTTACAAAACCAAGACAAAGAATCGATGATCTTAAGTGTATGCCTAGCCCATATTTAAATGGATTGTTCGATAAACTTATACAGGGGTGCAAATATGATTTTGAAGCTACAATTGAAACTACAAGGGGCTGCCCTTTTGGTTGTACTTTTTGCGAGATAGGATCAAAATACTTTCAAAAGATTAAAACACAAGGAAACAAAAAAATTTTCAGAGAAATTGATTGGTTGTCAAAAAATAAGGTTGTGTTTGTTTGGAATGCAGATTCTAATTTTGGAATTCTACCTGAACATTTGGAAATAGCACAATACTTAATAAAAAAAAAGAGAGAAACAGGATATCCGGATAAAAGCAAACAGGACTGGGCTAAAATTCATCCTTTCCGAACTTTAAAAATCGCCAAAATTTTGTATGAAGAAAAAATGGATGGCGGTATAACAATTGCTTTGCAATCTTTGAATGAAAAAACTTTAGAAGCTGTAAAAAGAAAAAATATGACTGATGGTAGATTAGAAGAGGTTTTAAAAAAATATAATCAAAATGAATTGAAGAGCTATGTAGAAGTAATCTTGGGCCTTCCAGAAGAAACAGTCGAGTCCTTTCTTGAAGGAATATGTAAGATAATGGAACTAGGCCAACATAGTTATATAGCTATAAATTATTTAATTTGTTTGCCAAACACACCTTTTGGAGACTCAAAGTATCAAAAAAAGTGGGGTATTAAACTATTTGAAACAAGATCTTCGTACGTTCATGTAGATAATTCAGATATAAGAAATGAAGATGAATTGATGGTGATTGAAACTAATACTATGAAAAAAGAACAGTATAAAGAGGCCCAAATGTATAGATGGTTACTACTTTACGGTCATTACCTGGGCCACTTTCAATACATGGCTCGTTTTTTAAATACACATTTAAAAGTATCTTATTTAACTTTTTACAGAAAATTAATGAAGTTTATTTTAAAAAACAATAAGGGTTTTTTAAAAGAAGAATATGAACTTACGTATAACGCTATTAATAAAGTTTTGAAAAAACAAGGTCCATGGGGAAGAGAACTGGATGATGTTAGAAAAAATTTTGAGTGGCAGTTTGAGGAGGTTACAGCAATAAGATCGGCTCAAAATAAAAACAGATTATATGAAGAAATGAAAGTATTTATGAAAGAATTTGAATTAAAAAAAGATGTTTTGTCTGATTTAATAGAATTTCAAAAAAACAGTGTTCTTGACCCTTTTGTTTCATATCCCATAAATATAAAAGTAAATCATAATATATATGAAGTTATTACTGATTCAAAAAAACTTGAAAAGTCGAAAAATACTTATATTGCTGACGGCAAAAACTATCAAGGCAATTTATATGAATGGGGAAAGGAAGTTTTATGGTGGGGAAGAAAATATGGAAAGTGTAAAACTTCAATTACTAATACAAATAAAAGAAACTTGGGAATTTGATCATTAGAAACCACAAGTTTTTCCTTTAAAAGACAAAGTAAAATTTTAAATTGTAATAAAATAACTAAGAATAATAATGTCGTTTTTCAATTTGTTTAAAAATAAGACAGTTTTGGTTACTGGACATACCGGGTTTAAGGGGAGCTGGTTAACATCTTGGTTGGTATTATTAGGAGCCAAAGTAATTGGATTATCTATAAATATTCCAACTACGCCGTCACATTTTAAAGCTACAAAACTACAAGACAAAATAAATCATAAAAGAATGGATATAAGAAATTTAAAATTATTAAAAAAAACTTTTAAAAAATATCAACCAGATTATGTTTTTCACTTAGCAGCTCAAGCATTGGTAAAAAAATCTTATTCTGATCCAATTTATACTTGGGAAACGAACACAATTGGCACATTAAATGTTTTGGAGTCTTTAAGAGAAATAAGAAAAAAATGCATTGCAGTACTGATAACTAGTGATAAAAGCTATAAAAACATAGAAATCAAAAGAGGGTACAACGAGGATGATATTTTGGGAGGTAAGGATCCATATAGCGCTTCAAAAGCTTCTGCTGAATTAGCAATTCAATCTCACATAAGTTCATTTTTTCCATTAAAAAAGACAAAAGTATTAATTGGTATTGCAAGAGCTGGCAATATCA
>Ga0187833_10004418_pt1 | contig 13770 bp, 15 predicted proteins | sample ETNtaG_37_FD_167968 | JGI IMG/M metagenome (GOLD analysis project Ga0187833, IMG submission 167968) | Marine microbial and viral communities from oxygen minimum zone, Eastern Pacific Ocean - ETNP2014_SV_400_PacBio MetaG (Illumina Assembly) | ecosystem: Environmental > Aquatic > Marine > Hypoxic... | reverse complement strand
TCGAACCCGAGACAACGAAGTTTTCTCGCGCTCTTTCCTTTTTGAATTTCATTTAAACTTATTTTGTTCAAGAATCCTTACATATTAAATAATGCTTTCAGCATTATGAATGCGGAGACTAGGATTCGAACCCGAGACAACGAAGTTTTCTCGCGCTCTTTCCTTTTTGAATTTCATTTAAACTTATTTTGTTCAAGAATCCTTACATATTAAATAATGCTTTCAGCATTATGAATGCGGAGACTAGGATTCGAACCTAGGTAAGCACTAAGCTACTGGGACCTAAACCCAGCCCGTTTGACCACTCCGGCATCTCCGCTGAAAACAATTTAGGATATTTTATAGTTTTCTTACGAATCTTTATTTAAAAAAGTTTTAGAATAAGGTTATTTCTTAGATTTAAACTCTTTTTCTTTTTGCTTGATTTTATCTTCAAGTTTAAGTTTTTCTATTAATTCTTTATATCTGTTTCTTATTGTAACTTCTGTTATTCCAGCAATATCAGCAACTTCTCTTTGAGTTTTTTTCTCATCATTCATTAAAGCTGCAACGTACAAAGCAGCAGCAGAAATACCTGCAGGTCCTCTTCCAGATGTTAATTCAAAATCTTCTGCTTGTTTCAAAACCTTTAAAGCATCATTTTGTGTTTTTGGACTTAATTTCAATACAGATGAAAATCTTGAAATATAATCTTTAGGGGAACTTTGCTTTACTTTAATTCCAAGTTTTCTTATTATAAATCTGTAAGTTCTTCCTATTTCTTTTCTTTCAATATCTGAAGCTGTTGACATTTCATCAAGAGTTCTTGGGATATTATATGAGCGACATGCAATATATAAACAAGAAGCAATTACTGATTCCATACTTCTTCCTCTTACAAGACCTCTTTGCAAAACATAATTATAAATTCTTGCTGCTTCATCTTTTACAACATTAGGTAAATTAAGATAAGAAGCAGTAACTCTAAGTTCAGCCATTGCCAACCTAAGATTTCTTTCAATGCTTGTTGAAACTCTTTCTTGCCATTTTTTTAATCTTAAAAATTTTCTAGTATGTTTTGCTTCTAATTTGTAAATATCTGAAATTTCTCCAATATTTGTTGTAAGTCCTTTGTCAAATTTTTGTATGCTTATTGGAGCTCCTCCTCTTCCTTTTTTTTCACCTTTGTCAAATTTGTTTTGTAAATCTATTCCAGTATCAACCATTTTTTCTTCGACAACTAAACCACAATCATTACAAATGACTTCTCCAAGATTTGGATCGTATGTAAGACTTATACTTTCACATTCAGGACATTTTTTTATAGAATTACTAGACATTTGAAATAATATTTTAGAGTTATAGTAAAGTTTATAAATAGTTTACATTTATAAAGCTTTTGATTTTTGTAACATTATAAAGTAATAAAAATAGAATTATTTTATCAAGATTCCGTTGATAATTCCTTCTTGACTTGGCCTATTAGTAATTTTAACTTTTCCAAGTTCGGTTTCAACTATTGTTCCTTTTGTTATTACATTTTGCCTTGCTAAAAATCTATTTGAAGGAGTTTCAAGAACATTTTTTATTTCAATTTTTTTGTTTTTTTCTTTAGCTTTTGTATTAATATTTACAAATTTTGCTTTAAGAAAAAAAGTTTTTTTACTTCCTCCTCTTATTCTTTTTGATTTTCTCTTTTCTTTTCCTAATTTTACCACTGTTTTTTGTCCAGGTCTTTCATACAATTTCTTTTTTCTGCTTTTAATGTACTTTCCACCAGAAATTTTTTTCCCTATACGCATTTTGATTCAATAAATTTATTATTGTTTATTTAAATAAATTTCTATTTATATTTGTTGGTTTTTTAGAAATTTTAAAAAACAAATATTTTTGAGTAAATTTTATTAAAGAAAAGTTTATAAATAAATTTTGCAGAGTTAAAACATGACTAACGGAATTGAAAGACCTTTGGATTTATTGAACAATTCAAAAAATAAAGAGGTTTTAGTACATTTGAAAGGAGATAAACAATTTGTAGGAACTTTGCTAGCTTTTGATATTCATATAAATTTAGTTTTAGATAATACAAAAGAAATGGAAAACAACGAAATAAAAAGAAGTGTTGGATTAACTTTTTTAAGAGGGGATACAATAATCTTTATTTCTCCAGCATCAGTTGCCTTGAAGAAAGAGTAATTTTTTATTCATAACTTATATAAATTAGAAATTCTTTTTTATCGAATGATAAATATAACTTTTTTAGGAACTTCTAGTTCAATCCCTACACTTAAAAGAAATCCAACATCAGTATTATTGACATATAAGGGAGAAAATATTTTAATAGATTGTGGTGAAGGCACACAACGACAATTTAGAAAAGCAAAATTAAATCCTTGTAAAATAACAAGAATGTTAATTACTCATTGGCATGGAGATCATATTTTAGGAATCCCTGGAATGTTACAAACTTTATCTTTAAGTGGATACAATAAAACACTTTTTATTTATGGTCCAAAAGGAACAAAAAAATTTATGAAAAGTCTTTTGAAAACTTTTATTTTTAAATTAAATTATAAAATAGAAATTAAAGAAGTTAAAGGTAAGTTTTTTGAAAATCAAGAGTTTTATCTTGAAGCTAAAGAAATGAATCATGGAATCCCTTGTAATGCTTATACATTTATTAAAAAAGGACAGGTAAAAATAAATAAAGAAAAATTGAAAAAAACAAAACTTCCTTCAGGCCCATTACTTAAAAAATTAAAACAAGGTAAAAATATTACGTATGAAGGAAAAAAATATTTAGCAAAAAATTTAATTTCTAAGGAAAATGATGTAAAAGTTTCTTTTGTATATGATACTGTTTTCAATAAAAAAATTTCCACATTCGCAAAAAATTCCGAATTATTAATTTGTGATTCTTCTTTTCATTCTGATATTGAAAATAAGGCTAAGGAAAATAAACATTTAACTGCAAAACAAGCAGGAGAAATTGCAAAAAAATCAAAATCAAAAAAATTAGTTTTAACACATATAAGTCAAAGATATGATAAAAATCTAAAAGAAATCTTAGATGATGCAAGAAAAGTCTTTAAGAATTCAATTTTAGTTAAAGATTTTGATGTTGTTGAAATTAAGTAATTTTTTAAAACACGAAATAACAAAACATTTTAAATACAATTTCTTCTTCTTTTTAGTAGCCTCTGTAACTCAGCGGATAGAGTGTCAGCCTTCTAAGTAAGATCTTTTAGATCTTTCATTCCTCCTTTCGAGGAAAAGAGGAAAGCTGAAAGTCGCAGGTTCGAATCCTGTCAGAGGCATATCAGCCTTGAGCTTATTTTAAATGAAGGGTTGATAAGAGAAACCTTTATGCCCTTCTTGAGGGTATTGGTTTCCTTTATTGCGGAGGTGGCACAATGGTACTGCATTCGGTTGCAGCCCGGATTTTCGTGGGTTCGATTCCCACCCTCCGCTTTTATAGTAATGTAGTGCCTAACGAAAGATTTAAATATTCTTTTGTAGTGCCTAACGTATGGCATTTATTGTTAAAAAAAAGATTAGTGGAAAAGAATATTATTATCTTAATGAAAATAAAAGAGTTGATGGGAAAGTTAAAACAAAAACCCTTGCATATTTAGGAAAAACAAGAAAAGGAGCAGAAAAGAAAATGAAAGATATTTTAGAAGGTAAAGAGAAAAGCGAAAAACCTAAGAAAAAAGAAATTAAAAAAGTTAAATTAATTCATAAAGAAATTTCAATTGAAGAACTTGCAAGTTTTTGTAAGCGAAAGGGTTTTGTCTATCAATCGTCTGAAATTTATGGAGGTTTTGCAGGTTTTTGGGATTTTGGCCCTTTAGGTGTGGAATTATTCAACAATTTAAAAAAAGAATGGTGGAATTATTTTGTTCAAATAAGAGAAGATGTTGTTGGGATTGATGCAAGTATTATTTCTCATCCTAGAACATGGAAAGCATCAGGACATATAGAAGGATTCAAAGATATTGCTGTTGTATGTAAACAATGCAAAAAATCTACAAAATTAGAATTAAATGAATTTGGAAAAATTAAATGTGATTGTGGAGGGAATTATGAAAAGACAGGTGTATTTGATATGTTATTTAAAACAGAGGTTGGTGCTTTAGATAAAGATATAGCTTATCTTAGGGGTGAAACAGCTCAGTCTATGTTTATGGATTTTAAATTAGTTTATCAAACTTCACGGATGAAATTACCTCTAGGGATTGCACAAATTGGAAGATGTTTTAGAAATGAAATTGCGCCAAGAGATTTTTTATTTAGAAGCAGAGAGTTTCATATTGGTGAATTTGAATTTTTTGTAAATCCTGAAGAGAAAAAATGCAATATTCTGACAAAGAAACATTTAGGTCTAAATTTGAATTTTCTTAATGCTGAAACACAAAAAGATGGAAAGAATATTTTGAAAGAAACTACGATAGGAAAAATGCTTGGTGAGAAAAGATTGGAAGAATGGCATGCTTATTGGTTGGCAGAACAAATTCTTTGGTTTAAAAGTTTAGGTTTGAATGAAATTAAGATTAGAGAACATACTGAAACAGAATTAAGTCATTATTCTTCTGCAACTTTTGATATTGATTATGATTATCCTTTTGGTTCTGAAGAAGTTGCAGGAAATGCAAACAGAGGACAATATGATTTAATACAGCATAAAAAAGAAAGCAAACAAAAAATGGAAATTTTTGATGAGAAAACAGGAAAAAATGTTTTGCCAAAAGTTATTGAACCTACTTTTGGAATGGAAAGAATTTTTTTAGCTTTGTTAACAAAAGCATATTGTAAAAATGATAAAGATGATGTTGTTTTAAAATTAAATCCAAAACTTTCTCCAATAAAAGCAGCAGTGTTTCCTATTGTTAAAAAATCTGAATTTGAAAAATTTGCAAGAAAAATTTTTGATGAGTTAAAAGAAGAATGGAATGTTACATATGATAAATCTGGAAGTATTGGTAGAAGATATGCACGTAATGATGAAATAGGAACCCCTTTTTGCATAACTATCGACGATGAAAGTTTAAAGAGAAAAGATGTAACAATTAGATATAGAGATACAACTGAACAGATAAGAATTAAAGTTTCTAATTTAAAAAATGTTTTAAGAGATTTGATCGAAGGGAAAATTAAATTTGATAATATAGGAAAATTAATTTAATTTTATTTTTAGAAAAACTTTATAAATAATTGATTCTTAATTTAAATAATTAAAAAGAGGTAGAAAAAAATGGCTAAAGCTAAAACGCCAAAGCAACTTGCTTTAAGGATAAAACAACTTAGAAAACAAGTAGCAGATTTAGAAAAGAAAAGGAAAAAAGCAGTCACTTCAACAAAAAAGAAACCAAAGAAAAGAACAGTGAAGAGATCTGTGAAGAAAAGAGTAACAAAGAGAAAATCTGCAAGAAAAAAAAGAAGATAAATTTTTAAATTACTTTTTTTTTATTTTTTTTATGGATGATTGTATTTTTTGTAAAATAGGAAAAGAAAATTCTGAAAAGAAGATTTATGAAAACGATAGTTTTTTTTCTATTTATGACGTAAATCCTCTTGTTGAAGGACATAGTTTAGTTATCTCAAAAAAACATTTTAAAACAATTTTGGATGTTCAAAATAGTTTAGGTTCAGAACTTGTAGATTGTATAAAAAAAACTGTCTTAGAATTAGTAAAAGATTATGATTCAGAAGGATTTAATATTCTAAATAATTTTAATGAAGTTGCAGGACAACTTGTCCCTCATGTTCATTTTCATATTTTACCTAGAAAGAAAGATCAAAATGCAGAATTGACTTTTATAGATAAATCAACTAGGAAAAAAATAAAGATGGCGAAAGAGAAAAAGTAACATTTATGTCTCTGGAGGGATTTTAACCCTCGACCTCGGCCTCATGAGAGCCGCGCTCTAAACCCTGAGCTACAGAGACCAAATTAAGAGATACATATTCTTTAAAAAGATTTTTTTCTTAACATATTTATGGCTTTAGAAATTGATACGCTTGTAGTAAGGTTATCTAAATTAGATAATTTTGGACGGTGGTCTAAATTCATAGATAAGGTGTATTATGCGGAACTGACAGCTACAACTGAAAGTGGTTATAAAAACAGTACTTATAAAGACAGAACAATTCCAGATGGGGGTAGGAAAGGTGTAAATAGGGAAAAACTAGTTAGTCTAGTCACTTCTCATTTAGATAGTCTGATCTCTTATCCAGATCCCATAACTATTGAACAACTTAAACTTTATACTGAAAAAACATTCTTTCCAGTGCCTGAAAGGCAAAAACAGGATGAATGGCAAGTATGGGAATTTGCGCGAGTTATTGAAGAATTTTGCAAAAACAAAAAGATTAACTATGACCATCAATACAATATGCCGAGAGAAAAAGTATTTGATGTAGATTTTGATTTTTCACCGCCTCCAGGGACTCCTGGTGGTGTTTAATAAATGTGTCTAATTCTAAATTTAGAAATATAATCAATTTAAAAGTTTTAAAGCAATTTTTAAAAACTTTGTTTTATTCTTTGAATTATGGTTTTAGGAAATGTTTCAGAATTTATCTTGAATTTTCCACCAGAATTAATTGGAAAAATAGGATTTTTAATTGCAATTTTACAGGCTCTTGGAGGAGTTATTATAATTTATCTAGTTTTTAGTATTATTAACACAATTATAAATAGAAAAAGAAACAAAAAAATTGATGAAGTTTTAGAAGGCATTAATAATATTAACAAAAATCTTAGAGAGATTAAAGGTATTTTAATAAAAAATAAAAAGAAAATTTAAATTAATTTTTTGCCAAAGTTATTTCTATTGTAGATACATTAATTTTTTTACCTTCTTTGTTTTCAAGTTCTTCACTGTCAATTTTTATATCTTTAACATTTAAATTTTTATCTTTTAAGAATCGTTTCCTTACTGCTTCCACAATATCAACTGCTCTGTTTATTGATTTTCCTCTTGCTTTTATTACAACTTCCTTCATATTTTTAGTGGTAAATTGTATAGCTACACTTGTTATATAATTCATAAAAGGTTTTACACCAATAAAAATTACATTGTCCTCTTTTTCATTTGCCATTTTAAATTTCTTGTTTGATTTATGATTCTTTCTTTTCTTTTTCTTGTTTTTTTATTTTTGCCAAAAGACCTGCTGTTTGATTTCTTATTTTTTTGCTTGGCAATGTATTTACTAATAATTTCTTATTTTTTTCAAATTTTTCTGTAAATTCAATACTTTTTTTTAAAAGAGTATTAGCTGTTCTTCTTATGAGCTTTGATTTTATTTTTCCCATATTTGATTATTGAAGAAAAGGTATTTAAGGATTTTGGTATGTTTTATTCTAATTTTCCTATATTGTCTATATTTCTAAGAGCTTCTCTGAAATCAGATATTTTTTTTGGCAATGCCCCTAAGAAAAAAATTGAATATTTTAAATTTTCTTCAGAAGCTTTTTTCCCAGCTTTTACAATTTCTTTTTCAGTTATTCTTTTTTTATTATATGCAAAAAAAAGTTTTTCTTCCCCATTTTCTTTTACTTTTAATACTAATTCATTTTTTCCTATGCTTTCTATACTACTAATTTCTATAAAAGATTTCCTTAAAAAATCCTTAACTTTTTCTAAGAATTTCTCATTTTGTTTAGAATTCTTTGTTTTTACAGATTTTTTTGAAACTTTTTTTATTTTCTCTATTTCTTTCACTTCAGAAGTTTGGGGTTTCTTGAATTTTTCTTGTTTTTCTGTTGAAGGTTTTTTTATAATTTTTTTTGGCTCTAAAATTTCTCTGATTTCTGTTTCTGAAACATTAAAATATTTCCAATAAATTTCTTCATCTTTCTTAAAAGGTATTGCAAAATCTTTTAGTTCTCTTAGAGCAACTCTTATTGCAGGTTCTTGCTTAGAATCTTTTAGAAATTTTTCTTCTTTCAATAAAAGAAAAGCTTCTTTTTCTTTGCTTTTCAAAAAATTAGAAAATTTTTCCAACATAAATTCTTGTCCAGGAATAAAATAAATGGGGGAACTTCCAACCCTCATATTACTTATTTTTATTTTTTTTTCAGATAAAAGCTCTGAAAGAAATGCTGATGCAAATAAAATACTTAATTCAGTTTCTCTTGCAATATGAATTGGGAGTGATGGACCTCTTCTTTTAAAAATAGAGATTATTTTTTCTTTTATAGGAATTGTATTTTGGGTTGGCATTGTTCAGAAGAAAAATATCTAGATTATAAATATTTTTAATATTTTTTATTTTAAGGTTTTAACCAGCTAACTTCATAATAAGTTATATCACCTTCTTCATCAACTATTGCTAAAAGCAAATTTTTCTTTGTCGAATGTGCAACTCTATTTTTTGCAGAAAATTCATGCCATGTTAATTTTTTTGATTCATGATCAATAAAAACAATCCATTTTGCATGCTTTTTCCCGGGCTTTGCACCTTTAGGATAAATCCTGAAATCTGCTCCAAATTTCAGCGCTGTTTTTATAACATATCCTTTTTGTCTTAAATCTTTGAAAACAGGATATTTTATCTGAATTTTTTTGTCAAATTTTTGGAATTTTCTTAGTAATTCTTTTTCTGAAATTTTTTTATTTCTTGAAAAAATATCCATTTTTTTCTTTTCAACAAGAAATAATGCTTCTGAAAAAGAATATTGAATTGTTTCTCCAACTTTTTCTCCGAAATGACTTTTTTTATGCAAGAAATAAGCTTCAGCTGAATTACTTGAAACAATTTCTCCAAGGATATTAGATTGAATTTTTTGCATAAATAAAAGAGTGAAAAGTAATATTTAAAAGTTGTTGAGTAATCTTTTTATTATGACTTATAATTTCAAGAAAATAGAAGCTAAATGGCAAAAGAAATGGGAAGAAAAAAAAATATTTGAAGTTGCGCCAAATGGCGTACCTTCTGCAGAAGGCAAAGAAGGAAAAAAAGCACCAAAGGGCATGACTTCTTCGCCAAGTAGGTCTGGAAGAAGGTCTAAATATTATGTTCTTGAAATGTTTCCTTATCCATCTGCTTCAGGTTTGCATATGGGTCATGCTTTAAATTATACTATTGGAGATGTTTTTGCCAGATACAAGAGAATGCAGGGATTTAATGTTCTTTATCCAATGGGTTTTGATGCTTTGGGGTTGCCTGCAGAAAATGCAGCAATACAGGCAGGAGAACATCCAAAACCTTTTACCAAGAATGCAATTAAAAATTATATTAGGCAAATGAGAGAATTAGGTTTAAGTTATGATTGGTCAAAAATTGTTTCCACAATGGAATCAGAATATTATGTATGGAATCAATATTTTTTCTTGAAAATGTTAGAGAAAGGACTTGTTTATAGAAAAAAAGCTCCTGTTAATTTTTGTGAAAAGTGTAATACTGTTCTTGCTAATGAGCAGGTTCATAATGGAAAATGCTGGAGGCATGAAAATACAAAAGTTCAAATTAAACAACTTGAACAATGGTTTATTAAAACAACTACTTATGCTGAAGAACTTTTAGATAAGATAGATGAGTTGCAATGGCCAGACAGAGTTAAAATTATGCAGAAGAATTGGATTGGAAAAAGCAAAGGTGCTGAAATTATTTTTGAGATTATCCCTAAAGTGATGACCTCTAAAGAGGCCTCTAATGATAAGTGGCCTGTTTTTACAACTCGTCCTGATACAATTTATGGTGTTACTTTTATGGTTATTTCTGCACAACATTCTAAATTAATGGAACTTGTTACAGAAGAAAAGAAGAATGAAGTTGGGAAATTCTTGCACCGCTCGGTGTACCCCCAAACACTGAATGCTAGGGCAAAAAAAATTAAAACTATTTCTGAGAAAGGGTTGAATTCTAAAGCACCCAACCAAGTAGGTCTTAAAGAGGGTGTACCCTCTTCTAAAGGGAATAAAGACATAACTGAAGAGGGCAATAAAGAAGGTATATTCACAGGAAGTTATGTAATCAATCCAATAAATAATGAAAAAATTCCTGTTTATGTGGGAAATTTTGTTGTTGCAGATTATGGTTCAGGGATGGTTATGGGAGTTCCTGCACACGATCAAAGGGATTTTGATTTTGCTAAGAAATATAAAATTCCAATCAAGGAAGTTATCAAAGGAGGAAATATAAAGAAAAAAGCTTATGTTGATGAAGGTGTTTTAATTAACTCTGATAAATTTGATGGTCTTAAAAATAAGGAAGCAAAAGAACATATTATAAAATATTTAGAAAAGAAAAATTTAGGAAAGAAAACAATCCAATACAAATTAAGAGATTGGTTAATTTCAAGACAAAGATATTGGGGAACTCCTATTCCAATTATTTATTGTGAAAAGTGTGGGATTGTTCCCGAAAAGAATTTACCTGTTCTACTTCCAGAAAGAGTGAAGTTTGGAAAAGGAAATCCTCTTGCAACAAATAAAAATTTTGTTAATGTTAAATGTTCAAAGTGCAAAGGCAAAGCAAAAAGAGAAACCGATACAATGGACACTTTTTTTGATAGTAGTTGGTATTATTTAAGATATTGTGATAATAAGAATAATAAAGAAGCATTTGGCAAAAAGAAAGTGAAATATTGGATGCCTGTGGACCAATATATTGGAGGGGTGGAACATGCTTGTATGCATTTGATTTATGCACGATTTTTTACTAAATTTTTAAGGGATTTAGGATTTTTGGATTTTGATGAACCTTTTACTAAATTGTTTAATCAAGGAATGTTATATGGTTCAGATGGGGAAAAAATGTCAAAGTCAAAAGGAAATGTAATTAATCCTGATGAAGTTTCTAAAAAATATGGGATGGATACTGCTAGATTTTTTTTATTGTCTTTAGCAGCTCCAGATAAACCAAGAGATTGGAGTGATGAAGGAATAAAAGGAAGTTTAAAGTTTATTAAAAAAATTATAGATTATTTTCAAATCGTGGAAATAAAAAAAACAGATAAGAAAATAGAATCCAAATCAAATAAAACAATTAAGGAAGTTACAAATTATATTAATAATTTTAAATATAATTTGGCAATAATTAAAATAAGGGATTTGTTTAATTCATTTCCTAAAGAGAATAGTAAAAAAGTTTTGGAAAATTTCCTTAAGTTGTTGCATCCTTTTTGCCCCCATATTACAGAAGAACTTTGGGAAAAACTTGGAAATAAAAATTTTATTAGTTTGGAAAAATGGCCTAAATATGATGAAAAAAAGATTGATGAAAATTTAGAAAAACAAGAGCAGTTTGTTAAAAAGATTGGAGAAGATATTAATCATATTAAAGAAATAGTTAAAATAAAAAATCCAACGGTTTATGTTTATGCAATTCCTTCTGATTTACCAATTATAGAAGAGAATAAAGAGACTATTTCTACAATGTCTGGGGCAATTGTAATTCCTTATGCTGTTAATGATAAAAATATTCATGATCCTGAAGGTAAAGCAAAAAAAGCTAAACCAGGAAAACCTGGAATTTATATGGAATAATTTTTAGATTAGATAATTTTTTATAACTTCTTTAATATTATTATCTATGGTTAAAAAGAGGTCTTCTAAAATGAAACCTGCTAAAAGTTTTTTTTGGTATATTTCTCATGAAAAACATCTTTCTTTTTTATTCTCTTTAATATTTGTTTTAATTTTGATATCTTTATTTTTTTTATTTCAAACAACAGAAGAAAAAGCATTAATTTGTAATGATGGAACTCTTTATGACGCTTGTTCTTTGAATAGGCCTTATTACTGTTCTAATGGAATTTTAATAGAGAAAGCATCTTTATGTGGATGTCCTGGAATTTTTAATGAAAAAAATAATTCTTGTATTTCAGACTATCATGAAAATCCAAAACAAATAACTTTGAAGTATATTCTTGAAGATAATGAAAGTGAAATTAATTTTACAGTTTATGAAGAAATGATGGGTTATGTATCTGAAATTTCTAGATCAATTGATTATAAAGGTGAAGAAGAACCATTAAGAGTAGATTTTAAACTTAAAAATATTAATGAAGAAAATCAAAGAGAGTTTCTTTTACCTTTAGTTGTCGAAATTCAAAATCTTGTTTCTGATAAAGATGAACAAGCAAGAATTGCAATAAGTATTGTGCAGAATATTCCTTATGGTTTTTCAAATAAAACTTCGAGACTTTCTGGAACAAATTCTGTTAATTATTTAAGATATCCTTATGAAGTTCTTTATGATTTTCAGGGAGTTTGTGGTGAGAAATCCCAATTACTTTCATTTTTGCTAAAAGAACTTGGTTTTAAGACAGCAATATTTTATAATCAACAAGAAAATCACGAATCTGTTGGAGTAAAATGTCCTATTGAAGAAAGATGGTGGAATACTGGATATTGTTTTGTAGAAACATCAGGGCCTTCGATAATAACAGATACATCAATAACTTATGCTGGAGGAATTGTTTTGGAATCTAAGCCAGAAGTTATGAAAATTTCTAATGGATTTTCTTTAAGTAGGGGATTGCAAGAATATGAAGATGCTGAAGATCTAATGGAAATAAACAAAAAAGTAAGGGAGACTAAGGAAATAAATTTTCTTGATAATTTAAGGTTAGAAGAACTTAAAGAAAAATATGGTTTACTTGATGAATATAATTTATTCTAAAATAGCTTTACTTTGACCACGCTTGGACGAAGTAATACAATTCTCATTTGAGAATTGCTTTTATTCTTCTAACGCCTGCAGAAGAAGATTCTTCTTTTATAATTTTAAATTTTCCAAGTTCTTTTGTATTTTTTACATGAGGTCCTGCACAAATTTCTTTACTAACTTTATCTATTGAATATACAGAAACTTTTTCCTTATATTTTTCATCAAAAATTCCTGTAGCTCCTTGTTTTTTTGCTTCATTAACAGATAATTCTTGTTTTTTTATTGAAACTTTTTTTTCTATAATTGAATTGACAAAATCTTCTATTTTTTTTATTTCTTCAGAAGTTAATTTTCTGTCAAAATTAAAATCAAATCTTAATCTTTCTGGAGTGATATTGCTTCCTCTTTGTTCAATATCTTTTTTCAGAACTTTTTTTAAACCAGCTAACAATAAATGCGTTGCTGTATGAAGTTTAGTTGTTTCTTCACTAGAATCTGCTAAACCTGATTTAAACTTTCCTGCTGATGCTGTTCTTGAAAGTTCTTGATGTTTTTTTAGTTCTTTTTGGAAACCTTCTTCATTGAATTTTATCTTCTTTTCTTTTAATTCTTCTTCAATCATTTCAAAAGGAAAACCATAACTTTGATATAATAGGAAAGCATCTTTTTCTGATAAGTTCTTTTTATTTTTTGTCAAATTTAAGAAAACTTTCATTCCTTTTTCTAATGTTTCTAAAAACTTATTTTCTTCTTTTTCAAGTTCTTCAAGAATTTTTTCTTTATTTTTTTCAAGATCAGGATAATCATCATAGATTTTGAAAACAGGTTCTGCAATTTTTGTTGCGAAATTTTTTATTTCTAATTTTTTTCCATATCTTATAGCTCTTCTTATTAATCTTCTTAAAACATAACCTTGTTCAGAGTTTCCCGGGATGATTCCATCTGCAATTATAAAAACAGCTGTTTTTACATGGTCTGCTATTATTCTCATAGATTTTTCATTTCCCTTATATTTTTTGTTTGAAAGTTTTTCAATTTGTTTGATTATTGGTTGCCATATTTCTGTTAAGTAATTATCATCAAAACCATTTATTACTGCTAAAATTCTTTCAACACCTCTTCCATTGTCTATATTTTTTTGTTTTGCCTCATTGTAATTTCCTTTTTTAT
>Ga0187833_10004417_pt1 | contig 13771 bp, 13 predicted proteins | sample ETNtaG_37_FD_167968 | JGI IMG/M metagenome (GOLD analysis project Ga0187833, IMG submission 167968) | Marine microbial and viral communities from oxygen minimum zone, Eastern Pacific Ocean - ETNP2014_SV_400_PacBio MetaG (Illumina Assembly) | ecosystem: Environmental > Aquatic > Marine > Hypoxic... | reverse complement strand
AGCCTTTCACGATTTTTAAAACTGTATCAATTTTAGTTATCTTTGTAGGAGTTGTTTTAATTCGATTTTCTTAGTTTTCCATTTTTGAAAAGAATTACGTTTTTAGTATCTTGTTTAGTATCTTGGCTAGTTAAATTAATATAACGAATGACAGATCGGCTAAATTTTGGTGGGCTCTTATACAATTTATCTTGTTTTTTTCCGTTATATCTTCTTTTTAGAATTTGTTTTTGAAGCTGGAATGTTATGTTCCCATAATCCTCTCTCTCAGTTCCCCGGCCCATTAATCTTTTGATATAATTCAAAATCATATTTATCCACCTTTTTTACTTCGCTAAATGCAGGTTCCTTAAGAGATTATGGATGGTAGTAACTATGTGTACTACCGAAAAGTAAGTAGCCTGCACCTAGCAAATCAGATTTTTACAAAACCTAAGTAACAGGGTAACCGACCTGGATTAATTATTATTGATCTAAGACAAAAATTCAAAATTTCTACTATAAGGATAATTTTAAACTAAGTGAAAAAAATTGCGGTATCAGGAGCGGAATCAAGCTGCCGGCACAAACCTTTTCAGGCCGCGTTAGTAGTTCGCTAGCTTATGAAACTAGTGATCAACTTAAAAAACCAAATGGTTCTAGAATAGCTGTATTTGAAGTAGGAAGGTTTGATGCTCATGCAGTTTTTTCATATTCGTATATTAATCTATGATTAATTATTATTGATTCATACCCAAATTTATTTTCGTACGACTAATTTTTACGTTTTTTTTTATCGGATATATAAGTCTATTATCCTCAGAATTTTTTTTCATATCATAAATTAAGAAATCTAAAGCTTTGCCTAGTTCGACAATACCAAATAATTCATTTTGCACAAAATATTTTTGATATGCTTTAATATCAGTTAGTAATTGATCAGTTTTTTTTTTAATTCCTGTAGCATTGACCTTTGATAAATCTCTAACATAAAATTTATATTTAACTTTTTTTTCTAAACCATTTTCATCAATATAATTTCCCACAAAATCTTTAAAATATCTATAAGATACCCTCACTTTTTCCTCTACATAATGAGCCGGAGTAAATCCTAAATTTGTAAAATCAAGACCTACGGAAAAATACTTTGCATTTTTTTTATGTAAATAACTAAAAGGTGAATCATCACCAAAACTGCTAGTATGTTTGAGATTGTATAAAATTTCCCTATCCTTTCCACAAACAGCAAATGAATGTATTGGATTTGTTGTTCTTTTAAAATCTTTTCTTTTCAGCGCAATTTTTGCAATGGATCCAGTCGCTGGAGAAGTATTGTGGTAATGAAAAGTGATGCCTTTACAAAAATCATAATTATATGTTGGAATTAACAAAGTGCCTTCTTTGCCAATTTTTTCTAGCACAGAATCAATAAATAAATTTATGTCAAAATATTTGTTATTTTTTTTATAAGTATGAAGTAAAAAAGACACGTCTGAAACCAACATGATCGTATCGCCCTTATTTAAGTTAAAGTCCTTTAGTAAATGCCTAAACCCAAGCGATGTGCCGATCATATAAATTTGTTGTTACTAATATTTTTACGTTCTAAAAATATACTGTTCAATTATTGAACTATCAACTATTTTCTGTTACCACATGCTTAGCGCTAGATGCTTAAGACAAATGAGGTTATTTTTATGTTTTGTCTGGGTATATTGAATGTAGTATAGAATAGATTTTTTAAGCAATTTAATGATAATGGGATTATTAACATGCGAATAAGTTCAAATTTGAATTCAGGTGAGAAAAAATCTGTTTTAAATAATGAAAAGACCATTTTCAAATCTCCTATAAGAAAACAAATTATTAATTTAGATAGCTTACCTTATTACGATAGATCCTTAGTAAATTATGAAAAATATCATCAATATATAGGGCATGCTGGTGTCAAATATTCGGTGGCAGTACAAGCTACTAGAGGATGTCCATATAGATGCTTCTACTGTGATGTTTATAAAACGACATTGCATCACTTTCGAAGATCCGTGAACAATATATTTGAAGAAGTAAAAACTTTGGCCGAATTAGGAATAAAAAGAATAGAATTCATTGATGATATTTTTAATGTTAAAGCAAAAGATTTTAAAGAATTTTTTAGATTGGTCTTAAGACATAAATTAAAACTTAATTTTTTCTTTCCAAGTGCTTTAAAAGGAGATTTGCTTGATAAAGAAGGTATCGACCTAATGGTTGACGCGGGAGGACTTGGAGTCAATATATCTCTTGAAAGCGCATCAGAAAGAATGCAAACGGTTATGAGAAAATATTTAAATTTGGATAAATTTTATGAAAACGCAAGATACATAACAGAGAAGTATCCTCATATTATTTTAGGATTAAATGCAATGCACGGTTTTCCTACAGAAACTGAAAAGGAGGCCATGATGACTCTAAATTTCATAAAGAGTTTAAAGTGGATTCATTTTCCTTATTTATTAACGGTAAGAGCTTTTCCCAATACTGAAATAGAAAAATTTGCAAGAGAACAAGGAATATCTGATGAGTTAATAAAAAAATCGCAAGATCTTTCATATGAGGATGCGGCATCATCATTAGTTTTTTCACAAAATTTCACAAAAGGTGTTAAAACTCTTTTTTTAAAAGATTACGTTTTAGATAAAGAAAGATTGCTTTCAGTTTTACCTTATCAAATGAAATCTTTTTGTGAAGATGAATTAAATCAAAAATATAACAGTTATTTTCCAACTAGAGTTAAAACATTAAATGACCTACTAAAATTAGCAAATATTAATAGATCTGAACTAAAGAGACAAAAATGCTTAGAAGAAGAAAGGTTAATGGTTCCCAATATTAATACAAAAATTAAGAAAAAATTCCCTGTAATTAGAAAAAACAAAAATGCGCTAAAAATTTTATTTATAAATCTTTCAGGATACTTTTCAGGAGATTCGGATTCGCAAGAAAGAGTATTGATGGAACCGCCTCTTGGATTAATTGCTTTGTTGAGTTATTTAAACAGAGAATGCAAAGAAAAAATTAGCGGAAAGATAGTTAAATCTAGAATGGACTTCGATAGTTATCCGGAGATGATTAAAATGATTAAAGATTTTGGGCCAGATATAATTGGTATTAGTGTTATGACTTTTTATAAAAATTTTGCTCATAGAGCTGTAAATTTTATAAGAGAACAGGACATTAATATTCCAATCTTTATGGGAGGACCATATCCAACGGGAGATTATGAGGATGTTTTGCAGAATAAAAATATAGACTTATGTATGCTTGGCGAAGGTGAAAAAACTTTAACAGAGTTGGTAGAATACATGTTAAATAATGGAAACAAATTGCCAACTTATGAAATACTAAAACAAATTCCTGGAATCGCATTTTCCACAAATAAGTTTAATAAATTAAACCCATGAAAAAATTAAAGATTTTTTTGGCAGATCTGTCGCATAATTATATGCTAACCTCTCAACAATACATGCCTTATACGGTTGGGTTAGTTGCCAGTTATACAAAAAAGATTTTTGGTGACTTAATAGAAGTCAGATTGTTTAAATATCCTGACAAACTTTATAAGGCTTTGAATCAGGAAGGCTGCGATGTTCTTGGATGTACTACTTACGTTTGGAATTATAATCTGGCTCACTGGGCATGTAGAGTTGCTAAAGCAAAAAATCCTAATGTAATTACGGTTCTTGGAGGTCCAAGTTTTGTAAAAAAAACCAATCTTAAAAAAGAATACTTTTTAAAAAATGACTATATTGATGTCAGAGTTCCCTATGAAGGGGAAATTGCTTTTTCAAATTTGCTTAAACTAATTTTAAAGCATGGGATAAAAAATAAAAATAAAATATTTAGCGGTATAATTGATGGTTGTGTATATTTAAATAAAAAAAGTAATCAGTTGGTTGAGGGTGGACAACCCAGAATTCAGTCATTAGACATTGTTCCCTCGCCTTATATAACGGGATTAATGGATGAATTTTTTGACGGCAATTTAGGTCCTACAATACAAACTACTCGCGGCTGTCCATTTAAATGTAACTTTTGTCATGAATCTGACGACCATTTTCACAAAATAAAAAAGCATGAAATTCAATTTGTACATGAAGAACTTGAATATATAGGCAAAAAGGCTCACGAAACAAAAACGGTTGCATATCTTTCTGTTGCAGATTCGAATTTTGGAATGTTTTTAAAAGATAAGTTCGTATCAGAAAAAATATTAGAACTGAATAAAAAATATAATTGGCCACTAGGAATAATAATGTCAACAGGTAAACACTTTGAAAGAGTTTTTGAAACTACATACATGTTAAAAGATTTATTTGATTTTACAATGTCGGTGCAATCGATGAGTCAAGATGTTCTTGATGTCTCGGGAAGAACAAACATACCAGTAACTAAATTTAAAAAATTTGCAGAAATGCTAAGAAAAAAAGGCAGACCTACAACTTCCGAAACACTTCTTCCTCTTCCTAAAGAGTCTCTTAAGAGTTTTTTTAAGGGTATGAAAGAGTTGATAGAAATGAAAGTCTCAAGAATTGTTTCGAATACATTAATGTTTCTTGATGGAACGGTATATGAAGATAAAGAATATACAGACAAATATGGATATGTATCTAAATACAGACTTCTTCCTAGGCAGTTTGGAATTTATGGAGGTGAAAAAATTTTTGAAACTGAAAAGGTTGGAATAACTACTAATACATTGAGTTTTAAAGACTATCTCGAAACAAGAAAATTCGCTTTTATAATAGAAATGCTTTTTAATAGTAAAATATTTCGCGAGATAGAATATTTCCTAGAAGATTACAAATTTAGTTATTACGAATATATTTACTTTGTATACAAAAATTTAAAAAATGCTCACCCTGATATTCAAAATATAATGCAATCATTTGAGAGACAGTCTGTTCAAGAATTAAAAGATTCCGAAGAGTCGTTGAGTAAGTACTATAGCCGAGAAGATAATTTTAAAAAAATACTTAATGGAGAGGAAGGTGGAAATCTAAAATATATACATAAAGCATTATTGCTTTCCAAATATCAGAACGTTTGGTTAGATTTTGCTTTGAATCATTTAAAAAAGTTTTTAATTTCCAATGAAATTAAAATCGGTAAAGATTTTAATAATATTATTTCCTTTATTAGGTGTAAGTTTGATGGAATTCTTGATGCAAGTAAAACTCGTGTTGCAATTAGCAACAGCTTTGATTTTGATATAATTAAATGGATAAATCAAGAAAATCGAACAAGAAGACCGCTCAGAGAATTTAAAAATGGACGTAGAATTAGAATAAAATTTACTTATGACAAAAATCAAATTACAGAAAGAGATTATCACTTTAAAAAATATAAACCTAACAACCGCTTAAATTTATCAAATATTATGTTGGCTATAAGACCGCAGCAAAAACTTTTTCGTAAATATCAGCATGCTGAATAAAAAGTTTAAAAGAAATAAAAAACGATCAAGATTACATAATTATTTGTAATCAAAGAAGAAAACGTACAATTAGTATTGCCATTCAATTTATTAATCAAGGTATATCCAAAGAAACAATAAAAAAATAATTAGATTTCAATTTTATACCTCTCAACAAGTATTTGTTTTCCTTTTTTAAAAGAACTTAAATCAACAACATCGTCTGTTTCCATTGTAATTTTGAATTGTTCTTCAAGTGCGGCTACTAAAGTCATGTGTCCTATAGAATCCCATTCGTTAATTTCGTTATATTTTAAACTTTCTAATTTTGAATTACTAACGTTGAAAGTTTTAGTAAATACTTTTTTATATTTATCTAGATTTGTCATTTTCTAAAATTTTTAAAATATCTTCTACGATTTTTTCTGCTGTCAGTCTATGTTTTTCTTGTAAAAATTTATAATCTCCTCCCTTGCCATATGTATCTTTAATACCAAGGATCAATTGTTTAGGAGAATCTTTCAGACTAGAGTTATACTCTGCGATTGCGCTACCGAGACCACCAATAATATTGTGTTCTTCGACTGATACAATTAATTTTGAGTTACAAGCTTTGTCGATTGAAATTTTATCAATAGGTTTTATAGTGTGCATATTTACTACTTTGCTCGACAAATTTTTAGATTCTAAAATTTTTGCTGCTTCCAAACTTTGAAAAACCATCGAACCTGCACAAAAAATTGTAATATCTTTTCCTTCTTTTAAAGTTATGGATTTTCCAATTTCAAAGTCGTAATCTTCTTTGTAAACTATAGGATTGTTCGACGACCCTGTTAATCTTATATAAGACGGTTTTTCTGATTTTACGGCTTTTTCTAGTGCTTTTACCGTTTCTAAAGAATCTGCGGGAGAAATAATTGTTATTCCTGGAATTGATCTAAGAATTCCAACATCCTCAATACAACAATGGGTATACCCTAATGTACCTAATGATAATCCACTAGCTATTCCTACCATGCATATTCTTTGCCCCATATATCCAAGATTTACTTTTATCTGCTCACAACATCTCATTGTTTGAAAAGGTGCAAAAGTAGTAGTAATTACATTAAAATTTTCACTAGCCAGTCCTGCTGCAACACCTATCATATTTTGCTCAGCTATACCTAAATCAAGATACTTTGTCGGATAGGTTTTCCTAAACCTATCTAATCCTGCAGATGTAGAAACATCGCATGTCAGAATCATTAAATTATCAATTTCTTTTGCCAATTCTAAAGCAGCAATACCTAAAGTAGCTCTGGCGCCTATAGTAGACCAAATCTTAATATTTTTATCATTAATATTCATAAATTTTTTATTCTTCGTTTAATTCTTTAAGAGCTTTTTCGTAAAAAGATTTACTTAATATTGAATGATGCCAATCGTTATTATTTTCAGAAAAAGAAAAACCTTTTCCTTTGACTGTATTTGCAATTATTGCTTTAGGTTTATCAATTTCTTTACTTTCTTTAAAAAAATTACAAAGTTCTTGAATATTGTGACCGTTAAGTTCGGCGGCATACCACCCAAAACTTGACCATTTATCCTTTAAATTTTCCACATTCATTATTTCTTTGTTTGATCCGGTTTGTTGAAAATTATTCTTATCAATTATTGCATAAAGATTATTAAGTTTAAAATGGGGAGCCGCCATAGCAGCCTCCCAAATTGATCCTTCATTACACTCCCCGTCACCAATAACAACATATACATTAAAATTACTTCCTTTTTTTTTTGATGATATTGCAACACCTATACCAAGCGAAAGGCCCATTCCAAGAGATCCGTTGGAAAAATCTATTCCTAAATTTTTATTAATGACCGGATGTCCTAAAAGATTGGTGTCATTTTTTTCAAATGTTTTTAGTTCATCTTTTGAAATATAACCAACTTCACATAGCGCTGCATAGTAAGCTAAGCATGCGTGTCCTTTGCTTAATATAAATCTATCTCTTTTTTCCCACTTTGGATTTTTTTTATCAATTCTCATTTGAGAAGCGAACAGAGTAGAAATAATCTCCGTAATGGATAATGCTCCACCAAAATGTGCACTACTAGCTCCCGCGGATACTGCCATTTCGAGAATATTTTTTCTTACATTAAACGCAAAGGTTTTTATATTTTCTAATTGATTTGATTCTTTCGCGCTCATTACGTCACATCCCCCCGTCAACTCTTATAACCTGACCAGTAATATAACTTGAAAGATCTGATGATAATAAAAGAGCTACATTAGCAATTTCTTCTGGATTAGCTATTCTTCTTAATGAAATTTTTGACAAAACGTTATTAACAGTCTCTTTTGGAGTATTTTGTTTCATCATATCGGTATCAGTAAGTCCAGGAGCGATTGTGTTTACTCTTATGTTAAATGGTCCTAATTCGCGTGATAAAACTTTTGACTGTACAATTAAAGCACCCTTGGCAGATGAATAAGCGCCTCTTCCTTCATTGCCATCTAGTGCTGAACTTGAAGAAACATATAATATACTTCCCTTTTTATTTTTAGCCATAGATTTTAAAATATATTGAGTAAAATTTGCTTGTGAAAAAAAATCAATTTCGAAAATTTCCTTTAATTTTTTAATTGAAGTCATTTGAAAAATTGCAGTATGTATAATAGCTGCATTATTAATTAAAATATCTATCGGTTTGTTTGACGAAAGTATTTTGTTGGCCGCTTCCTTAATTTGATTTTCACTGCTTAAATCAAATTGGATAGGAATAATTTCATTTTTAGTTTTTTTTTCTACATCATTTATAAAAGATTGAAATTCCTTATCAATATTCCTGACACAAGCAAAAATTGTTGCACCGTTAAAAGAAAAAACTTCAAGGATTTTTTTTCCTATACCTCTATTACAGCCCGTAATAACTGCAGTTTTGTTTTTTAGTAGCATTGCTTAATAAAATCTTCTTTTTCAAAAATATCTTTAGCTAAAGCAGGCCTAAATATGGTTTGTCCGCTTTTTGTCATAAATTTTTTAATAAATTCTTTATCTTCTCCTGCCAAACATAAATCACTATGATTTTTGAAATATTTTATGCTAAATCCATAATCTACAATATCTTTCAAAGAACTTTCAAAAATATTTCCTATTTTAATATGGACATAGGGACAAACCAAGACGTCTCCTATTGGGGTTATGTAAAGTCTATTTACGGTAGTGCAGCCTAAAATTTTCTCATGGTTTCTATCAAATGGGTTCCAGATATTTCTCACAAGATTTTTATATTCTTTTCTAATTTTTCTTAAATATTCTCGATCTTTTTCATCACAAATTATATCTGTCATTTTCTGCCACATGCCAGAAGGAACAGCAACATTTAAGAGAGTTTTATAGTTATTGTTTTTTGAATAATCCAATAGCTCTTTAAAATGATCAGTATTAGCATTGTAGTGACCAACGGTAATATTTAGATATGGATCCATACCTGCATTTTGAACGTGTTTAAGTCCTTCAATTGCTCTTTTCCACGAATCCTTTTTCCCCCTGATTTCATCATGTATTTTTTCATCCATACTATCTATACTAACCGATACTCTGCTAACTTTATATTCTGCCAGCTTTGTAGCCATCTTTTTATCCAAATGATACCCGTTTGTAGTGAGATATAGATAAAATCGTTCTGGTCTTATAGCTTCTAAAACTAAAAATAATTTTTCTGGTTGCAGAAGTAACTCGCCACCTTGTAAATCAAATTCAAAATATCCTAACTCATCAGCTTCATCCGCAAGTTTTTTAATTGCAACTAAATCTAGATATTCTTTTACATGATCTCCTTTTGGAGAATTAGTAAAGCAATATTTACATCGTAGGTTGCAAGCATTATTAAAATTTAAATCTATTCCTCTTGTTTTAGTTCCAACTTTGCCATCATTTTTTTGAACATAGTCGTAAAATTTTCTTAGTTTTTCGACTAATCGCGGTTTTTTTAATAATGAGGAAGCTATGGGCATATAATTTTCTACTTTAATATATTTGATTCCTTTAAATTATACTTTTTAATTTCATCTGGCAATATTAGACAAAATTCAGCTTTGCAGACCATTTGCTTTTGGATAAAACCTGCTCCCTCACAAATTGCTAAACCGCGTTTAAAATTTTTAATTTTAGTTTCGATATAAAATCTACTATTGGGAAGAATTTTTTTTATAAATTTTATATTGTTTGCTGTAGTTAAATACATCGTTTTACCTTTATTATTAGGCAAAGTTAAAATTGATAGTGCACACATTTGAACAAGACTCTCAATTTGCAGCATCCCTGGCATATTAGGATCATTTGGCCAATGAACCTTAAAAAACCACTCGTCTTCTTTAAGATCTTTGTACCCTTTTGCACTTTTTCCGGGAATAACTTCGTCTACATAATCTATCATCAAGTAAGGATGGCGATTTTGTTGATATTCGTGTATTCCTTTTAGATCTAGCTTAAAACCATCCATATTTTTATTTATTTTAAATCAATTATTCTTGTTAAAGATTTATCCAAATTATAACCGTCCCAAACAAATCCAATATCCAGAGCCTGTCCAACAGGAACTATTCTATCAATCCCCTTTAATCTATTAGTTAGAACAAAATTTGATAATTTATTTTGACTTACCCCGTAATAGACTAAAGTTTGAAATTTTGAATTAACTAATTCAGCGCAACAATTTATGTCTTTTGAGTTATATTCGTAAAAATAACCAAATTTCCCCTTAAGTTTTTCAAAATTTTTAGGTAGTTTTTTTATCTTTATTCGATAAATAAGATTTTCATTTAAATGAAATTGGTCAATGTAATCGAGTTCAATAGCATCTGAACAAAGTTGTTCAAATTTATCAATAACATTAATTTCATCAAGAACATATTTTAATTTTACATATTTTATTAATTCATCCCAAAATTTATTTTTTGCTTTTGTAATATTTTTATTCGATCCTAACCAAATTATTAAATGCGGTGATGAACATGCATTTTGATCCATTATGTACGTATCATTATAAAATTGTTCAATTAATTTTTTTAGTTTGATGTTTGAAATTTTATTAACAGACGTAGAATCAATGACACAAAAAGAGTACTTATCACCGAAACTGATATCAATCACTCTATTTTTTGTTTCAAATTTTTTTATTTTTTTTATTGTTTCATCTCCACCCCAGATTATTCTTCCATCTGCTTTGCAAGAGAATTCTTTGGTTATCTCGTCATTTTGTGAATCATATTGCAATAAACTGTTCATTTTTTTTATTATTTTGAATTTTTTTTTATTAAAATTATATGTAATTTTTTTACATATTATATTAATTTGCGGAAAATTTTTTGAAGGCAACTTAACCAAATTAGCATTTCCAGTTAATAGGCCAAATGCAAAAGAAAAAGCAAAATTTACAGGAACATTTGATGGAGTCACATGAAATACCAATCCTAATCCAAGACGTAATTCGCTACCGATTAACTTTTTTTTTATAATATTAATATTTGCTTTTCTGCACCAAAAAGCAAAAGAAATTACATCTGAAAATTTTTGAGCAAATTTATCTTTTATTAATGATTGAGATAGTTCATTTAAAAATTCACAAGTAAGCGAATTAAATGGAGTTATTGGTCGCGTTTCTAATTCTTTTTTTCCAATAACAAACTTAACGTTATTTATTTTATTCATACATCGCTACAGCCTCTTAATTCAGCATCTTTTAATCTTCCTTTAACTATAAAATATTTTCCCAATCTTCCACATTTACAATCATCTTCACCTACAATTTTTCCAAGATCTTCCGAGAGGATGTTGTGACCAGGATAACTTGTGGGAAGTAACGACAACAATTGTATTAAACCATATTCATTAAATTTGCAGTTCACAAATTTTTTATCTCTTATTAAAATATCTGAAAAGATTGAACAGTGTAAAAAACCTTTCTCACACTCAACAAAAATCGATCCTGTTTGCTCTGCCATTCCATAATAGTTAAATATGTTTTTTACACCAAGCATTTTTTTAATAGATTTCTTAAAATCTACATTGCTTACTTTTTGTCTGTCCATTTTTTTCCATCCGCCACCGTGTAAAACTATTCCGTTTTTAAATAAACATTTTTTGTTAAGTTTTATTAAATTTTTATAAAAATTTTGCCAAATTAAATAGGTAAAACCAAAAATTAAACAATTATTATTTTTGTATTTATTAAAAAACCTATCAATTTCACTAACATTTAGTGACAAATCATCATTTAAAGCATAGGTAATGTCGTAACCAAAAATTGAAAAACCTAGGATTGCAGCTCCTCTGGCAGAAAATATTTTTCTATTTGTCGCTGTACTTTTTGTATCAATAATCAAGAGAGGCAAACGTTTATGGCCAATATAATTAGTAATAATTTTTGCAAGTACTTTTATTTGCATATCAGAATTTTGTCTATCTAAAAAAATTTTAGAGGTTGTTTCCCCAGATGTCCCTGAAGAAGTTATAGTTTTTACAATATTTTTCTTGGGTAAACTAATTAAATTATATTTTTTAAAAAGTCTTACTGGTAAAAATGGAAATTCAAAAATTTTATATTTATTATTTTTTTTATACTTTAAAAGATTTAATATCTTGAAATATTTTTTACATTTTGCAAAATGGTGATTAGTTAATTTTTTCTGTAAATTTTGAAAAAATTTTTCTTTTCTTCTTTTGTCAAACTCAAAAGGAGAATATTTTAAAATATTTATTAAATCATTCATTATTTATTAATTTATTTAGATGGATGTATGAAATTTTTTTATTTTGATTTTTAGGCAAATTTTCAATTTCAATCAATTTAAACCTACTTGCAATAATATTAACAACTTCAGCTATTTTACTTTTATTAATTTTTTTTGTTTTTTTTTTCTCGCAAAATATTATAAGTTTGTCATCGCTACCAGTGCAAGCAGCATTGTAATTTTTAGATTGTAATTTGTTTTCTAAATAATCTAAACTAACTCTGTCTCCATATAATTTTATAAAACGTTTTTTTCTTCCTACAATGAAATAAAAACCTTCGTTATCCTTTTTTACTAGATCGCCAGTTTTTAAAACTCCATGAACTTCATCTTTTTTATTTAAATCGTGATAACTATTTGAATATCCCATAAAGACATTATCGCCACTGTATATTAATTCTCCTATTTCGTTATTTTTATTAATCTTATTACCCTTTTTATTTTCAATCCAAAATTGACCACCACTAATTGGTTTACCTATACTTTCGTATTTATTTAACAATTTGCTTATTTCTAAATATGACATACGAGGACTAGCTTCAGTTTGACCATACATAATGAAAAATTTTGTACTATTATTTGCACATTCTTTCTCAATTTCCAGAATTCTTTTAGTATTCATTTTTCCGCCAGCCTGGGTAATATACTTTAAATTTTTTGAAAAAATTTTTGATATTCCTATTTTTTTTAAAATTTCAAATGTATATGGAACTCCATTAAAATTGTTAACCTCACAGTCATAAAACAACTTCCAAAAAGACTTATCTATTAAGGTTTTTTTGTTTAAAATTATGCTTGCTCCGGCAAATAAATGAGTATTAATTATTGATAAACCGTAAGAATAATTCATGGGCAGTGTCGTTATTGCTCTATCAATATTTTCAATCGTTAAATAATCAATTATTGATAAAGAATTACTTGTAATATTTTTGTAAGATAATTTTACACATTTTGGATCACCTAAGCTTCCCGAGGTACTCAATAAGAGCATTAAATTTTCATTCATATTAAAAAAAAAATTTTTTTTACTTTCTAATAATTGAAAATTTCCAATATATAGTATTGAAGAAAAATTTTTTTTTGAAAGCTTTAAAGAATTTTTTTTATTGCACCATAAAAAATCGGGGATATATTTTTGATAAAGTGTGTCAAATTCGCCACTTGTAATTTGCGAACTAACTAGCATTACAACACAATTAGATCTAACAAAAGCTATATAGCCAGCTACCGATTCCACGCAATTTTCGGTTAATATAAAAACTAATGATCTTTTTTTTATTTTTGTGCCAATTTGTTTAGCTAATTTAATTAAATCAAAAAAAGTTAAAACTTCGGAATTTTCACTAATTACAGCAGAGCGCGAGGAATATTTTTCCAATTTATCAAAAAGCATAAATTTGAATTAAATAGTAGCAAAAAATGGTTGATAGTTCAATAATTGAACAACTAGGAGGTGGCCAGGGACGGAATCGAACCGCCGACACAAGCCTTTTCAGGGCTCTGCTCTACCGACTGAGCTACCTGGCCTAAAACCTAAAAGTAATTCTACCTTTGGT
>Ga0187833_10004416_pt1 | contig 13772 bp, 15 predicted proteins | sample ETNtaG_37_FD_167968 | JGI IMG/M metagenome (GOLD analysis project Ga0187833, IMG submission 167968) | Marine microbial and viral communities from oxygen minimum zone, Eastern Pacific Ocean - ETNP2014_SV_400_PacBio MetaG (Illumina Assembly) | ecosystem: Environmental > Aquatic > Marine > Hypoxic... | reverse complement strand
AACAATTACTAGAACTCTTGAAAATATAAAAGATCCCGAGCAAGTTGAAAAAGTTATTTCAACAGAAAATACTGAAAAAATTGTCGACCACTCAAAACAGCTTAAAAATTAATTTCATTTTCAAATCAAATACACTTATAAGTGACAAAATGGAGTGGAATAATAAATTTACATATCCTAAGTCTACGCGTTCTATTATTAATGGCTCCAGACACTATGCTTTAGATGGTTCAAATTTACCTAGCGTCACAACTATACTTAAAGCAACCCAAAGCGAAGAAGATAAAGCCGGCATAGCAGCGTGGAAGGAAAGAGTAGGTCATAAAGAAGCTGAAAGAATAAAAAATGAAGCTTCAAGCAGAGGAAGCTCAATGCATTCGTATATTGAACAGTTTTTGTTAGGTAAATTTAATTTAGATTTATTGAATGAAGACAATAAATCAAAAAAAATGGCTATAGAAATTATTGATAATGGATTAAAAAACAAACTCTCCGAAGTTTGGGGAGCTGAGGCAACAGTATATTATCCAGGCAGGTATGCTGGAACAACAGATTGCATCGGTGTTTATGAAGGCAAAGAAACAATATTAGATTTTAAGCAGAGCAATAAACCAAAAAAAGAAGAATATATTGAAGATTATTTTTTGCAACTTGGAGCGTACTCTTTAGCGCATAACACAGTTTATAATTCTAGAATTACCCAAGGAGTGATTCTACTTTGTACAGTAGACAGATTATTCCAAGATTTTAAAATAGAAGGTAACGAATTAATAAATTTTCAAAATAAATTTCTTGAAAGGGTTGAACAATTTTACCATCAATTAAGAAAATAAAGTTTGACTTTAAAAGAATTTCATATATTAAAAAAACAACTTTGCTACTTGTTTAGATGCGAGTTTCTTAAAAAAATTCCCTCACAAATAGCATTTAAATAAGGAGAAAAATTGAATTTAGCTATTTGGGATATTGAGTCATCAAACGCAAATACAGATTTTGGAAGTATCATTGAGATTGGCGGAATATTGGTCGATGAAAATTTTAAAGAAAAAGATCGATTTAATCTAAGATGTAGATTGCCAGAAGGTGAAATTCCTCAATGTATGGCACTGATTGTAAATAAAACCAGCGTTGATCAATTAACAAAAACTAATCTAAGTCACTACCAGATGTTAGGTGAAGTGGAGAAAATATTCAAAAAGTGGAGTCCAGCAATTTTTATTGGTTGGTCGAACATCGGTTTTGATGATGAAATGATCAGAAAAGAGTTTTTTAAAGGGATTAGATATCCCTATATTACAAACTCTTCACCAAATAAAAGACATGATGGATTAAATATTGCAAGAGCAGCATATGCTATTGATAGTAGTATTTTAAATACTGAAACAAATAATAAAGGTAATGCTGTAATGAAATTAGAATCCCTTGCAAGAATGAATGGTCTTGAAGTTTCAGGAGCTCACTCAGCATTATTTGATGCGGAATTAACATTAAAAATTCTTGGCTTGATCAAAAAAAAACAACCTGACACTTGGAATGCATTTTTACAAACAGCAAACAAATTAGATACAGAAACAATATTCAAGAAAGAGAGAATTATTACTCTAAATGAATATTTTTATGGAAAATCTAGACTGTATCTATGTGCACCTTTAAATCCAAAATATTCTATTCATCCAGTTTATCAGTGGGGGCAAGCTGTTGATCTAAGAATAGATGTTGTGCCGTTATTAAATTTATCGATTAACGAATTAAAACGTGAAATGAAAAAAACTCCAAAATTTCTTAGAACTATTAGATCAAATAAAGCTCCAATTATTTTAGATGAAAGCTATGGAATGAAGGTTGAACCTTATAATACTATTGATCCAAATTTAATTAAAAAAAGGGCTGAATTAGTAAAAAATAACGAAAAATTTTCTCAGAATATACTTACTGCACTTAGAGAAATAGCTGAAGAAAAAGATCAGTTAAAATCACAAGAAGATATTTCTGCTGAAGAAAGCATCTATACAAGATTTACTCCAAAAAAAGATACAAATCTTTTTCCTCTTTGGCATGACGCATCTTTCAAAGATAAATTGAAAATGTTAGATAAATTTGAGGATGATAGATTGGTGGATTTTGGCAAGAAAATTATTTATCAAGAATCACCCGAAACACTACCTACTAATATTTTCAAAAACATCGAGAAAAAAATTGCGGAAAGAATCTTAAGTGAAAAAAAAGAAAAATGGTGGACTTGTAAAGAATTTTATTTTGAGTGTGACAATTTGAGAGAAAGATATACTAACGAAAAAGATGAAGAAAAATTGAAATTTTTAGATCAACTTAATGATCATGTTATGTCCATACAAAAAAAATATGAAAATGCATAGTTGACTTTCTTGCTTTAACTACTAAATAAGAATTATGCTAATTGAATTTAAAGATGATGATTTTGATACAAAAGTAAAGAACGAAAGCATTTCTATTTTACAATACTCAGCTTCTTGGTGCGCTCCATGCAGGACCTTAAAACCTGTTATGGAAAAATTATCTGATGAGTTTAAAGATAAAGCTAATTTTTATTATGCAGATATTGATGAGAACGCAATTAATTCTGCCTCTGCTGCAGGCGTTAGAGGTGTGCCAACGGTGGTTGTTTATAAGAAAGGCCAAGAAGTAGCAAGAAAAGTAGGCGGTTTACCCGAACAACAAATGAGAGAATTTTTAAAAGAAAATTTTAGTTAAGATTTAATACTTCTCCAATTAAATATAAACTTCCTGATATAAGACAGATTCCATTTTTATATTTATTAATTGATTGAATACTTTCTTTGATACTTTTGCATAAATTAATTTTTTTATTAATTCCATTAAGTTTGTTTTTGAATTCATTTTTTGTTATAGATCCTTTTTGATTAGGTATATCAATTAAAGTAATTGATTTTACTATATCTTTGAAACAGTTAATAAATCCTCGATGATCTTTATCTTTCATCATGCCAACAATTAAGTGAACATCTTGGTTTTGTTGCTTTACCCAGGTTGCAATTGCTTTTGCCGCACTAATATTGTGACCTCCGTCACAAATTAATCTATTTGGACCAACTAAATCTATTAGTTTTCCTGATTTAATCTCCTGAAGTCTTCCTTTGAGATTAATTTTAATTATTCCTGTTTTAATATCTTGATCTTTAACATTAAACAATTTTCTAGCTGTAGCTATTGAAGTGCTTATGTTTTCTAGCTGATGATCTCCCAAAACATTTGGCTCTGGAAGTATAACTGATCCTCTACCATCTTCATAGTGTATAAACCCATTTTCAGCTCTTAAAATATTGAAATTTTTTCCAAAAAAATATTTGTTTGATTGATTATTTTTTAGAGCTTTTCCAATTTTTGATATTATTTTTTTATTTTCTTGCTTATTTACAAATATATTTGAGTTTAAAAGTTTTACTGTTTTCTCATATATTACTCCATCAATTGTTTTGTTTTCTATCCACTGTAAATGATCCAATCCTATGGTTCCAATAATTGATGCTAAATTATTTTTAAATACATTCGTACTGTCATAATGATGCATTAAACCAGATTCTATAATTGAAATATTTTGTTTGAATTTTTCGCAGTATTTTAAGTAAGCACAAGTGAGAATCTCAAAAAGGGTTGCTTGGTCTTCTCCTAAAATTTTCTCTATATCTTCAAGAAGATAAATAAGTTCAACTTCGCTTATCTCATTATCATTATATATAAATCTTTCAGTATAACTTTGAAGATGAGGAGATAGATACAAATTACATTTATATCCAGATTGATTTAAAATTGCTTTTAGACTTTGACAAATACTATATTTAGAATTTGTTCCAACAACAGATATTACATTATTAAGTTTATTCTGAGGGTTTCCTAGTTTTTTTAATAGATTGAAAGTTCTATCTAAGGTTAGATCTATTTTTTTAGGATGCTTTTGCTGCAGTTTCGAAATTAGTTTCTGAAGTTTCATTTTCTTTTGAATTTACTTCAGAATTTTTCTTTAGCAATATTGATAATAATGTTGCTATTTGGTCTTTTAAATCTTTTCTATGAATAACTTTGTCTACAAAACCATGCCTTTCTACAAACTCAGCAGTTTGAAAATCTGAGCTCAACTCTTCTTTTACAGTTGCTTGAATAACTCTTTTTCCTGCAAAAGCGATTAGACAACCAGGTTCTGCAATATGAATATCTCCCAACATTGCAAAAGATGCCGTGATTCCTCCGGCAGTTGGATCTGTAAAGCAAACTATATAAGGAATATTATTTTTTTTTAGTTCGTTAATAGCTAGAGTAGTTCTTGTCATGTTTGCCAAAGCTATAGGGCTTTCAAACATTCTCTGACCTCCTCCACATGGAAAGAAAACATAAGGCGTTTGATTGTCTATTGCATGTTGAACGCCATAAATTATTGCCTCACCTTCAGCCGCACCGACAGATCCACCTATAAAATCAAAATTTATTGCTCCCGCCGTTATATCTGTGTCATTTATCTTTCCTCTAGCAATCATCACTGCACAATTTTGTCCAGTTTTTTTTCTGGCTTCCTTTAATCTATCTTTATAAGATTTTGTATCTTTCCAATTCAGAGGATCTTCTGCTGGAAGAGGTGTTTCAAGAATTTCGTATTTATTTTTTCCAAAAAAAACATCAAATCTTTGGCGACAACTAATTCTATGATGTTTTCCACAAGAGCTGCAAACCCATAAATTTTCTTCAAGATCTTTTTTTAATATTGGGCCTTTACAGCAACTTGTCCATTCAGAATTTTCAGTTTCCTCTTTTGAAGGTCTTTTTTTTAAAATTTTTTTAATCTTTTCACCAAATTTGAAAGTTTTTTTTATCCAATTCATAAAATTTTATTTTTTAATCTTTTAACCATACTAGCTACATTTGTGACAGGATTTTGTCTTTTTGACAATCTTTTACTTATTTCTTTACAGATTGCGCTGCCTACGACTAATCCGTCAGCAGATTTTAAATTTGATATTGTTTTTTCAGTAATTCCAAAACCAATTACATAATTTTTATTCTTATTTATTTTTTTTATTTTTTGATAATTTTTCAAAATTTCTTTTGGAGACACTTTAAGTTTTCCTCCAGTGGTTGATAGCATGCTAATATAATAGATCATATCATGAGAATCTTTTATGATTCTTTTCATTCTATATTTAGAAGTGGTTGGAGAAACTAGTTGTACAAAATTAATAGAATTTTTTTTACATTTTCTTGAAAAGTTTTTATTTTCTGGCCATGGCAGGTCAACAACAATCAATCCATCAACACCTATTTGTTTACATTTTTTTATAAAATAATTTTCTCCATATTGAATAATGCTATTATAATATCCCATTAAAATAACCGGTTTAGAATTTTTTGTTTTCTTAAATTTTTTTACAATTGCAAATATGTCTTTAAGTTTTATTCCATTTTTTATTGCTCTATAAGTGCTATCTTGAATTTGTTTTCCATCTCCAGTATTGCAGTTATGTCCAATTCCAACTTCACAAATGTCGGCATTTTTTGAAATAGATTTTAAGATTTCGTAAGATTTTTTTTTGTTGGGATCTCCTGCTACTGCGTAGGTCAAAAGCGCAGGTCTATTTTCCTGTTTACATTTTCTAAATGTGATTGCCAGATTTGAAGAACTCATAAATTTTTTCCCAATCTTTGTTTTATAATTTTCATATCTTTTTTTGCATCTCCACAACTGTTAACTATTAAACAAGTATCCTTGCTTAGTTTTGGGGCAATTTTGATAGCTTCAGAAAATGCATGAGAAGGTTCTAATGAAGGTTTAATTTTTTCTAATTTTGAAACTAATTTAAATGCTTCGAGAGCTTCTTCATCTGTAGCCGCAGTATACCTTGCTCTTTTTGCATCTTTTAAGAAACAATGTAATGGAGACACACCAGGATAATCTAAACCAGCACTAATTGATTCTGTTTCTTCTATCTGGCCATCTGCATCTTGAATTACATATTGCAACGCTCCATGCAAAATACCAATTTTAGAACCATATGTTAATGGTGCGGCATGTTTTTTACTATTTTTTGGTCCACCTGCTTCAACTCCAATTAATTCAACATGGTTTTTATCATAATTTATAAATTCATTCCAAAATCCAAAACTCGAACTTCCACCACCAATACAGTTAATTAATTTTAATTTTTTAGGAATCTTTCCAAATTCTTTTTTTATTTGGACTATAAGTTCTCTAGAAATTTGTGAAGTACTCCAACCACAAATTTTTATAAAAATATTTGGTCCAACAGTCGAACCCACGCACATATGTGTTGTATCACAATTAGAAACCCAATATCTCATGCATTCGCTAACTGCATCAACTAATGTTTTACTTCCTGCGTTAACTGGAACAATTTCCGCACCATTTTTTCTCATGGCTCGGCAATTAACTTTTTGACGTTCAATATCTTTTGCTCCCATAAATATTTTACATTTTAAACCAAATTTCTTTGCAGCCATGCTCAGCATTTTTCCTGCATAGCCAGCACCTGTATCACCAATAATGTATTTTTTCCCTGCTCTTTTACATATTAAAGCGTGAACTGTGGCATTATAAATTTTGTGTGCTCCGCCATTAGCTTTTGAAACTTGTTTACACCAAATTTCAGCACCACCTAAATATTTAGTCAAATTTTCTAGTTTAAAAAAAGGAGTTGGTGTGCCAACATAATTTTTAAAGTAATAATCTCTTTCCTTTAAAAATTTTTTTTCATGCCGCAGTTTTTCAAATAATTTTGTTAAATCTTCAACGGGTTTTTTTAATGTTTCAGGAATATAGTTGCCACCAAATTTTTTACCATATAAATAGTTTTTATCGTGTTGATCTATTAGAGGTATTTTTTTTTTAATTTTCACTATTTAATTCATATAAATTTTTTAAAAAAATATCTATTTTTGAAATATCTTTTTGTCCAGAAGTTTCTAATCCTCCAGATATATCAATAATATCTGCTATTTTTATAAATTTATCAAGTTGATCATTATATTTAATATCTCCTGCAATCATTATTTTAGATTTTAATTTTAGATTTTTTAATAATGAATGATCAAAACTTAAACTTTTTTCATAACCCTTGCTGTCAAATAAAATTATATCTGAAACTTTTTCAAATAAATTATATTTTATTAAATCTTTTTTACAGCTAATAGTAAGTGCAGATATTATTTTTTTTTTATGTTTTGACTTTATATTAGAAATCTCTTCAGGTTTAAGATCATAAATCTGATAATAATCAAAATCTAAGTTTTTTATTTTTTCTAGTAAATCTTTAGATGGTTTGACAAGCACCGCCACATATTTAGTTTTTTTTTTATCTGTTAATAATAACTTCTTTAATTTTTCAAATTCAACATATCTTTTTGATTTTTTATAATTAACAATAAACCCTACAAAATGAGGTGGATTAGGATGAGATACAATAAAGTTTAAAGTAGTTTCATCTTTAACTCCGCAAACTTTTGCTTCCATGAAGTTAATTTAGTGACTTAATCAAGTTTTGTATATTTCTTTTTATCGAACCTTTGGTAATACTTCTGCCCATAACTATTGCTGTAGCTCCATTTTTAAATGCTTTTTTAGGAGTCATTACTCTGTTTTTATTTTGATCTTGAGAACCATCCCCAGCTAGCCTTATACCAGGAGTTACAATTTCCATTTTTGGACAAATTTTTTTTAATATTTTTGCTTCTTTTCCAGAGCAAACAATTCCATCTAATCCAACAGACTTAGCTAATCTCGCTTGTTGAATAATTAAATTATTAATTGATTTTGTGTGGCCTATTTTTTTCAAAGATTTGTCTGAAAAACTTGTAAGAACAGTTACTCCTAAAATTTTAAGTTTGCCATTAACTTTCTTTGCTGATTTTTTTATTGCTTTAAGCATTTCATACCCTCCGTTGATATGTGCTGTAAGATATCTTATATTTTTTAAATCTTTTAAAGATTTAACTGCAGAAGCACATGTATTTGGTATGTCATTAAGTTTAAGATCTAAAAAAATAATTTTTTGATTATCAATTTTAGACAAAAAAGATCTTCCAATTCTTGAATAAAAAAATTCTAATCCAAATTTATAACCAATATTTAACTTATCAGTAGTTGTATCTTTAATAATTTTTTGAAGCTTTTTAAGATCAGATGTGTCACAGGCAATAAAAATTTTTTTAGTCATAATTATTTATTTTTTTAAACCACTCTTTAGACATTTTAAAATGTATTGTTTTTTTTTCTGAAGTTTCGATTTTTTCGTTAGTTTTCGGGTTTCTTGATATTCTTGCTTTTTGGATTCTAGTTTCTAATGTAAAAATATTTCTTAGTTCAACTCTTTCATCTTGTTTTAAAGCGCTTTCTATTTCATTTAAGATTGTATCCAATAATTTTGATAGGTCTTTACGTAGAAAATTTGGATAGTTATCCGCAAGTTGTTTTAAAAGATTTGATTTTACTATAGCCAAATGCTCTTATTCTTCAGTTTTTTTTTGTTTTTGTGTTTTTATCTTATCTGAAAGAGAAGAAAAAGGGAGATTTTTTCCTGAAAGAGGAGAAGTAAATTTATTTACAGCTTCTTTGTTTTGCAGTTTTTCTAATAATTTTATACTTAAACTTACTTTTCTTTTTTTAAAATCTAATTCAGCAATAGCAGCATCGATTCTTTCACCACCAACAAATCTAGAAGGCCTTGCATCAGCTGAATTAATGGCAATTTGGGATTTTTTGATTAAAAATTCGAGTTTGCATTCTTCTGGTTTTACTATCAAACCTTTATCGTCAGAAGAAATAACTTTTACAGTTAAAGTATCATTAACTTTTTTATTTGAAAACCAATGGAAAGGATCTGGTTGAATTTGTTTCAACCCAACTCTAACTTTTTGATCATTTTTTTTTATTTCTAAAACTTTAACTTTTAATCTGTCACCTTTATTATAATTTTTTAGTTCTTCTTCTGGGTTTCCGGCATATGAAAGATCATTTGAATGCAAAAATCCATCTATTTCAAAATCATTAATTTTTAAGTAAATAGCATATTCATTAGTACTTGTAATTATTCCTTCTATTTCAGAACCAACTGGATGTTTTTTTTCTAATAATTCATATGGATTTTCTTTTGTTAATCTATGAGAAACTGAGACTCTTCTTTTATCTTTATCTATTTCAGTAATTACACATTCGATTTCATCACCAATTTTAAATAATTTCTTTGGAGAAACGTTTTTTTTGCTCCAACTTAATTCGCTTGAGTGGAGCAGAGTGCTTAATCCAGGTTCAAGTTCAGCAAAACATCCATAATCAGCGATTTTAACAATCTTAACTTTATATGGTTTATTGAGTTTGTAATTTGAAATATGGTTAAATGGATCTGGAGATAATTGCTTAATTGAACAACCAACTTGTAATTTTTCCTTATCAACCGATATTACAAGTAAATCATGTTTTTCACCAATATTAAAAAATTGATCAGGATGATTTACTCTTGAATAAGATATTTCTTGTAAGTGTACAAGAACATCAAGCTCCCCATTATTAACATCAAAAAAACATCCAAAAGAGCTATATCCTTTTACAACAGCATCTTTAATGATGTCTCCTATTTTGTATTTTTCAATTATTTTTGCTTTGTCTTCTTTTTTATTTGAAGTAACTATTTGTCTTCTAGATACACAGGCATTTCCTCTAATTCTATCTAACTTTATTAGAGCAAATTTCTGTGGTTCGTTCATTAAATAAGAAATATCTTTAAGTGGTTTATCTGAAATCTGAGATCCAGGGCAAAACATTAATGAGCCTGTATCAATGTGCTCGACAATTACGCCGCCTTTGCATTTAGAAGTAATCTTTCCCATGATGGGTTTATTTGCCTCATATGCTTTTTCTAATTCACGCCACCCTTTTATTTTTTGTGCTTTAATAGCCGAAACAACCACATCTCCATTTTTGTCTTCTATTCTTTCTAATAGAACTGGAATTTTTAAGCCTTCTTTAATTTTGTCAAAAAGATTAATATTTTTTATTTCATTTATATCTAAAACAGGTTCAGATTTAAGTCCTTCAATAAATAAGAAAACAAATTTATCTGTTATCTTTGTTATAGTTCCATCAATTACTTTACCTTCTTCTATTTTTGTTTTTGATAACTGGCTGTTTAATAAACTCTCGAATTCTTTTATGGCTGGTGAAGAAAGATCTTTATAAATTTCCATATTTATTGTTTACTGCTTTTCTAACTAATTTAGTTAACTTATCCTCCAAGTCAGATATGCTTAAATTAGTGGTGTCAACTAATACAGCACCTTTAACAAAAAGCAAAGGGCTTTCTTTTCTATTTTTATCGCTAAAATCTCTTAATTTTAAAGCTTTTTCAACTTCTTTAAGAGAAACATTTTTATTTATTTTTTTAAATTCTTTGAATCTTCTTTTAGCTTTTTCTTTGTATGAACACTTAAAAAAAATTTTTAGATCTGCATTTGGCATAATTTTCGATTGAATATCACGTCCTTCTATCAATACTTTTTTGTTTTTTTTTATAAAATCTAACTGAAATTTTTTTAGAGAGGCTCTAATATATTTCTTTTTTGCTATAATTGAAGATAGTTTGGTAATCTTAGGACTATAAAGTTGCTTAGAGTTAAGTTTTTTTAATGAAATATTTTTTGATATTTTATTTATAAATCTGTAATTGTATTTCCCTTTATTTTTTATAATTCTGAGTGATAGATATCTATATAGTTTTCCAGAAGAGAGAAATTTAAATCTAAATTTATTAGCAATAATTTTACTTCCTGTTGTTTTTCCGGAAGCACTGCTACCATCTACTGCTATGGAAAATGAATAATTATTTTTTTTCATTAATTTATTTTTGCGCCTAAAGATTTTAATTTTGAAAAAAATTGAGGAAAAGAGGTATTTATGGAGTCACTATCATGAATTTTCCACTTACCACCTAACGCAAGTGCAGCAACACAAGACATCATACAAGCTCGGTGATCTTTGCTATAATTTTTTATTTCATAATTTCCATTCAATTCCAATTTTGGATTACCATAAATTTTTAAACTATTTGAAGTTTCTTTTACTTTAATTCCTATCATTTTTAATATATTTGAAGCAAATTTTATTCGATCACATTCTTTATGTCTTAGTTCACCTATATTTTTAAAGTAAGAAATTCCTTTTGCTTTAGCACACACTAAAAAAATTAATAGAAATTCATCTATTGCTCTACTGTTCATTTTTTTTGGGCAATTAATTGATGATAAAAATTTTCCGCTTCTAACAAAAATATCAGCCACCTCTTCCCCATTATTAATTTTTTTATTTTTTAATTTTATATTTGCATTCATTTTTTTTAAAATATCAATTATTCCAGTTCTTGACTTATTAACATTAACATTTTTAATCAATATTTTAGAATTTTTTGACAATAAAGTTAAAACAATAAAAAAAGCACTTGAACTTAAATCACCAGCACAGGTGAAATCAAAACCATTGTATTGTTTTCCTCCTTTAATTTCTATGATATCAAATTTTTTTTCTTTTCTAATTTTTATTGGGAGCTTTAAGAATTTAAACAATCTTTCCGTGTGATCTCTTGAAGGTACAGCTCGAATTTTTGTAACTCCAGGTGTATTCAATGCCGCAAGCATTATGCAGCTTTTAACTTGAGCACTTCCTTTAAGTTCATCATATTTAATTGGTCTTAAAAAATCGGTTCCAGTTATTATTATAGGTAGCTTATTTTTTTTTGAATTAATTTTTACACCAAAAAGATTTAATGGTTTAATTACTCTAGAGAAGTCTCTTTTAGATAAACTTTGATCTCCTTTTAAAATTACAGACTTTATTGATTTTGCTAATACTCCGCATATAAGTCTAGCTAAAGTCCCTGAATTTTGACAATTTATTGTTGTTTTATTATTAAATGAAAAACTATTAAGACCCTTTCCTTTTATTTCACAAAAATTTTTATTTTTGGTTACGTTTACACCAAGTTTTTTTAAAGCAATTAATGTACTATTAACATCTTCGGAATCTAATAGATTATATGCTCTTGATTTTCCTAAAGCTTGTGCGGCTAATAAAGCCCATCTTATTGATAAACTTTTATCTGAACTAACAAAGGTTTTTGTTTTTATATTACTTATCTTATTATTAATAATTATAAATTTTTTCATAAGTTACAAAAAATTATATAAACATTAAAACATTCGTTGCTAATTTAATTTACTTTAAAATCTTTTCCAAAATATAAACTTCTGGCATTTTCATCATTTAGAAGTTCAGAAGGTGTTCCTTGTGAAATAATTTTTTTGTTTGCCAATATTATTGCTCTATCACTAATTGCCAGAAGATCTCTTGCAGCATGATCTGATATTATACATGCTCTTGAGCTGTCTTCTGTTTGAAGGTTTACTATTGTTTGTTGAAGCTGCCTAGTTGAAAGTATATCTAGACCTTGAAAAGGTTCGTCCATTAATATAACCTTAGGATTAGTTAATAAACCCATTGCAATTGCGACTCTTTTTTTTTGACCACCACTAAGATATTTTGCTTTAATATTTTTTACCGCTTCTAACTCAAATTTAGAAATCAGTTTTTCAATTCTATATATTCTTTCATTTTTTTTATTAATAACTATCTCTCCGATAGCAGTTAAATTTTCCAAGCAAGATAAATCAGAAAAAAGCCCACCTGTCTGTGGCACTATACTAACACCATAGTCTAATGCTCTTTTATAAATTGGAATATTTGTTACTTTTTTTTGATTTATATAAACATCTCCGAAATCAGGATTGACCAATCCAATCATAATGTTGAATATTGTTGATTTTCCAACACCATTTGGACCAAGCAACCCACAAATTTCACCCTCTCTTACAGTAAATGAAATATCTTCGAGTATTTGTCTTTTATAAAATGATAAAGATATTCTTTTTAAAGAAATTTTTGGTATTTCTTTTTTAAATGTAGTGATTCTAAATTTTTTAATTATAGCCATATCTATCTATTTACTTAAAATTTTGATCATTTTTTCTTCTTCAAACATTTTAATATTTATATCACCATTTAATAAATTCATATTAACTTGATCAGCATTAATATGAGTATTTTTATCTACAAATTCAACATCGTTATACATTGATCCAAAATTATCTTTAAAAAATAAATCTAAATTATCACTGTTGAATCTTTTGTCTTCAAAATTTACTAATACATTATTATAAAACTTAGTATCAAAATTATTCTTATCATATTGTGCAAAATTAGAATATATATATATAGTTGATTTTCCCACAAGTTTAATTTCTCCCTGGACATTTTCTAAAATTAGTAGATTTTCTTTTTTAAGATTTACTTCGCCATTTTCTGCTTTAATTATATATTTATTTCCAAACTTGTCAGATGATTTATATTCTAAATTTTCTATTATGTTATTTAAACTTAAATTATCCTCTTCTATAACTAAATTTTCGTTTAAATCCGAATCAGAAATATCTTTTTTATTAAAAAAATAAGTAGTCAATACCAAATAAGAAATTAATATTATTAATAAAATTATTAAAATTTGAATTGCTTTTTTCAAATTCATTATTAGATATTTGCTTCTAAAACATTATGAATGTGCAATATTCCAATCGTTTTGTATTTTTTTTTTTCTTTATGAACACAAAGACAAGTCACTTTGTTTTTTGACATTATTGATAACGCACGTGCAGCCAACATATCTTTATGA
>Ga0187833_10004414_pt1 | contig 13778 bp, 10 predicted proteins | sample ETNtaG_37_FD_167968 | JGI IMG/M metagenome (GOLD analysis project Ga0187833, IMG submission 167968) | Marine microbial and viral communities from oxygen minimum zone, Eastern Pacific Ocean - ETNP2014_SV_400_PacBio MetaG (Illumina Assembly) | ecosystem: Environmental > Aquatic > Marine > Hypoxic... | reverse complement strand
TGACCATAAGTCTTTCACTTCATTTATTTCTGAATTTTCTACCATAGACACACCTTTATATTTACAAAAACTATTGATAATTCTTAAATTTGACTCTATTTCTATATACAGATATTAACATAATAAAAGCCTTGCCTGCCTTACGCCTTAAATCTCTTAATGTTAAATATTTCATATTTTGCAATCTTAAGTTTGACACAAGAGCCCTCTTGATACTGTAAAATTGAGTAAAATTAGATTTTGCAATCATATCAAATTCGTGGACTTTTTCTATTATGTCAGCCTGCGACAGGTGCTCCAGATAAAGAGGAATTGTACTGTAGTCCGGATTTGCAATTTTGGGATCGGTCCCACTGGTGTAAGGTTTAAACCAGTCAAAATCATCAGGCAGGACTTTTCTTTCTTTTGCTATATTATAAAGCGCTGCATCAGGAAGAATCCTTGTGGCCTGCAACGCTGGGGCTGAATAAATATATTTTGAAAGTTTCTTAATCAGTGAAATAGTCATATCTACGTCTTCTAGCTTTTCATCAGGCAAACTAACCATGCAAAATACATATACTTGGATCCCCATATTATAAGCTTCTATACAGAATCTTTGGAATTGATCAATATCTATTCGTTTCTTTACAGCTTTAAGTACTCGCGGCGAACCAGATTCAAGTGCTGTTTCAACGCCAGCTAATCCTGCTTTTTTCATCAGCGTTAGAAGTTCTAAATCAATATCAACCCTACTGTAACATACCCATCGTATATTCAGGTCTCTCTCAATGATCTTTTCACACAATTCTTTTACATGCTTTTTAACAGCGGTCAATGATGGATCTTTAAAAATCACACCCCTTACCCCTGTTATTTTAATTTTTTCTTCTATCTCATTTAAAACATTATCTATACTTCGAAACCTCACCTTAGCTACCGTAAGGGAGCAAAAGGCACAACGGCTAGGACACCCTCGGGAAGTAAACACAATAAAGCCTCTCATAACACCCTGTCTCTTCCCCCCACCTATTTTAGATAATTTTGCAGTAATAGAATATTTTCTTGGATCCGGCAGATGGTCCTTATCAAAACATCGAAATAGATCCAGATTATGTTCCAAAGGTCGTTCAGGGTTGTGTATAATTGCACCTTCTTTCCTAAATGAAATACCACTTATTTTATTAATACTTATTTTGTTGTAAACAGAGTCACATATCTCCTTGAATGTTATCTCTCCCTCACCTCTTACCACGATATCAATCTCTGGTAGGTTCTTTAGCGCCTCATCCGCTAGGTAGGTAAAATGACGGCCTCCAACCACAATTAAACTGTCAGGTATATCATTACGAATCCTTCTTATAAGGTCGTAGGCAGCAAAACGTTCTCTCGTATACGCGGTGATCCCTATAACCGGCTTTTCATCTTCCATTAATTTTGCGATTACTCCTTCCAGGCCGGGACCATAATGTGAGCAATCTATTATTTCTGCATCATATCCATGATCCATCAAATAAAACTTGATATATTCAAGACTGTAATGTGGAGAAACAGACTTTACATGGGTATACGGTGAAACAAGATAAATTCTATGCATTAGTTATCCTCGTTAATTCTTGTTGTTGGATTATTTTTACGTTTATCATGTTTTATCACAAATTTTGCATCTGGCACATTTTTGAAAATATAGAATCCTTATCATTATATAGTTCATCAAAACTTCCATAGTCCACTATCTATAATTCCTCTATATACGTATTTGTTATAATAAAAAACATCCCGTAAAAGCAGAAGAGATCATTTCGAGTTAGCTCGAAATATATTTATAAAATTGAGATAAGATTTGCCCTTCATCCTGTGAAGATATATCAATATCTTTTTCAATATCACGCCCGTCTGATCTTCTGTAAGCTACTATCTGGTCTTTTTCTTTATAAAATATTTCTCTTGTTTGTTGATTAAATGGACATTTAAAATGATAACAGTTTTTTTGATCTCTGATTGCGGCTTCATAGGTATCAACAAACATAGATTCTGAAAATACCTTACTTCTTTTTTCCCCACCAAGAAATGGCCATTTCTGTCCATCAATATCAGATGGGCTGTGAATCTCTGCTAAAGACAGAATAGAGGGCATTAAATCAACACTTCCTTCAATATATGTGTCACATTTTATCTTACTTAAGGACGGATCATTAACCATCAATGGTATGCTGACACGATCTTGTGATAATAATGGTTTGTTTTTTATTTGCTCAGCTATTCCATGATCTGAGGTGAGTAAAATTGTAGCGTCAGAAAACCATGCTTGTGATTGCATATACGAATAAAATGTGCTTAAGGCTATATCAACTTCTTTTAATTTAGCTATGCGCCCATCCTTAACAAGAAAATTGAATTTGTCGAACCCCTCCCTACATGCACGAGCATAACTGTTGCAACTCCTCTCATTGGATAATAATGAATTCATCAAATAACCTGACGGTCTAAAGGGATGGTGGGTATCAAGAATATGCAAAAAAAGAAAATTAGATTCTAATTTGTGAGCCTCCAAATGTTGGATAGCTTTGTTGATTACATGAATATAATAGTCCTTTCTTTGGCGGCGCGGATATATAAACCTTTCGAAACCTTTAGCATGTCCATAGGCTGGAGTAAAGCGTCGTTGGTGAGAACATCCAAGAGTATGGTAACCACTTGTAAGCAATATTTCTGGTAATGTGAGTAAATTCACAGGCAATGCAGAATCATATTTTACAGGGTTTGTTACACCATGCCGGGATGAATAACATCCAGTGAGCATGCTTGAAATTGTTGGTAAAGTCCATTCTCCTTGTGAATATGCTTGTGAACAGACAACTCCATTACTGAAAAACATATTCGTGTTAGGTGTGTTTTGATCAGTAAAATGCGATGGATTTAGCGCATCTAGAATAATGCAAATAATGTTATGTGGTTTGCTATTATTTTTTCTCGTAACTTTTGAGTAGATTGATGGATGTGATAAAAATAATGAACCGTTTCCTTCAAAGTTGATTCCAATCTCAATCGTGTCTTTGCAACTATCAAGAGCAAACCTAAAGTCATGCCATTCTTCGCATCTGATATCAGAGATTGAGCCGGCATGTTTACCATTGACAGAGAAAGTGACCTTAGAAACGCCGTGATTATTAATTCCAACTCCCAGTTGTATAAACCTGGATTGATGAATCTTGTTTTGTATTAATAAATTTATTGAATTCTTAAGCCTAATTGTTGGTCTAAATTCTTTATTTAATGAAATCCAATAAGGTTTTATATGAAGTGATGAGAAAAAAGGCAAAGAGTGCAAACCAGTATCAATTGGAGTGTGTAACCAATGTTTTTTATACTTTTTATACTTCCTCTCTTTTATGTAAAGAATAAAAGCTTTTACCTTTGGTGGAAGTAGCCACTGTGATAGTGATAGTGACTTTCTAATATTTATATACCACGATACAACCATTTAGATATTTACCACTTATTTACGTTGACTAATTACCCGTTTGATACACTCAATATATTTTTCTGTTGCATCACCCTTAACACTTGAAACATATTTTCCAAATAAAGATATCTGCCCATCCATAACTTATTTTTCAAATAATCTGCGTATATCAGTGGCCAAATTTAAGTCTGTATATGTCAGTGGCTATTGTGAAACATCACAAATTCTGAGCCTGACACATACTATAAAAACGAGAATATTTATCTCCGTATAATTCATCAAAACTACCTTCCTCTATTATACGCCCTTTATTTAACACAAATATATAGTCACAATCTCTTATCGTTGACAATCTATGTGAAATTATAACAATCGTTCGTTTTCCCTTCATTGAATTAATGCTTTGTTGAATAAGCTTTTCTGATTCAGTATCCAATGAGGAGGTCGCTTCGTCAAAAATCATTATCTCTGGATCCTTAAAAAGCTCTCTTGCTATGGCAATCCTCTGTCGTTGACCACCGGATAGTTTGATACCCTTGTCACCAATTATAGCATTATAACCGTTTTGCTTCTCATTCACAAACGAGAGACAATTGGCCAACTTAGCCGCCTTTTTCACCCTTTCCGTGCAAGATTTATCCCCGTTTTCACTTACCCAAAACGATATATTGTTTGCAATTGTATCATTAAAGATAACAGGCTCCTGTGTAACATATCCGATAATGTTTCGCAGAGATGACAGGTTCAATGCCCTGTAATCAACTCCGTCTATAACAATATTTCCTGACTGAGGGATTATTAACCCTGTAAGGAGATCAAAAAGCGTAGTTTTACCCGCTCCAGATTCTCCGACAATACCTATAGATTTGTTTTTTGGTATTACTAAGCTCACATTATTGATAACCTTATGCCGATTATAGCTAAAATCTATTTCTCTTAAACTTATATCTTTTTCAAAATGACTAACTATGTGAGAACCAGTGGCTTCTTTGTGAATATGAAGATCTTTTGTTGTCTTTTTTACAACCTCAATACTGCCAATATACGTATTAAACCTCTGCCAGGCCTTAGGAAAGTCATAAATCCGTATGAAAGTCCTATAGAAGAAAAACAGCAAAATCATTATCTCGGCCATTGGTTGTCCTTGATAAGCAACATAATAAGTTATAATACCTGACATAAATAGAATTGCCGATGGTTCAACTATTGACGTTGGAATTGCATGGATTACACCGCTTTTAAATGTATATTGACAGTTTTTATTTATGTATTTACCAAGCTCATTTGATAAATAGGTAAAACCATTAGTTGCTTTTAGGTATTTAAAATTATATATCAACTGTATAAGCAAAGACTGAATACGAGCATTGGTATCTGTTATGCGGATAGACATTTCCCTTAAGATTCCTGACAGCTTTCGAAGGAAATAGAACATAATAAGGGATATTCCAAGAACCAAAGTGGTTATCGTACTGTTGATAACAAAAGCCGCAGAAACATAAACAGATATAAAAACGATAGATACCATAACACTAGTGTATTTTTCCAGCCCAGCGACAGCCTTATCCGTTTCAATAGTAACTACATTGTTTAAATAGCCAATGTCTGTACTGGTATAAAAAGAGTAATCCATAGCAGCATACTTATTGATGAATCCGGTTCTTATATTTTTTACTAGATCAGTAAAGATATAAAAGGTTATGCTTACCTGACTAAAGTAAAAAATACCTTTCAATATAAATGCCGTAAAGACAAGAAAGAGCAGTGAAGGTAGGGATACACCAACCCTTATAAATTCCAGAAAGTTATAAATAATCTGTGAGTAAGCATTTGCTGCTTCTGTATTCGGCTCAAAATCAAGAACCGGCAGTAACAATGAAATCCCAAGTCCCTCACTTAGCCCTCCACATATTATAATAAAAAAGAGAAAAAACAATTTTCTCCCTGCATAACCATAAAAATACTTAAAATAATGGAATAATGAACTTATGAAAGGAATCTGCATAAAAACAACAGTTAAGACAGGAATGTAATGTTGGTATCTTAGAAATGAAACCCTTATTTTATTAGAAGAAAATATATCTTTTCATTAAACACGCATGTCACATACATGGATAACCAATTTACGGCTTTTTAGAAAAGCCTGGAATTTATACAATGCCTCTTCTCTCTTTGCAAAAACACTGGTACTGAACCACTGTCCAAAACAATGTTATCTAGAAAAGATATAGTTTAGACCCTCTCCTATCTTTACTAGCTTCATTCCTGCCCCTTTCATGATAGATTCAATTTCTTTTTTCTTATCAGTATTTCTAGCATCAATTTCAACTAAAACGGACTTTAATCTATCATCCTTCAGTGTTTTACTAGCTCCTTTCAAAATCTTGCTTTCAATTCCATCAACATCAATTTTAATATAATTGGGAAATGGTATTTTATTATCTAAAACAAGGTCATCTACTGTATAGCCAATTGTTCCTTGTTTAAATACCGTATCAGTAGGATTTCCTGTAATATTTACTGGTTCCCCAATAGTGTGGCCTGTTTTTCCAATTTTAGTATTAGGCATATACAAAGTACTAATTTCAGTGGAGTCGCTTAAAGCAATACAAAGTGAATAAACAGTATCATATTTTTTATTTAATTCTATATTCCTAACTAGCATAAAAAAATTTATCCCTGCCGGTTCGAAGGCAATAACCTTAATTCCAGGTTTTAATGCTGCATAAAGGGAATATACTCCAACATTTGCACCTATATCCCAAAATAACGAACCATCGGTAAAACTATCTATCCATTCCAGCGTTGATGGTTCCTTAGTGTGAAATGATTCGGCTCTAAAAATCGGCAAAAAATCTGAACCTAAGAATGATATATTTCCATATTTTGTATCCACATCTATAATTGGAGTAAATTCCTTAGCTAACTGTACCATTCTCTTTGCTTTCATATCTTTCCCCGACAAACTAAGTGCTGCCTTTATCCCTGATGTCATAGCTTTTAATACAAAATTTCTATATCCCAATTCATAATCCCCTTAATTTAAACTTTATATATTCTGGTTTACTTGAACAAATGGAGCAACTAATCTTAACAAAAGCACTATCTTCAGAGAGCAAAGACATAATCGTGCGCCCGTTTATGACATTTATCTACCTCACAAGGCTCATCAAAAAACAATTACAAAAAGTCGTCTATTTAAATCATTATAAGCCATATCACTTATTGAAAGTTTTGCAGATATAAAATATCATCCTTTGGAAACTAGCACTTCGTCAGCCTGAGCCCTACAATCTTCTGTATTACGTTTGATATTTTTTTTAAATTCCCACTTTGACTCATCATCTACTATGCGATAAAAGTATTGCTTTAGTGCTACAAACACTATTTTTGCAAAAAACGAGTCTCCCTCAGCAATCCATATCAGTGAATATAATATTTTGGGAAGTTTAATATACAATTGAAATGTTTTAAATAGGCCAGATAAACTTTCTTTAGATATGTGAGGTAAGTTAAGACACGACTCCACTCTGTAAACACTCTCGTATTCCTTTTCTTTACTGGAATCAAAATATTTTTCTTTGATACACAAATTTCTCAATTCGCTACCACGATATGGATGGAAAAAAGTAAGTGTTGCTGTGGTAGGCTTAGCCTTACGGTTAAGTTCTATAGTTTCAAAAATGTTCCTTCTGTTTTCATATGGTATGCCAATCATATTAAATGAGGAGCTTCGTATTTTATATTTACGTGCTAAATTAAAGACATTAACTATCTGATCGTTTTTATAATTTCTTTTTAAAAGTTCCTTTCTGACCTTTGGACTCCCAGATTCTAATCCAACACAAATGTTACTACAGCCCGCATCAACAATTTTTGCAAATGGTTCCTCCTTTACGAGATCCGGATGCAAACTGATATTAAATGGAATACCAACATGCTCCTTGTAGAGCCTAGAAAAATCATTCATTATTTCTTCTTTATGGAGAGGGAAAAGATCATCGGTAAAAAAAATATAATCTAAATTATATTTCTCCGAATATGACGCAATTTCCTGAACTAGCAAGTCCGGTTTTTTTATTCTATAATACTTACCTTTATTATTATATATTTTAACTAGTGCTGAATTTGTACAATATTCACATCGGAAGACACAACCGCGCGTCATAGAAAATATTCCCATCCTATACATTTTTCCACCTAATGGTCGAATAAGGTGTCGATGGTCAAAAATATCCCAATCAGGAGGGAGGATTTCATTTACGTCAAGTAGCTGCCTGATATCATTCTTGAAAATTTTACCATCTTCTTTAATCCACATATTTTTTGTGTCTTTGAAATCTTTTCCTTGTTGCATTTTGTTGCACAAATCCCTCATCGCTTCCTCTCCTTCACCGATGCAAACAATATCAATACAGTCCTCTTTGATTACTTCATCCGGAGCATATGTGGCTGTTGGCCCACCCACTACTGTTATCAAATTCTTATTAATCTTCTTAATTATTTTCAACAGTTCCAAGCCAAAATTGTAATTTGGATCTACAACGCTCATGGCAATTAAGTCAGGCTTAAATGCTTCAACTTCGCATTTAAGTTCATCAGTAACATCAGCATCTCTCTCTACTAATTCGTATTTCTCAAAATCTGGATTTCGAACCTGCAGTGAAGACTCTCGCAATTCATCATCACTTTTAATATCACTGCATTTGATAAACGTCGTATCAAATATCTTAATCTGATGGCCATCCTTTTTTAGATATGAAGACAGATAGCAGATGCCAAGCGGCACACGGTTTACCATTATTTTATTAGGATATAAAAAAAGAATTCTCATTATGTCTGTTTATCCCGACTAATCTCTTTACTTTTTTATCGCTGCAATACGGACATGTGAACTCAACTGAAACTGCTGTAAATATTCCTGTAGAAAATGGAGTGCGTTTTTATCACGGTAACTGAAAATATATTTCCAGAGAGGATCTAACGGCATATCTGGATTTTTCTCATATGTTTTTTTCACAATCTCAACGTCGAGTCTTCCTGGAGTACTCATCTCTATTACTTCAAACCCTGAATTTTCTATTTGTTTAATCAATGCTTCCAGAGATATGAGGTTGAGCCTGTCAGGTGCTATAAGATTTGGTGAACACTCTCCCAACACCTGATACTCAAAACCACTGGATGTAGTCGAGGTCATAATGAGCAAGCCATTCTTTCTGCAGGCAGCATACGCATTGTCAAACAGCCTTCCGGGATCAAATACCCTCTCTACCACTTCAAAAGCCGCAAAAACATCTATACTGTTCTTAATAACATTAGTATTATCTATAATTTCAATATTCCCCGGCAACAAATCATCTTGTTCATAAAATTCCGGTACAAATGTTTTTATATATTTAAAGATATCAGCTCCATTTAATTGTTTTAGCAAAGCCGGATTTCTTGAAGCGTAATCTAGAAATATCTCAGCATCTGGCAGGTATTCTTCAACTAATCCCATTATCCACTGGATACGATAAGAAGATACTTTGACAGATCTGGACTCCAACGTATTTCTTAGAAAAACTTTCCTCTGGTACTGACCGGAACTTGAATTCTTATAAAATGATCTCAGCCCCTCTTCCGAAGGTCTCGGAGAAACATAGAGTGAATTGCATTTATTACATGCGCGGTAATCAAAACCCATTTTATTAGAAACAAATTTAGAGTTTTTATCTGAACAACCGGGGCAACCGACTCTTATCAAGAGAGAAGGGTCTGGAAAATACTTTTTTATATCCTTAATCAAAAGTTGCTTGTATTCGTTATAAGTATTCTCAGGACGAATATCCGACTCTTTCATATCGTCCAGAAAGACGACACTCTTCATACGCCTACCCTTTCTTTATGAACAGCTTTCATATTACTTTCATCATCTCTATAAATCCTCTGAACCAGGTCCATCGTCTTTACCGCATCTTCAATGCCTCCATTTGAAATAGGTTTGTCATGCATTATACAATCTATAAAATCACTAATCTCATCGTTCCAGGAATTATCATCTTCATAATATGTCATTGTTTCCTGGGGATTTGGCAATGGATACCCTTTTTCATCAAAAACACAACGTGCAATCTTTAAACTTTCCCTACCATAAGTTTGTGTTGATGATAAGATGCCGTCAATTTCCAGATAGCCCTTTTCCATATATATTTCCAGGAGAAATTTGTGTCGCCATTGTGTTGCCGAAGAATGAATCATTGCCGTTTGATCTATAAGACTATTACGCAATATGGCAAAAACATTATCTTCAACATCAACCTTCCAATACGAACTATTAATAAAACTCTTTACTTCATCATATTCCCCGGAAAAGTAACGGAACAAATCCAACATGTGAATCCCCTGATCTATTAAAATCCCACCACCTGATATATCTCTATTGTTTCGCCAACCATTATCATACCCCGGACCACCGGCTTTCCCATAAATCCCCCTTAGCCACATCACTTTTCCAAGACGTCCACTATCTACTATAGATTTTGCCTCAATTACCACTTCATGATATCTATGATTAAAACCGAATTTAACCTTAACTCCGGGATTTTCCACAGCCGTATCATAAATGGCCTTAACATCCTCCAATGTTCTACCTGGCGGCTTCTCACTAAATACATGAATCCCTCTGGCTATAGCATCAATAGAGATTTTCGGAATATCGCGATTGTATGTACATACGAATATCATGTCCGGACATGCGTCTAGCAGTTTATTATAATCTGTATAATAAACTACACTTGAATTATTTAATACATTTTCATCAATATCACAAATGCCTATTACCTCTGAATGCGGATTGTTATTAATACATTCATGCCTTATTTTACCAACCTTACCATATCCTACTATACCTACTTTAAGTGGAATCATCATTTTACAGAGAGACAATCTTTAAGCCTTACTCTCATTAAAATATTTATCCTGATAATTTTGCTTCAGTTCGGCAAAGATCCGATTACCTTCTTCATCAAATTTCTCAGCCCTTCTAATTCTCGGCCAGTTTTCCTTAGGCATCTTTGTATATAATGCAAAGGTCCTCTTCAATCCCTTGATTTCCTCACGTGACAACTGTGGCATATCCAATGACGCACCAACATTTAAGGAGCCCGGATTAAAGTCTTCAGTGATATAACCTCTCTCAACACACAATCTGTGCAGGGAGGTACCATGAAATGGAGCATAAGGGAAAGCGGCAGTCGTATCATATGGCAACTTCCTGTTTAATTCAATGGTATCAAAGATAAGTTCTCTTGTTTCGTCAGGAAATCCAATAATATTGTTTATAGTCAGAGGGATCCCCGCATCCGCAAGAATCTTGGACGCCCTTATCATTTGTTCGTTGTCAAATTTCTTCTTTAGTACCTTCTTCCTGAATTCATCATTACCATGTTCCAACCCGATAGATATTCTGTGACAACCAATCTCCTTCAGCTTCCTGGCCCTATACTCTGTAACTGTTTCTGCCCTTGACTGCAACCAGAATGGAAGTTTATATTCGCCGTATATCTCTACAAATTTATCGAATTCAACATCGTTAATAGATAGAAAGGTATCCGAAGTAAAGTAAATATACTCTACATCCCATTTTTCTATTAGAATTTCCAATTCCTGCCTTATGCGAGACATAGTCTTTTTTCTAAAAAAACTCTCAGAATTGTCTTCTCTATACATTTTGGCAGTTGATGGTGAATTGCAGAAAGTGCACGCATAAGGACATCCCCTGTCAGTCTCTATTGGTATAGTCTTATAGACTTTCCCAGCCATAGGCCTGAAAAACCTCTCCTTCTCAAACAAACCATAGTCGGCAATTGGCAGGTTGTTAATATCAATGAGACCCCGCATTTTATTCCTTATGACCTTCCCTCCTTTCCTGACACAAATATTATCCATATCCGAACAATCTTCTCCAACTGACATCCGCTTACATACCTCTACAAGTGCTTCTTCTCCTTCGCCAATACAAACCATTTCCACATTCTTATTAGAAAGAACGATTTCTGGAGCAAAAGTGGGAAACACTCCACCCACAATAACCGGTATATTGGAATCTTCTATCGCCTTAAGCAATGATACGGCTGTCTGATAGAGACACTCCAAAACAGATACAGCTATTAAATCGGGTTGATACGTTGTCACTTTGTCGACGAAATCATGCTCCATATTGCTTTCCTTCAACTTCACGGCTCTCTCTCCATAATCAAAAGGGCGCACCATTAAGCTTTCTTCTTTTGCCTCATCAGAACCAACGCCACCAGTATCTTGATAAAGGGTTGTGTCAAACATGTCTACCACAAAGCCTTGTTCTCTTAATAAAGCAGTAAATATCCCTATTGAAATAGGGGGAGGATTCATCAGTTTTCCATTTGGATATAAAAAAAGTACTTTAAACTCCTTCACATTTCCCTCCTATAAAGGGGCGTATTAAATTTAATGAAGCCTTGAAATATTTCTCAGCATGCTTTATACTTTACGCCAAAATTATTCTCCACCGGTCAGAGACACTACCTGTCCATTCATATAAGCTGATTTACTATTCAACAGGTTCATAATCCACCATGCAGCTTCCTCAGGGCTACCCATTCTTTTTGCCGGAATCATTTTTACTCTTGCATCAAGATCTTTAGCGTGGCGCACATGAAAGGGCGTATCAAAAACACCAAGCCTCAAGGCGTTAATTCTTATTCCAAGTGGAGCACAATACCGTCCAAGAGAAAATGTCATTGTTTCTAATGCAGACTTTGACAAACCATAAAATAAAGTATACGGACTTCCACCAAATTTAGCAGCGATACTCGATATGTTTACTATTGCCCCCTTTGTTTTGCTTTCTTCCATAAACTTTATTGCCATTCTGCTTAACCAAAATGGAGATTTTAAATTTAGAGATAGATCTGCTTCTACATCCATTTCTTCAATATCAAAGAAATGCTTTCTAATATGCACGTCACCCGCATTATTAACGAGTCCATCAATCCCACCAGCCCAGTTTGTAAATTCTTCAAAAATATGTTCAGTCTCCTTAAAACTCCTTAGATCTGCTTTTAGGATGCATACATTATCTTTCTTGTTCGCCTTTATGCTTGGTATCAACTCTTCAACATCTGGCTTATTTTTACAATAATGGACTCCAACACGTGCGCCTTGATTCAACAATTCCTTTGCAAGAACACTTCCGATACCACCTGAAGCGCCAGTTACTAAGACTCTTAAACCTTTAAAAAATGTATCCAAACCCACTCATTTCTCTATAATAACTTACCTAAGGACCTGTGCCGATCTCAATGGGCAATCAAGGCAACCTTTTATCGTGTGTGCCAAACCTTTCGTATGAAGGTCTCGCATTTCTTCCAACCTTTCAGATTTCCACACTCCCTCAATGCTCGTCTCAGGAATCTTACCCAAACACATATTGCAAAATGTATCATTCACGCATGGCACAATTCGGCCGTCCCATGATATCGTCAGTCTCTGCCACAATTGTGGGCATGCCCAGTCGCTTTCACCAACAACAATCCGAGGCACCTCGTTTTTCAAATCAACATAGGCCACTTCGTCAACATATTTTTCCCAAAAGTCAGCATAATCTTCTTGTTTGGTTTTCAACTCGTCCAACAGCACCGTCTGTATTCTAACCCATGGAGATGTTTTATTGAGTTCTCTCCGAATTATCATAAAATTCCGTATATTTTCCACAACCTTCTCAAAGACGGCGCCTACTCTTTGTGATTCATATAAGTCCTTTTCATACCCTTCAAAAGAGATAATAATTCTATCTATACCGGCATCAATCAGTTGCCTACTCTTCTCTTCAGTAAGGAATGCAGCATTCGTATTTAGAAAAACATCAACAATCCCTTTTGCCTTGGCGTAAGCTATCATCTCGGAAAGCTTTGGATGGATCAGAGATTCCCCTCTCCAGTTAAGCTTTATCGAATATAATCCCTTTTCACTTCCTTCGTCAATTATCGCTTGGAAAATTTCATCTTCCATCAAACCATTCTTAAAGTTCGCATGCGTTGTAATACAGAATGGGCACTTTAAATTGCATGAGGAGGTTGCTTCAACGTCCAGATGAAGGGGGAAGCGATCCACGATCTTCTGCAAAGGATAGTTTTCCCATTTTCTACGGTACTCGCTATATCTTTCCATTTCGAAAGGTGATACACCCTTCTGTTTCAGTAAATGAAAGTTTCCATTTATCTCAACGTTTGTCATTTCATTTACACCTTTTCACCTTTCATCAATAAAATAACTACTATTTGACAAATATACACACTATCAATTGGAAGAATAC
>Ga0187833_10004412_pt1 | contig 13781 bp, 21 predicted proteins | sample ETNtaG_37_FD_167968 | JGI IMG/M metagenome (GOLD analysis project Ga0187833, IMG submission 167968) | Marine microbial and viral communities from oxygen minimum zone, Eastern Pacific Ocean - ETNP2014_SV_400_PacBio MetaG (Illumina Assembly) | ecosystem: Environmental > Aquatic > Marine > Hypoxic... | reverse complement strand
TTTATTCTTATTACCACAAAAATTATAAACAAAACCTTTTTCTAAACTTATATGATAGAAATACTAGACACAACATTAAGGGATGGAGAACAAACACCAAATATCTCATTTAACTCAAAAGAAAAACTAAAAATTGTAAAAGAATTATTCTCTATTGGTATTCCAAGACTAGAAGTAGCTTCTTCTCTAGCTGTTGATGAAGATAAAAAAGCAGTTAAATTAATAACAAAACATGCAAAATCAATAAATAAATTAGAACAAATAGAAGTCTTAGGTTTTATTAACAAAAAAAGCATTGATTGGATTTCTGAAACTAATTGTAAAACAGTTAACTTACTAGCAAAGGGTTCTGAGAAACACTGTGAATTACAATTAAAAAAAACACTAAAAGAACATTTAACTGATATAGAAAAAATAACTGATTATGCATTAACTAAAAACATTCAAGCTAATATTTATTTAGAAGATTGGTCTTCAGGAATGATAAATTCAAAAGAATATGTTTTTGAAATGATAGAAAATTTAACAAAACTACCAATAAAAAGAATCATGCTTCCAGATACTCTAGGAATTCTATCACCAGACCAAACATTTGAACTTTTAAAAGAAATAACAACTAAATTTCCTCAAACACATTTTGATTATCACGCACATAACGATTATAATTTAGCAACTGCAAACACATTACAAGCTCTAAAAACAAATATTAAAGGAATTCATGTAACTGTAAATTCTTTAGGAGAAAGAACAGGAAATTGTGATTTATTTTCCATAACAACAGTAGCAAAAGATTTTCTTAACATAGATTTTAAATTAAAAGAAGAGCAATTCTACAATCTAAGTAAATTAATAGAACTTTCTTCTAAAATAGAAATTCCAAAAAATCATCCAATTATAGGAGAAAATGTTCATCAACAAACCTCTGGCATTCACGCAGATGGAGATAAAAAAGGAGATTTATACAAAACTAAACTAAAAGCAGAAAGATTTGGTAAAGAACAAGAATATGCTCTAGGAAAACAATCTGGTTCTTCTACTATCTTAATAAATTTAAAAAAATTAGGTATAAAAAACCCAGATGAAACTAAAATAAAAGATCTAACTATTAAAATAAGAAAATTAGGAGAAGAAAAAAAACTAATAACAAAAGAAGATTTGTTAAAGTTATATAATCAATAAATTATTGTTTATACAATCTAGCAGCAATTTCTTCAATATCTCCTTCAACACCATATAATGTTGCAGCAGTAACAAAACCAGTTGCAGAATTAATCAAATCTAAACAATCTACTTTATCTATTTTATTAACTGCTATAAGTAAACCAGTTTGAGTTGTTTCCACATTAAAAGTTCCAGAAATTGTAGCTTTTTCATCTATTAATCTAATTCTTCCATTACTACTAGAATCTGCTTTTTCTGGTTTGTGATCAAGATAAGCACCAAAAAACAAATCTTCTTCAATCATATGTGCAAGAACATCCATACCATTACCATAAGCTATCCGAGAATTAGGTCTTCTATCTTCTCTTGCTCCAAGTACAACAATAAAATAGTTTTCACCATGTAAAATCCCTTCAACACCCTCATATACATCTGAACATAAATGACGGACTATTGTTTGAGTAATTTCCGCATCTTTCATACAATCAAAATAATAACATCATTAATAAAGATTATTATCATACAATATCTATTAAATAAAATACAATCAATAACCTTTTATACATCTTTTACTTATCAAAATTATGCTAGAAATATTACAAGTTATTATTATCTTATCATCTCTACCACTAGGATTAATTCTTAAAAAAATCTCAAAAGAAGAACCAAAACAATACAAAAAAGCTTTATTTTACGCAGAAAAAGCAGTTTTACTAATCTTAATTTTATCTTTACTATCTCTAAACTTTAACTATTACATGATTATAGGTTTTGTCATAGGATATTTATTAATTTTCAACATCCAATTTTACTTAGGTTTATCTTTATTCTTATCTTTCCTAACAACTAAAAATTTTAACTTCCTAATTTCATCTTTAATATTCATTTTTAACTTAATTTACGCAAGAAACATACATAGAAACAAAATATTAACATATTCAGTTTATTTCTTAATACCCTTTATCTTATTCTTCTTAAAAACAACTCTAACCACAAATATCTCTTTATTTTTATCTTTCACAGCAGGAGGATTATTCAAATATTTCGTTAAGTTTAAATAACTAAATTCTTTTAAGATTTATCATGGGAAAAAATAATATTTGGGAAGAATCAGATATAAAACCTAAAACAAATTCATATATTTATGAAAATAGAGAGTTAAGATGTAGAATTTTAGAACCTGAAGAAGGTAGACTTGCATTAACTGTGGAATTAACATCAAAACATTTAGGACAAATACATCATTTTTATTTTCAAATGGGAACAAAACGTTTTTTAGGACATATTTCAAGTTCATGTTCCGCAGAAACCACAGAACAAGATGAAGACTTAAGTTTATTAGTAGAACATATAGATCTATTTACACCAAATCCAAGAATACCAATCATATACTCAATAAAAGAAATAATAGAGGCTAATCAATGACATTTTACCTAATCGGGATAGGACTTACAGAAGAACACATTTCAGTTAAAGCTATTAAAGCTATTAAAAAATGTAAAACAGTTTATCTAGAACAATACACTTCAAGAGGTATTAATCTTAAAAACTTAGAAAAAATAATCAATAAAAAAATAGAAATCGTAGATAGAAAATTTGTAGAAAAAGCTACTTTCTTAAAACAAGCAAAAACAAAAAACATAGCTTTACTAATAATTGGAGGAGTTTTTTCAGCAACAACACATATAGATTTATTCCAACAAACAAAAAAATCTAAAATAAAAACAGAAATAATAGATAATTTATCAATTTTAACTGCTATAGGCATAACTGGTTTATCTTTATACAAATTTGGTGCAACAGCTTCTATACCTTTTCAAAACGTAAAAAGTTTTTATGACATTTACAAAAAAAATAAAAAAATAGGATTACATACCTTATTCTTACTAGACTTAAAAGAAAACACAATGACTATTAAAGAAGCTTTAAACAAATTAATAGCTCTAGGCTTAGATAAAAACGAAAAAGTTGTCGCATGTTCAGGATTAGCACAAAAACAACAACAGATTAAATATTCCACAGTTAAAAAATTATTAAAATTTAAATTTAAAAAACAACCTTCTTGTATTATAATACCAGGAAACTTACATTTTATGGAAGAAGAAGTTTTAGAATTATATACTATAAAGTAGAGTATACATCTCAATATAATTTATAAATAAGAACAGTTTTTCTCTAAATAAATGCCTCATAAATATAATATAACTTGTTATAGAAAACTAACTAGGAAAGAAACTAGATCAGATAATAGTATGCTTAGAAGAAGAATTTGTGAAATAGATAGATTAACTTTACGTTCTTTAAAAGTTTTTTCTGGTTATCAAACTGGTGCAGAAATCCAAATAGGAGAAACAATCAATGACGGAACCAATGATCTTGGAAAAGTAATTGCTATAAGAAGAAAAATCGATGAACCAAACACAAATTTAGAAGTAGCAGTCCTTGTAGAAGATTTAAAAATAGCAGAAAAGATTCAAACTACAAAAATAGATGTCTAAACAACTATCTCTAAATTACTTAACTCTTCACTAACAACATCATAACTTCTCAAAACTCTATCTTTTCTATCCCCATCACCATTCAAATCTTCATTCAACAATATCTCTTTACTTAAAAAAACAATTTTACTTCCACTAACACTCAAATCTTTAGCACCAGTACTAATTCTAGTATTTACTATCTTACCACTTTCTAAATCATAATATCTTAAAATAATATCTTTTCTATCTCCATCACCATTCAAATCTTCACTAATATAAGCTTCATGTGTTAACATTCCTACAATTTCTTCAGAAATAGAAATATCAGTTGCGCCAGTACCTATTTTAGTATTAAACATTTCATTACTTTCAATATCATAAATCTGTAAAACCACATCACTTTTATCTCCATCACCATTCAAATCTTTACCAATATAAACTTCATGAGTTGCTAATGCCACTTTACTTCCATCGATACTCAAATCCTCAATACTAGCTAATGTAATCAAACTTGTATCAACACTTGTAAATCCAACATTAGTATTTTTAACAAAGAAAAAACCAGCTAAAGCCACTATAATAAAAACATACACCCATTTTCTATTGTCCTCTTTTTTTGCCATATAACATTAAAAAGAAAAACTTATATAAAAATCTATCTTTTTTTCTTAAATGCAAATAAAAGTTAAAATAAAAACTCAAAAAACACCAAAAATAATCAAACATAAAGATTTCTATGAAATACATCTAAAATCAAAACCAATTGAAAACCAAGCAAACAAAGAATTACTAAAACTACTAAAAACCAAATTCAAAAACCCAAGAATCATAAAAGGTCTTAAATCTAAAGAAAAAATTATCTCTATCCAAAATTAATCACAGAAGTCAAACCTTCACTCTTAACTTCACCATTTTTACAATCTACTTTAACATTTAAAGTTTTAAAAGAATGTGTTATCAAAGTGATATTCCAAACTTGTCCTAAATCTTCTAAATTCTGCAATACTATTATTTTCTTATTAGCAGTTTCAGTTTCATATTTTTCTTTTCTTACCTTCTCAACAATCTCCATTGCTTCCTCAAAATTAACTTTAATCTTTTCTAAATCTAACTCTTCTATTTTTTTCTTCTCTTTTTGAAACGCTTGTGATTCTGGTTTAACTTTTACTTTTTCTCTAACTAAAAAAGCAGTAACCATCCCAGAACTAGGACTATAATAATCAATTTGCCAATCTCCATCTTCTAATATCAAAAACCCAGAAACTAAATAAGATCCTTTATTATCTTTCATATACTCTTCATATTCTTCTGAATCTTCTAATTTTTCAATAGATTCCTTTAATTTATCTAACATTTTAGTTTAATTTTATATAATCACTTTTAACTGTTTCGTTTTAGAATTTCTTTTCCTTTATATCTTCTTTAACATCTTTAACAAACTTATCTACCTTAACACCAAATTTTATATCTCCATCTGATGTTCTAACTGCTAAAGTTTTAGCCTTAACTTCCTTATCACCAATTGTCAACATTAAAGGAATTTTCAAATTCTGTGCATCTCTAACTTTTTTAGAAATACTTTCAGATCTATCATCAATTTCAACTCTTATACCTTCTTCTTTTAACTTTTCTTCAACTTCCTTACTAAATTTATTACTTCTATCTGTAACTGTTAATATTCTAACTTGAACAGGACTCAACCATAATGGAAATTTTCCACCATAATGTTCAATTAAAATTCCTAAAAATCTTTCTATACCACCATAAATAGTTCTATGCAACATTACAGGCCTATGTTTTTTCCCATCTCTACCTTCATAAGTTAAGTCAAATTTCTCAGGCATAGCAAAATCTAATTGTATTGTAGCACACTGCCATGTTCTTCCTAATGAATCTCTAATATGAAAATCAATCTTAGGACCATAAAAAGCTCCATCTCCAGGATTTAATTCATATTTTTTCTTAACTTTCTTCAAAACATTACCTAATTTCTTTTCAGCCAAATCCCACATTTTCTTTGTTCCTATATGTTTTTTAGGCATAGTAGATAATTCTAATTCATAATCCAAACCAAAAGTTTTATAGATTCTATCAGTTAATTTAATAACCTTAATTACCTCATCTTCAATTTGTTCTTTCATACAAAAAATATGAGCATCATCTTGGAAAAAACTTCTAACTCTAAACAATCCATTTAATACTCCACTTAACTCATGTCTATGAACTAAACCAACTTCAGCAACCTTCAATGGAAATTCCTTATAAGAATGAATATTTTCTTTATACACTAACATTCCTCCAGGACAATTCATTGGTTTAATAGCATAATCTTCTTTATCTATCTTAGTAAAATACATATTATCTTTATAATTATCCCAATGTCCGGAATCTTCCCACATTTTTTTATTTAAAATAATAGGAGTTCTTATCTCTAAATAACCTTCTTTATTATGTTCTTCCTTCCAATACTTCATCAATTCATCCCAAATAATCATTCCTTTAGGATGTAAAAATGGAAAACCAGGACCTTCTCCATGCATAGAAAATAGATCTAATTCTTTTCCTAACTTTATATGATTTCTTTTTTCTGCTTCTAATCTTAATCTTCTAAATTCTTTTAATTCATCCTTACTTCCAAAAGCTAAACCATAAATTCTTGTAAGCATTTTATTCTTACTATCACCTTTCCAATATGCTCCTGCTACCTTATCTAATCTAACTGCTTTTAATTCTCTAGTTGATTTTACATGAGGACCAGAACATAAATCTGTAAACTCTTCTAATTGGTAAAAAACTGGATCTTTTATTTCTTTTAACAATTCTAATTTATACTTTTGTCCTTTTAGTAATTCTTTTGCTTTTTGTTGAGAAACTTTAATTCTTTTAAATTTAAAATCTTTTTTAATAATTCTTCTCATTTCCTTTTCAATTTTCTTTAAATTCTCTTCTTTAATTTCTAGATCATCAAAATCATAATAAAAACCATTTTCAATATTAGGTCCCATACCAAATTTAACCTTAGGATACAATCTTTTAACTGCTAAAGCTAAAACATGAGCTGCAGAATGTCTTAAAGTTTCTATTTTCATAGGAAAGATTAAATGATTAAAATATATAAAGTTATTGATTATCTCCAGTATCCACATTATGATAACTTAAAATTAACAGATCTTTTTCTTGAAATTGAGTATCAATTGTTGCATACCATCCATCAAAATACGCTCCGATTGTTATTATATGAGCCATTCCTCCAACAAGAACAAATTTATCTCCTGGGTGAGGAGTATATCTTTTACCCTCTCTATCTAAAAAAGTATCATAAGTAGGACGATGATCATGCCCCCTAATCATAACATCAAGACCAAGTTGTTCCATTGCTCTGTGATTAGGATAAGAATGCCCAACCCATTCTAATCTATTCCACAAATCAGTTACTTCTTCTTCCACATCATCAACACAACTTCCTTTTATTGCTCCATGCATTAAAATAGTATTAAAATTTTCACCAACAACACCAGGAACTAACTGAATTGATTCTCTTAATGGAAATTCTCTTTCTCTTTCAAAAAGACTCGAAATAAATTCTAAAGCTCTTGGATCTTGTCTAAGTTCATCTCTCAGTTCCCAATATTGTTTTCTTTGATCCGATAATGTAGGTGAATACATCTCAATATCATTAAGAATACAATGATCATGATTGCCTGGAAGAGTAATTACAGTTTTTCCTTGAGCTTCTAATCTTTCTTTATAATCAAGATATTGATGTATTGTAGGAACTTGATCAAAATCACCTAAACAGATTAGAACATCTGGATCAAACTCTTGCATCTCATCTATAAAATTAGAAAGCTCTCTACCATGAATATCTGTTAATAGTGCGTATCTCATATTTTTTTATAGATATAATATTCTTATAAGTATTATTATTGTGTAGAATAGACATAAGATTACCTGATTAATCTTTACCACCAATACTTTTCTTACTTAATTCATAACATTCTTTTTCCATAAACTTAGAGTATATTTTTATTTGATCTGGACTTGTTTTAAAAATCTTTTCTGGTTTAATTTTTAATCTTCCCCACTTATGTCTTCCTTCCCACCCATAAACTACTCCTTTAATTCTAGACCAAACAATTGCACTTGCGCACATAGGACAAGGTTCTTGAGTAGAATACAAATAACAATCCTTTAAATGATAATTTCTAATTTTTCTACAAGCTTTACTTATTACTTTTAATTCTGCATGTGAAGTAGAATCTTTATCTTTTTCTACTGTTGTAACTGCTTTTGCTATAACTTTATTATTTTTTACAATAAATGCTCCTGTAGAATGACCATACCTAACAGCATACTTTTCAGTATATTTAATCAAATCTTCCATTATTTTTTTATTTGGATGTTTCATTATAATAATCTAATTTTAACCTCAAAATATATAAATCTTTACTATTCCTTAGGGTGGTGGGTGGGGCACAATTTAAACAAACATTTCCTTTTCTAATAAAAACTTTTATAAACTTCAACTCCAACATACACATTACAATGAAAAAAAGAAAAGTATATTCTACTATTCTACAAATAGCTAAAAACATAGCTAAAGATAAAAAAGGAGCTCTATTCGTATTAGGTCCAAAATCAAACTTCAAAAGAAAATACGAACCTTTATTCCCTCAAATTCTACAAGACAGATCTATTTCAGAAAAAGGGATGGAAGACACTCTAGAAAGACTAGCAACTCTAGATGGAGCAGTTCTATTAACAAATCAAGGAACTCTAATAGCAAACGGAGTAAGATTAAAAAAATCAAAAACAGTTCCAGGTTTTGGAACAAAACACGCAGCAGCAGCAGGAATCACTTTAGCAGTTCCAAACTCAACTGCAATCTTAGTAAGTGAAGAAGCTCATTGGGTAAAAATATTCCATGATGGAAAAATAACACTAGAACTAGATCCAAATACAGAAACACCAAGAAGTATTCATAATAAAATTATAAGTTTTATAACAGACAGAGATGCAGCTTTACTAACAGCAGCAGGAGCTTCAGCAGCATTATTAGGATTAACACCAACTTTAGTTATAGGTGGAACTTATCTAGTTGTAAAAACAGCAACAGGAATTATAAGAAAAAAATTTGGTTAAAATTTAACTGTTAAAAAAAATTATTTTATTTGAACAGAATAACCTTCTAAATTTTGTGTAACATATCTTTCTAATAAAGATCTTACAACTTCTCTATCAAAGTTACCATATTTTTCACTCGAATCAGAAGCAGTTAATACTTTTTTAGATTTATTAATAGTTATTTCTCCTCCACCAACACATCTAAAACCAATTGGTTCTACTTCATGTGCTTTTAATACTTTTATAAAATCTAATTCAAATACCCCTTTATGACTTTCCCATTTACTTTTTCCATGAATATAATTTCTACCTTCTGGTCCTTGAACTTGAACAAATTTATAATTACCTGAATGTTCAATACATACTTCTGGAATATCTTCTAAGCTCATCATAACCCCATAAAAACCTATAAAATAACCATTTTTAAGCTTTTCTCAAAAAAAGCTTACAGTTACAAATACTTTTCTTTTTCGTTAACGTTTTTCCTAAAAAGGTTATTTTCCACCACCAAAACACTTATATATTACATATGATACCTCTTTCATATGAAAAACAACTCATATCTATTCTTCAAAGTACTCTCAACAGAACTAAGAGCAAAAATCATAGATTTACTATATCAAAAACCAAGAACTGTATCACAAATAACAAAAGAACTTAACACAGACCAATCAAAAATTTCACACAACCTACAAAAACTTTCCCTATGCAACATAGTAACATCAAAAAGAAAAGGAAAAACAAAAATTTACTCATTAAACAAAAAAACAATAACACCTATCCTAGACCTAGTTAACAAACATTTTTGCACTTTATGTGTAAAAGAATGTAAAGCAAAGGAGGAATACAAATGAAAGTATACTTAGATAATGGAGCTACAACAAAACTAGATGACTCTGTAATAAAAGCAATCCTACCTTACTTCAATGAAAAATACGGAAACGCATCTTCCTTACACTCAAAAGGTCAAGAAGCTAAAATGGCTTTAGAAGAATCAAGAGAAATCATAGCTAAAAAACTAAAAGCAAGACCAGATGAAATTATTTTCACTTCTGGAGGTACAGAATCAGATAACTTAGCATTAAAAGGTGTTGCACAACTTCATGATTCAGGACATATAATCACAACTAAAATTGAACATCCTGCAATAATAAACACATGTAAAGAATTAGAAAAACAATTTGAAGTTACATATCTAGATGTAGACAAAGAAGGTTTTATTTCATTACATCAATTAAAAAATTCTATAAAACCAAACACAATTTTAATTTCAATTATGCATGCTAACAATGAAATAGGAACAATACAACCTTTAAAAGAAATAGGAGAAATAGCAAAAGAAAATTCTATTTTATTCCATTCAGATGCAGTTCAATCTTTTACAAAAGAAGAAATTAACACTAAAAAAATAAACATAGATTTAATTTCTATTTCCGCACATAAAATTCATGGACCAAAAGGAATTGGAGCTTTATATGTTAAAAATTCTACAAAACTAAAAAAACAAATACTGGGTGGAAAACACGAATACAATCTAAGAGCAGGAACAGAAAATGTTTCTTCAGCAGTAGGTTTTGCAAAAGCAGTTCAAGTTTCTAACAACAAAGACATAAAACACATGAAAAGATTAAGAGATTATTTCATAGAAAATATTTTAAAAATTAAACACACTAAACTAAACGGTCCAAAAGAAAGATTATGTAATAATATTAATTTATCTTTCGCTTACATAGAAGGAGAATCAATCGGAGCTTTATTAGATGCAAAAGGAATTTGCTCTTCAACAGGATCTGCATGTTCTAGTAAAGAATTAAAAGCAAGTGCAGTTCTAGAAGCAATTCATCTACCTCCAGAATACATCAACGGATCTTTAAGACTTACTTTAAGTAAATTCACAACAAAAGAAGAATTAGATTACACTTTAGAAGAATTAAAAAAGATAGTTGAAAAATTAAGAAAACTAAGCCCATTAGGTAAATAAAATGTATACAAAAAAAGTAATGAAACACTTCCAAAAACCAAAGAATTATGGTGAAATCAAAAATCCAGATGGTAGAGGTAAAGTGGGGAACGAACGATGTGGAGATATAATGGAAGTATACATAACAGTTAAAGATGATAAAATAACAAATTGTAAATTCAAAACTTTCGGTTGTCCTGCTGCAATCTCAGCTTCAGATGTTCTATGTGAATTATGCAAAGGAAAAACTCTAAAACAAGCATTAGATATAACTGCTAAAGATATAACTGATTATTTAGAAGGTTTACCTACTTTAAAACAACATTGTTCAGTTCTAGGAAAAGAAGCACTAAAAAAAGCTATTGAAGATTATAAGAAAAACTAAGATCTCTCAACAATATAAATTTCACGACCCTTTCTTGGAAATTCACCCTTAATATTATAAATCATAGGATTTCCTCTATCTTTAGGAAGTTCTCTCAAACCATCTATTAAACCCTCATGATTATCCTCTCTAACTTCAACAATAAAAGGAAATTTAACATATTGTGCAACAGCTAGACTATTATGAACAAAACAATAAAACTGTCCAAATGCAGAAAAATCATTTTGATGATCTCCTCTATGAATTATCAAAACTTCATCTTCACAAGTTTCTAACTCTCCTAATTCATCCAAACTTTCAATTTTATTTAATTTCATAAAAATCAACATTAAAACACAATATATAAACTTTTCCAATTTTTTGGTTAAGCTTTTTTAGAAAAAGGTTACAGTTACAAATACTTTTCAATTATTTCTTTCTTTAAATAAATTACTCTACATCTTCCCTAAAATCTCACATGTTTTACAAACTTCTAAAGAACAAGGTTCACTACACTTCTTACAAACTTTAATCTCACCTTTACTATATTTCTCTTTTAAAACATCCATTATATCTAAAAAACTATTCACAACCCCATATTTACTTCCATTATACTCATCTTCAAACTTATCTAAAAACTCTCCTACATCTTTCCTAAAAGAAACACTTGAACAAGGACATCTTTCGTAATAAACCTTAAATTTCTTCAACGTACTATACAACTTAGTTTCTTTTTCCATTAAAAAATACAACGGCTTAACTCTAGGAATAAAACCTTTAATTTTTTTCACACCAGCAACAGGACCCATTCTTGCACTAACAGCCATATTATTCTTAACAACATTCATAAAAAACGATTGTGCTTCATCATCCAAATTATGCCCAGTAGCAACTTTATCAAATTTTAACTCTCTAGCATATTTATTAATCAAATATCTTCTTAAAATCCCACATATTGTACAAGATTTATAATTCAAACCTTTTCTTTTCAATAAACTTTTGATATAACACAAACTATAACCAAATTCATCCCTTAAACTAATATTATGTAATTTTATTTTATTTTCTTTACAGTACTCAGTTATATTTTCTATGTTTTTTTTAGTATAATCTCCAATTAAAGCATCTATTACGATAGCTTCAACTTCTATATTCCTTATTTTTCTTAAAATATCTAATAATACTGTACTATCCTTACCACCAGAAACACAAACTAAAACTCTGTCTTTTTTATCAAACATTTTATAGTTTTTTATAGTTTTCAAAACTTTTTTATCAAAATATTTAATAAAACAATTTTTACATAATCCTATCTTGTTATTCACTAAATTAATTACTGGTTTTTCTTCACATAACTTACATACCATGATTATACCTTAGAAATACTATTTATTAAGGTTTTTATTTAACTGTTAAACTTTTCAAAAAAGTTTAATCAAAAGAAAAGAAAGGTTAGCGAAAGAAAAAAGTATAATTGTATTTTATAATGGTGGGGTTTCATTTTTAATTTTATGAACTATATCTTCTAATGTCCTAGACAAAGCTAATTTATCATCAAAAAGAGCAAACCAATCAACTTCAGCATCATTCAATCTTTCTAGATCACTAACTATAACGCAAATCTGTCCTTTTACACCATACTGATTAAATCTTAAACACGGAGTCATATCCCTATATTTTCTACTTTTTCTTCTATCTATATCAGGATATTTGATACCTCTGAATAATTCTCCAGATACAATTCTCGGAGTTGAGGATATGGGATATTCATCATCACCTGTTGCTGTTAAAATTACATAGATAGTATCTCTTTCTAATTTTTCTGGTTCTTCTAATACTACTCTAATTTTTCTTTGACTCATTTTAACCTCTAAAACCAAATATACCACTTCTTTTTAAAACTTTCGCAATTTTTTTCGTAAACATTTTTCTAAAAGGTTTTTTCAATTAAGCTTTTCTCAAAAAAGCTTACAGTTACAAATACTTTTTTAGAACTTCAACCCTCAAACAACCCACACAAACACTTTCCATAGTCTTTTATCTCTTTTTTGTGATAAACACAAGGACATATAATCTTCTTATCTTCCTTCTTATCTCCAGTTATAACACGACATGGACAATAAAGTTCACCATATTTCTTCTTATTCACAACTAGACCTTTCATCAAATTATCAACAATTTTCTTATTACTATTTAACTTAAAACCTTCCTTCTCAGCATACTCTTTCATCTCTTTTTTTATCTCTTTTTCACCCATACTAACTAATCTAATTTACTCATATTTAACCTTTTCTCCTATTTTATATTTTAAGTCTTTACTCTCAAAAACATGTTTACAGCCCTTATTTTCAACTAATAAATTAAAAGGTCTAACTTTTCTTATTTCCACAACCTTAAAATTTTCATCTAAAAAATAAGCATAAAAACTAAAGAACACAAAAAACGAATGAATTGAATTAACATCTAACAATAATAAATCTTTAGGTCTAGAAAACATTAAACCCTTAACTTTACTAAATAGACTTTTACAAACTTCAATCTCTTGTTTTCCGCTAACGTTTTTCCTAAAAAGGTTCTTTTTTTTCTCTAAAACCAAAGCTCCAAGATAACCACAATTTTTACATTTATATTTACCAAACTGAAAACCCATATACAAACCTATATTTTTACTATTACACTTAGGACATAACTT
>Ga0187833_10004410_pt1 | contig 13784 bp, 15 predicted proteins | sample ETNtaG_37_FD_167968 | JGI IMG/M metagenome (GOLD analysis project Ga0187833, IMG submission 167968) | Marine microbial and viral communities from oxygen minimum zone, Eastern Pacific Ocean - ETNP2014_SV_400_PacBio MetaG (Illumina Assembly) | ecosystem: Environmental > Aquatic > Marine > Hypoxic... | reverse complement strand
TTCTTGGCTTTCGATAGGTATGGGATCATTAGGAACTATTTGGATTGACCAAGGTGATGGCAAAGACATGGGAAGCGCACTTGATAACGTTGTGCCAGTCGCTTTTGAAGAAGCTGATGCTGGTATGGCAACAGGTCTGGTTGTTAGTGGTGGTGCAATTGATGATAATGGATCAATTGTCTATAAACTTCCTGTAATTGCAGGGGCACAAATAGGTGTTGCTTACAACCCAAGAAGTGGAGCTCCTAGTAATGCTGATGGTGCAACTTCAGAAAGCACTGGTGGAAGAGGCTACGAATTTGCTGTCGACTGGAGTCCAGAAATGGTGCCTGGTCTTAGAGTTGGTGGTGCCGTGGGACAGTGTGAAGATTGCAAAGCTGGAAACAAAGATCTTGATGAAGAAACTTGGTTTGCAACTTATACATATGGTCCTTTGTCAATTGGCTATCAAGTTGCCGATGAAGATGATGGAACAAATACATTTGACACAGACATTTACGGCGTATCTTTCAATGTAAATGATGCGTTATCTATATCTTACCAATATGGCGAAACTGATGGGTCGGCGTCCACATATTCTACTGCAGAGTTCGAAGGAATTTCTGCTGCTTATAATATTGGACCTATGGCTATCAAGTTTACTGATAACTCAGGTAAGAACATAAACGGTGCAGCAACCGATGACGATGATAATAGAGAGCTAAACTTATCGATGTCATTTTAATTTAACATAAAGGAAGGAGTGTATTTTTTATGAACAAATTAAAAAACATTGGTATATCGGCTCTTGCTGGTACGCTAGTATCTTTATCTGCCGCACAGGCAGGTGGGGTATCGGTTACTGGTGCGTGGGAACTAAGCTATACTAACCTTAACCATACGAAGGTTACCGGTAACCCAATAGGAGTAAAGAAAAATATGAGTTTTGGGGCTTCCGGTGACGTTTCAGATGGTGGTGCTGTAACATGGGCAACAACAGTTGGAATGACCGATGCTTTTGGTTTGGACAGTGCTAGTCTTAGCTTAAACATGGGCGGAATAGCAACCCTTGCTTATGATTCTGGAACAGGTGGATATGGTGCGAATGCAGTTGATAATATCGTACCAACAGCTTGGGAAGAAATAGACTATGGTTTGAGTACTGGAATAACTGACGTTGGTGCTGTTTCAGCAACAAAAGGTTCAGTTCACTTTAGCGTTAAGGCACCTACTGCTGGTTCAGGGTTATCAATATCGTATGCGTCTAGAATGGGAGCGGGTCATCAAGCTGATGGTGCTACTTCCACAGCAGGAGAAGCTAGTGGTAAAGGAGTAGATGTAGTTGTTGATTTTGTCGACTACGATGCAGCCCATTTTGGTTTTAGATGGGGTATTGCTGGTCAGATGGAATTTCCTGAAGAAACCTGTTATAAGGATGATAAAACGAATAGGGTTCATTCGGGGACTTCAAAAGCTTCATGCATTGCAGGACATAAACATAATCCATTTGCTGGAACCATGTATACGAAACTGCAGTTAGGTCCTTTACATCTTGGAACCCAAGGAACGTTTAAGGATCCTTCGGATCCAACGATCGCTGGTATCCAGAATAAAAGATCGATTGTAGCTGGTGCTGCGTTAGTATTTGGCGATACTTTATCTATTAGTTATGGTGAAGCATGGGATAGATACAAATACAATAATGCGTGCAGAGGTGGCGATGGAGTATTAGCCAACAATGGTGGAAACGAACAACAATGCGGTGGTGCAAGAATAAATCCTGGATCAGGTGGTGAATATGAAACTATCAAATTCCAAGGCTGGTCTGCAGCGTTGAATCTTGGTCCCGTAGCTCTTAAAGGAACTAGAAACACAGTTGGTGGCTGGGGCGAAGGTTCTAGCAATACCGGTGACGGTTTAGATAAGACACATAGTGAAATAAACTTATCGATTGCCTTTTAAAGAGAAATTAATTTTATAAAAACCGGCCTAAATTTTTAGGCCGGTTTTTTTTTAGGTAACTTATTCCTGCCATTCCATAAATATTTAGCATTTTTAAAATATTTATATTTTGTTTTCTAATTCCTCCTAAGGCAATAAATTTATTTTTATATTTGCGGGTTAATAGCTCAAATTTACAAATTCCTAAAAATTGTTTATTTTTTTTAATCTTAAATAGGGGTGATATAAATATTGCCTCGCATCCTTGATCTATTTTTTTTTTAATTTCCATTTGATTATGTGCCGAACCTAAAATTTTAAAGTTGTTGTTTAAACTTGTTTTATTCAAAGTTAGTCTTTTATTAAATGAAGGTATATAAATTCCATCAGCTTTAAATTTAATTGCTAATTTAAAATTGTTTGAAATATAAAATTTAAATTTTTTTTTATTACAATATGACCTCAATTTATGAATATTTCTTATATTTTGTTTTATTGAATAATTTCTGTAAATTATTCCCAAATTTGTGATATCATTTTTTAAAATATTTTTCTTATATTTATCAACAAATAAAAAATATTTTGGTAATTTATTTTTATGCATAATGCTGTCGAAAGATTAATATCGATTCAATCTGAAATCAAAGAAATTTTAATAAAAAACAATTCACAAAATAAAGACTTTAATATTATTATTGTTTGCAAAACATTTTCCATGGATAAAATATTGCCATTAATTGAATCGGGCCACATTCATTTTGGTGAAAATAAAATCCAGGAAGCAGAACTAAAATGGAAAGTAGTTAAACAAAGACATTCAAATATTAAGCTACATATGGTTGGCAAACTACAAACAAATAAGGTCAAGACTGCATTAAAAATCTTTGATTATATTCATTCGGTTGATAATTATAAATTAGCGGAAAAAATTGTTAAATACGAAAAAGAATTAAACAAAAAAGTTAAAACTTTTGTCCAAGTTAACATAGGAGAAGAATCTCAAAAAAATGGCATCAGTCCAATAAATGTAAATCAATTTGTAAATTATTGTAGGGATAGTCTTTCATTGAATATTATTGGATTAATGTGCTTGCCACCAATAAATGAAAATCCAGAAAAATATTTTTTGTCTTTAAATCAACTCAATAATGAAGTGGATCTCTGTCATTTAAGCATAGGTATGTCGAATGACTATCAAGTTGCAACAAAATGTGGATCAACATTCTTAAGAATTGGTTCAAAGATTTTGGGCGAAAGAAATACTAGCTAACCAATTTTTATTTTGTCTATAGATTTAATATATTTTACCAAAGTTAAAAAATCTTTAATGTTGATAGCTACACAGCCAGTTGTTGTTTTATAGTTTTGAGTTAAATGTAAAAAAATTGCACTACCTCTATAGGGGATCGTTGGATTTGTATTGTAATTAATTGGAATAAAAACATCATATTTGTGATCTTTTCTAAATAGTTTTTCACCTTTTCTTTTTGATTTTAAATCAAATTCTTTATTATATTTACTGTCATTTGGATTGTTGCACCAGCCCATGTTTTTTTTTATTATTTTATATTTTAGATGAGTATTTATTTTTTTAATTCGATCAGCCCTGTAATAAAGTTTTCCTAAAGAAAAAATTCCTCGTGGAGTGGCTTTATCACCCTCTTTTTTATTTTTTATTATTCCTAATTTGCCTAAAACGCACCTAAATCGAAATTTTTTATAGATCAAAGCTCCATTTTTTTTTATTTTTATTAACATGGTGTATAATTTTAAAATGCAAAATATCACGCTACATGTTGTAGGACAAAGAGTTTTAGCCGATATTCTTAAAGAAAAAGAAGGTATTATAAAAATGAATATTTTATTTTTTGAAAATTTAAGTGATTTTTTAGAAAATACTAAAAATAATATTGTAAAAAGCATTGTAGTTACCCATCTTTCTAATTTAGAATTAATTAGACAATCTAATTCTAAAATTGATAATCCTATTTTTTTTTTAACTAGTAATAAAAATAATATAAGTACCAAAACGAAATTGCAAAAATATGAATTAATTTACTGTCCTTTTAATCTAATAAATTTCATAGAAAAGATAAATTTAGCATATTCTAAATACAATTTTGTGATTAATTCAAAAGTTGAACTTTCAAATTACATAATTAATTTGAATACTAGAGAGATTATTGCCAATCAAAATAAATTGAAATTAACAGAACGTGAAAAAGATTTTCTACTATTTCTTAATAATTCTAAAAAACCTCAAACAATAAGAAATATTCTCGAAGCAGTTTGGGGATATTCTAAAGATATAGAAACTCATACAGTTGAGACTCATGTTCATCGATTAAGAAAAAAATTTTTTAGTACTTTTAACGATAGTAATTTTATTAAAAATAATAAAAAAGGATATTATATTTAAATGGGTCAAAAAAACCCCATTGCAAAAGATTTATATTCTGTAAAATATAAAAAAAGAGTTGTAAAACCTAAAAAAGGCAAAGGAAGCTTTAAAAGAAAAAAAAAATAATGTTAGTTTAGTCTAGCTCCAATTTTTTGAATAATTTTTGAAGCCATTTCAGTTCCTTTTTCAAGACTTTTCCTTATTGATAATTTATTTACATAGCCGTGTAAAAAACCTGCAGCAAAAAGATCACCTGCTCCGGTTAAATCAACAATTTTTAAATTTTTTTGACTATCACATTCAATTACTTCATTTTTTTGTATTGCAAGGCTTCCCTTTTCACCACGAGTAATAACAGCTAGTTTTCCAGTTTGTTTGCTAAATGATATTACTTCATCAAAACTTTTAGCATCAATTAAAGATAAGATTTCTAGTTCATTGGCGAATGTAATATCTAATTTATTATTTACCAAATCCAAAAAACTTTTTTTGTGACGATCAACACAAAACTTATCTGATAATGTCATTGCAGTTTTTTTAGAGATATTTATAGCTTTATTAAAAGCAGTTCTAGGTTCACCCTCATCCCACAAATATCCTTCTAAAAAAATTAATTCACTATTTTTAACTGCATTTTCATCAATGTCTTTATCGCTAATTTTTCCAGATATACCCAAAAAAGTACACATGGTTCTTTCAGAATCAGGAGTAATTAAGATCAAACAAGTTCCCGTTGGTATTGTTTCTTTTTTTTTTTGATAACAATATTTTACCTTTTCATTTATTAAACTTTTTTCGTATTTATTACCTAATTCGTCATTATTCACCTTGCCAATGAAGGAAACAGGATTTCCTAATTGTGATAACCCAACCATGGAATTTGCAACTGAGCCACCCGCTATTGTTTCTTTAATATTCAAATTTGATAATAGTTTTTTAAATTCAGTCTCATCAACAAGTTTCATAGCGCTTTTTATAAGATTATTTTCAGATAAAAAACTTTCTTCTACTTTGCAAATTACATCAACTATAGCATTTCCAATCCCCAGTACTTTCATCAGAGTTCCTTTTGACTATATTTACAATATCTAACTATGGCACATTTCTTACATAATGGTGTCCTTGATTTGCAAGTATATCTTCCGTGTAAAAGCAGTAAATGATGTGAGTCTTTTAAATATTTTTTTGGAACTACTTTATATAGAGCCTGTTCTACTTGATCCGGATTTTTACCAGGGGCCAATCCAGTTCTGTTGCTAACTCTAAATATGTGAGTATCAACCGCAATAGTAGTAAGCCCAAAACCTTCATTTAAAACTACATTTGCTGTTTTTCTTCCTACTCCTGAAAGAGCAAGCAAATCGTCAAAATTTTTTGGAACTTTTCCATTATGTTTTTCAATCAATTGTTTGGATAACAAATAAACGTTTTTGGCTTTATTTCTAAAAAGACCAATGCTTTTAATTAATTTTTCTATCTTTTTTCTTCCTAATTTAACAAAATGCTCAGGCTTATTATGCTTTGGGTAAATATTTTTAGTTACGTTATTAACATTAACATCAGTACACTGGGCAGACAAAACAACAGAAAGCAAAAGGGTAAATTTATTTTTATATTTAAGATCACTTCTAGGATTTTTTATTACTTTACTTAAGTTTTTAAAAAGAGAATTTATTTTCTCTGATTTCATTTAAAATTCAAAACGTTTCTCATTGAATAAAGACCAGGTTTTTTGTCCATCAACCATTTTACTGCGGTCAATGCACCTTCAGAATAAAGGGCCCTATCAAATGCTTCATGATCTAAAGTGATAGTTTCTTTTCCGCTTGAAAATAAAACTTTATGGTTTCCTACAATTTCACCTTTTCTAATTGAACTAAAATTAATTTTTTTACTGTAAGGAAAAGTCTTTTTATTTAAATATTTTTTTCCCATTAAATTATAAAAATCCTTATTTTTTCCTGTTGCAATTCCTTTTCCAAGCATTAGGGCAGTTCCTGATGGGTGATCCTTTTTGTGTTTGTGGTGAACTTCAAAAACTTTGCTTAAAAAATTATCTCCAAGTGATTTGGATACTATTTCAGTCAAATACATTAATAAGTTTATTCCCAAGCTCATATTACCAGCCTTAAGTATTGGAATCTTTTTTGAATATTTTTTAATTAAATTTTCTTCTTTTTTAGAGAATCCGGTTGTTCCAATAACAACCTTTTTTTTTAATTTTGATGCAATTTTCAAAACTTCCAATGTGCATTTTGGAATTGTAAAATCTACAATTATATTTGCATTTTTAAATGCAGATACTGAATTTAATTGAGGTGTTAAACCGCATATTTTTTTGTTAATTATTCTATTTTCTGTAAGTGAAACTAATTTAAAATTTTTTGAATTTTTAGATGACCTGATCAGCTGTTGTCCCATTCTTCCAAGACATCCGGTAATAGTTAATTTAATTTTACTCATTTAATTTTTCCAAAAATTCCTAGCTGTTTCAAAGAAATTTCTAATATTAGGAGTTGTTTTGTTATTTTCAAGAGTCCTAAATTTTTCTAAAAGTTCTTTTTGTTCTTTATTTAAGGAGATAGGCACCTCTGTTATTACTCTAATATATAAGTCACCGTAATCTCTGCTTCTCATTATTGGCATACCTTTGTCTCTTAATCTAAATTGTTTACCTGTTTGAGTTCCCGCAGGAATTTTAACTTTTGCTTTTCCTCCACCAATGGTTGGTACTTCTAAAACAGTTCCAAGGGCCGCATCAGCTATTGATATTGGAAATTCAAAAAAAAGATTTTCCTCTGATCTTTTGAAAATATCATGAGAATTAACATTTATAAAAATATATAAATCCCCGTTAGAACTTCCTTTTACTCCAGCTTCACCTTTGCCAGACAATCTAATTCTTGTTCCATCATCGACTCCCTTGGGGATGGTAACTGATAATTTTTTGTAAGTTTGTTTTTTTCCTATGCCCCTGCAATTTTTACATGGATTGGAAATTTCTTCACCTGAGCCTCCACATTGGGGGCAAGTTTGTTGAACTGTGAAAAAACCTTGATTGGATCTAACCTGACCATGTCCACCACAAGCAGAACATCCACTAGGGCTAGAACCCGGCTCGGAACCGTGGCCATTACATCTGTCACATTTCTCAGATGATGAATATTTAATTTCTTGTTTTTTTCCTGAATATGCATCTTCTAAAGATATTGTTAAGTCGTATCTTAAGTCCGCACCTCTATTATCGGATTGTCTTCGTCTGCTGCTTCTTCTGCCTCCGCCAAAACCATCGAAAAAATCATCAAAAATATCTGATCCAAAAATGTCAGAAAATGCGTTTGTAAAATCAAAGTTTGCAAATCCACTTCTTCCACCCGTTCCATCAAAAGCTGCATGACCAAATTGATCGTAGTTTTGTCTTCGTTCTTTGTCGGACAATACATGATAAGCTTCGCTTGCTTCTTTGAATTTTTCTTCCGCGGCCTTATCGCCTTTATTTCTGTCAGGATGATATTTTAAAGCTAACTTTCTATAAGCTTTTTTTATTGCTTCTTGTGCTGTAGATTTGTTAACTCCTAAGACCTCATAATAATCTCTTTTTGCCATATAAACTTTTAGACAATCGTTGTTTGTAAGTCTTAGGCTCTCTTTTCTTTGTCTTTGTCTTTATCTTTCGTTTTATCTTCTTTTACTTCTTCAAAATCTGCATCAACAACATTGTCATTCTTATTTTCACTTTGAGTTTTTTTGTTTGTATCTTTCGCATTTTGAGCATTTGTACTTTGCTGGCTTTTATAAACTGCTTCACCCAACTTCATTGAAGCTTGAACCAATTCTTGAGTTTTTTTCTTAATTTCCTCAGAATCAGTCCCTTTCAAAGCATTTCTTAAGTTTGCAGATGCAGTTTCGATCGCCTTCTTTTCAGCTTCAGAAATTTTACTTCCATGTTCCTTTAAACTTTTTTCTGTTGTATGCAACATTGTATCGGCTTGGTTTCTTGCATCCACAGCTTCTCTTTTTTTCTTATCTGCTTCTTTGTTAGCTTCGGCTTCTTTAACCATTTTATTAATATCTTCTTCACTTAATCCACCTGAAGCTTGAATTTGAATTTTTTGTTCTTTTCCCGTGCCTTTATCTTTGGCAGAAACACTTACGATTCCATTAGCATCAATGTCAAAAGTTACCTCGATTTGAGGTGCTCCTCTTGGGGCATTAGGAATCCCTACCAACTCAAAATTTCCTAACAATTTATTATCTGCGGCCATTTCTCTTTCACCCTGCATAACTCTGATTGATACTGCTGGCTGATTATCTTCTGCAGTAGAAAATACCTGGCTTTTTTTTGTTGGAATTGTTGTGTTTTTTTCAATTAATTTTGTTGAAACTCCACCCAAAGTTTCGATACCAAGAGAAAGCGGAGTTACATCTAAAAGCAATACATCTTTAACATCACCTTGTAAGACACCAGCTTGTATTGCGGCCCCCATAGCAACAACTTCATCGGGGTTTACACTCTTGTTTGGCTCTTTACCAAAAAAGTTTTTAACTTCCGCTATAACTTTTGGCATTCTTGTCATCCCGCCAACTAGTACTACTTCGTTAATTTCTGCAGCACTTAATCCAGCATCTTTTAAAGCAGATTCACATGGAGGTAGCGTTTTTTTTATCAAATTTTCTACAAGTGCTTCTAATTTTGCTCTTGTAAATTTTAAGTTAATATGTTTTGGTCCGGTTTTGTCTGCAGTGATAAAAGGAAGATTAACTTCCGTTTGTGTTGCAGACGAAAGTTCTATTTTTGTTTTTTCCGCCGCTTCCTTTAAACGCTGTAAAGCTAATTTATCAGTCTTTAAATCAATTCCATTTTCCTTCTTAAATTCACTTACCAAGTAATCTACGATAGTATTGTCAAAATCTTCACCACCTAAAAAAGTATCTCCATTAGTTGATTTAACTTCAAAGACTCCATCACCTATTTCTAAAATGGAAACATCGAATGTTCCACCTCCCAAATCATAAACAGCAATTTTTTTACCACCTTTTTTATCCAAACCATATGAAAGAGAAGCAGCTGTCGGTTCGTTAATTATTCTTAAAACTTCAAGACCTGCAATTTTTCCTGCATCTTTTGTCGCTTGTCTTTGGGAGTCATTAAAATATGCAGGAACAGTTATGACAGCTTTTGTAACTTCTTGACCGAGATATTTTTCAGCCGTTTCCTTCATCTTTTGTAAAATAAAAGCCGATATTTGTGATGGTGAATATTTCTCTCCTCTTGATTCTATCCAAGCATCATTATTATCAGCTTTAATAATTTTAAATGGAGCAGTTTGAATATCTTTTTTTACATTGGGATCATCAAAATTTCTGCCCATTAATCTTTTAACAGCAAAAATAGTATTTTCCGGATTTGTAACAGCTTGCCTTTTTGCAGGTTGGCCAACTAATTTTTCCTTATTTTCACCAAATGCTACTATCGAAGGCGTTGTTCTAGTTCCTTCGGCATTTTCTAAAACTTTAGCTTGGGTTCCCTCCATAATGGCAACGCAAGAATTAGTAGTCCCCAAATCTATTCCTATAACTCTACTCATAATTTTTTACCTTTTGCTTTATATGGGCGTTATTTTTGACACTACAAGCCTGACAATTATTTTTTAGTATCATGATTATCCTTATTTTATTGATCTTTTTTGATATCTTGACTTTTAAATCTCGTAACACCCACCAAAGAAGGTCTTAAAAGTCTATCTTTCATTGTGTATCCTTTTTGAATTTCTTGAACAACAGTTCCTGGTTCTTTTGAAGTATCATCTATTTCAAGCATTGCTTGGTGAAGATTTGGATCAAATTTTTTATTTATGCAAATAATTTGTTTAATATTGTTTCTTTTAAAAATAGAAATTAAGTCTTTCTCTAATATTTCAAAAGCTTCTAATATTATTGGAAAGTCTTTATTTTCTTTAAATTTATTATTATCTGTAAAAGATTTTTTTGCTCTTTCTAAATTATCGATTAATGCAAGCGACTCCTTTGCAAATGCAAAGCCCCCAAATTCAAAAGCCTCCTCTTTTTCTTTTTCAAATCTTCTTCTCTGATTTTCCATTTCAGCCAAAGTTCTGAGGATCTTTTCTTCTAGATCCTTTACTTTTTTACCATTTGGTTCTTCCTCGTTTTTAGATTCTAAACCTTCTGGTTTTTTATTTTTTTCATCTTGAATTTTGTCTTTTTCAACAACAATATTCGTATTTTTTTTATTTTGATGATTATTGCTTTGATCTTGCTTTAAATCTGATTCGTTTTTTTCTTCTACTTTCATATAAATGTTATATGGTTAAAAAATCTTAAAATTCCAGTGTTTCATGAAAAAAATTAATAAAATAATTGTGGGTACCCATAATAATGGAAAATTTAAAGAAATTTGTGATTTATTACCGAAAAATATAATTAAAATATCCCCAATTGATTTAAATTTACCCAGCCCCAATGAAATAGGAAGTACTTTTAAAGAAAACTCAAAAATTAAAGCAGAGTATTTTGCGAAAAAAGCAAACTTGGTTACAATTTCAGACGATTCTGGTCTAGCAATAGATCTATTGTCCGGATCTCCTGGAATTTATTCTTCAAGGTGGGCTGGTCCTACGAATAATTTTAACGTCGCTATTGAGAAAGTTTACAATGAATTGAATAAAATTAAATTTGAATGGAACAAAAGAAAGGAAATAGTTGCAAGATTTATTTCCTGCTTGACTTTATATTGGCCCAATGGAACATTTATTTCAAGTACCGGAACAATTGAAGGCAGAATATCAGAAATTAAAAAAGGAACTAATGGATTTGGTTATGATCCCATATTTATTCCTTTGGGATATAAGGAAACATTTGGTGAATTAAATCCAAAAGAAAAACTTAAAATTAATCATAGATTAAAAGCTTTTTTAAAAATTTCAAATTTATTTGTTGATTATTAAAAATTGGTTATCCAAAACTTGGTAGATATTTAGTTTATGAGTAACTATTTTGTCTTTAAATGAAAACTCACCAACTTCTCCAACATAAAACTTTTTATTAAAAATATTTTTTTTAAAATCATTTCCTTGAACTTTTTTTATGTAATAAATCAAACCCAATATATCATATGATAAAATCGAAATTTGCGATGGATATTTATTATAAGTTTTTAAGTAAGTTTCTCTAAATTTTGAATAATTAATTAAATTAATAGATGGAAAGTAAATTCGATTTGCTGAACTTTCTTTAAGTAGAGTTTCATCAAACCATTGATTTAACGTAATAAATATTACATCTTGAGATGTTACATCAGAAAATGACAAAGAATTAGTAATACTTTTTAAATTTTCTCCAAAATTTGCAATTATTACAGAATCAAAGTCTACATCTCCAAAGGTGTATTTTTTTTTTAGATTTTCTAATTCTTTCTTATTTATTCGAGTACCTGAAAGACCGTATTGTTTTTTAATATTTTTTAATTCTTTCTCATTTATTTGAGCGTACAAAAGGGCGTATTTTTTTTTAATGTCTTTTAATTCTTTCTCATATATTACCACAGAATCTAAGTTAACCTTTTCAAGAATATATTCTCTTTTTAGATTTTCTAATTCTTCTTCCCTTTCTAAAATTTCTATTCCCTTTTCTACAAATTCTATTATTTTTTTTAAATTTTTTTTTCTTTCATCATAAGTTGTGATCTGTTTAATTTGAGAAGTTAGTTTATTTGGCTCATCATCATAGGAGTAAATATTCAAAAATTCATATTTTGATTTAACTAAAGCATTTCTTAATTCATCTTCAAAATTTGATTTAGGAACAAGGACTATGGTCTTATTTAAATTTTCTTTTTTTATAAAATTAACAATAGCATTGATTTGAGAATTTGCATTTATACCTATTGCGATTACATTTCTTGGAATTGTTTTAGTTTTATTGCTTAAAGATAAAAAAGTTAGATTTTGAACTTCTTTGAGATAAATTAAATTTTGATGAAAAATTGGTCCAATCACTATTTGAATTCCTTCCTTTTCCAATTGTCTAGCAGCAAATAGAGTTTTTTCTGGACTTGAATAATTATCTTTTGGAAAAATTTCTATTTGATCATCATTTATTTTAGATAAAGCAAGTCTTATAGAATTAAGAACTGATTTTCCAATTTCTTGGTGTTTTCCTGAAAGCGGAACTATTAGTCCAACTTTTAAAATACCTTCATCTTGTCCAGGTTCCTTTGCAATACAATAGATATTAGATAAACTAAGGCAAATTATAGAAAAAAAAATCAAAATAAATTTCATAAGACTTAATATTATTATATTAATCTATAATGCAGCTTTCATCTAAAGAAAATATAGATAAAAAACAGGAAATTAAATCGGGACTTTATGTTGTTTCGACCCCCATAGGCAATTTACAGGACATAACTTTGAGGGCAATTTATATTTTGGAAAATTCCGAATTGATCCTATGTGAAGATACCAAAACTTCTATAAAATTACTAAAAAAATTTAATATCAGTACAAAAATGATGTCATATCACAAATTCAATGAAAAAAAACGTTTAGGAAAAATAATTCAGCTAATAAAGAATAATAAAATTGTGTCTTTAATATCAGACGCTGGCACTCCTGTAATTTCTGATCCAGGCATGATTTTAATAAAGGAGTGCATTAAGAATAATATTGCACTCCACCCAATTCCAGGACCGACTGCCGTAACCTCAGCCTTAAGCGTTAGTGGATTTGATGAAAAATTTCTATTTTATGGATTTTTACCAAATTCAGAAACTCAAATCAAAAATGAGATTAAAAATTTATATGATTTTCCTTATTCAATTATTTTCTTCGTTTCTTCTAATAAAATAAACAAAGTAATCAAAATTTTCAAAATATTTTTTTCTGAGAGAAAAATCATGATAGCAAAAGAAATGACCAAAATTTATGAAAGCTTTATTAGAAACGAAGTAAATTCATTAGATGTATCAAAATATAATCTCAAAGGAGAATTAACCGTAGTTATTTCTAATAAATTAAATGTAAAAAAAAAGAGCTTAAATCAACTAGGCGAATCAGTTAGAAGTGAAATAAAGCTTATGCTTAAAAAATATAGCAATAAAGATGTGTCAAATTTTATATCCAAAAGAGAAAAAATTTCCAAAAAAATAATTTATGATTATTGCATAAGTTTAAAAAAATGAAAAAAGTTACTTTACTAATAATTTTATTATTAATTTTTTCCGGTTGCGCGGGAGAGGGACCCAAGGGGTTTTTTGGTCGAGGAGTTAATATCGCGATGGATCCAAGAACACTTGGAACACAAATAGATGACTCTATTATGCAACAAAATTTACTAGCTAGGTTGGTCTTAACTGATAAAAAGCATTTTCTTAAAATAAAAGTTAAGGTTTTGGATGGAAGAATTTTTTTGACAGGCAAGGTGGATGAACCTGAAGAAAAACTTC
>Ga0187833_10004406_pt1 | contig 13791 bp, 9 predicted proteins | sample ETNtaG_37_FD_167968 | JGI IMG/M metagenome (GOLD analysis project Ga0187833, IMG submission 167968) | Marine microbial and viral communities from oxygen minimum zone, Eastern Pacific Ocean - ETNP2014_SV_400_PacBio MetaG (Illumina Assembly) | ecosystem: Environmental > Aquatic > Marine > Hypoxic... | reverse complement strand
AAAACACTTGAATCTACATCGTGATGTAAGCCATCAACTATAGTTACTTTATAATCAATAATTGGAAATCCAGCTAAAATTCCAGAATCTGAAACACTCTCTATTCCTTTTTCCACCCCTGGTATAAATTCTTTTGGAATAGCTCCGCCCTTGATTTTGTTTTCGACTTCTCTACCTTTACCTGGCTCCAAAGGTTCTATTGCTAGTTTAACTCTTGCAAATTGTCCAGCTCCACCACTTTGTTTTTTATGAATGTAATCAAATTCAGCATTACCCAAAATTGTTTCTCTATATGCCACTTGTGGTGCGCCAACATTTGCCTCTACTTTAAATTCTCTTTTCATTCGATCAACTATTATATCTAAATGCAACTCACCCATACCTTTTATGATTGTTTGTCCAGATTCTTCATCAGATGATACTCTAAAAGATGGATCCTCTCTCGCTAATCTTCCTAAGGCTTCTCCCATCTTTTCTTGGTCTGCATTAGTTTTTGGTTCAACCGCTATTTCAAGAACTGGATCTGGAAATTCCATAGGTTCTAATACAATTGGATTATCTTCATCAGATAAAGTGTGTCCCGTTATTGTGTATTTTAATCCCGCCAATGCAACAATATCACCTGCATTAACTTCTTTTACATCTTCTCTATTATTGGCGTGCATAAGCAGCATTCTACCAACCCTCTCCACTTTATCTTTGGTAGTGTTATAAATTCCAGTACCTGATTTTAATGTACCTGAATATATTCTAACAAAAGTTAAAGTTCCTACAAAAGGATCGGTTGCAACCTTAAATGCCAAAGCTGACAAAGGTTCTTTGTCATCAAATTTTCTTTCAATTTTATCCTTTGAATTAGGTTTTGTACCATTAATTGAACCTATATCCTTAGGACTTGGTAAAAAATCTACCACAGCATCCAATAAAGGTTGTACACCCTTATTTTTGAATGCTGAGCCAGTTAATACTGGTACAAAATCAAATTTTAAACCTCCTTTTCTAATACAGGATATTAAATCAGACTCTGATATTTCCTTTCCATCCAGATAATCGTCCATCAATTTTTCATCTTGTTCTACCGCTGTTTCCATTAATTCTTTCCTATATTTTTTAGCCTGTTCCTGTAACTCATTTGGTATTTCTGCATATTCAAATTCCGCACCTAGTTTTTCTTCTTTCCATATAACTGCTTTCATTTTAACTAAATCAACTACGCCTTTGAACGAGGACTCTATTCCTACAGGTATTTGCATAACCAATGGTTTTGATCCAAGTCGATCTTTTATCATTTCAACACATCTAAAAAAATCTGCTCCAGTCCTATCAAGCTTATTTACAAAACAAATACGTGGTACTTTATATTTATCTGCTTGCCTCCAAACTTGTTCTGATTGAGGTTCTACCCCAGCAACAGCATCAAATACAGCAACAGCGCCATCTAATACCTTTAAAGATCTTTCTACTTCAATGGTAAAATCAATATGTCCAGGGGTATCAATAATATTAATTCTGTGATCTCTCCAATAACAAGTTGTCGCTGCTGAAGTAATTGTAATACCTCTCTCTTGTTCCTGTTCCATCCAATCCATTGTTGCAGCACCATCATGGACTTCGCCGATTTTATGACTCTTGCCAGTATAATATAAAATTCTTTCAGTTGTGGTTGTCTTTCCAGCATCAATATGAGCCATGATGCCGATATTTCTATATTTATCTAAAGTATGAGTTCTAGGCATGATTAATTACCATCTAAAATGGGCAAAGGCTTTATTTGATTCCGCCATTTTATGCATATCTTCTTTTTTTTTTATTGCTGAACCCTTACCCTGATATGCCTCATAGAGTTCAAAACAAATTTTATCGGACATATTTTTATCTTTCCTTTTTTTGGAAGCATTAACTAGCCATCGAATTGCCAATGCCTTCGATCTTTTTTGTTTAACCTCAACAGGGACTTGGTAAGTTGCCCCACCAACTCTTCTTGATCTCACCTCAATAGTAGGTTTGATATTATTTATTGCTGCATCAAATATTTTAATTGGCTCTTCTTTCACTTTTGATTGCAATTTATTTAAAGCGTCATAAACTATTTTTTCGGCAATCGTTTTTTTTCCATCATACATTATTGAATTAGTTAATTTTAATATTAGATCAGACTTATATTTTGCATCTTTTAATAAAATTCTCTTTGGTGCTCTTCTTTTTCTAGACATAAATTCTATTATTTTGGTCTCTTTGCTCCATACTTTGATCTTTGTTGTTTCCGATTAGTAACTCCCTGCGTGTCTAGATTTCCTCTTAATATGTGATATCTAACTCCAGGCAAATCTTTAACTCGACCTCCTCTAATTAATACAACAGAGTGTTCTTGTAAATTGTGACCTTCTCCTGGGATGTAGCAAGTTACCTCATGTCCATTGGACAATCTTACTCTTGCAACTTTTCTTAATGCTGAATTGGGTTTTTTGGGTGTTGTTGTATATACTTTAATACACACTCCTTTTTTTTGTGGCGAATGTTCTAATGCAGGAACCTTGTTCCTGTATTTTGCTTTAACCCTTGGCTTTTTTGTTAATTGGTTAATTGTCGGCATAATTTAATATAATTTTAGGTAAAAGGGGTACGAACAGATCAACACTTTGCGGCAGCGTTTAAGGCTAATCAACCTTACTTCCAACCATAAAATTTTGGCTAAATTACTAATTGAATGGTAAATTGTCAATAATTAATAACACAAAAACAAACTATTATACTGCTGTTATTGACTGTTCACTATCTTTTTCTATTGCTTTTTCAGAAAGATATTTTTTATCTTTTTCTTTTGCTAAACGATTCCAATTATTCTTAACCGTACCTGTGCCGGCCGGTACTAATCGGCCTACAATAACATTTTCCTTCAAGCCTTTTAATTTATCTATTTTACCTTTTATTGCTGCATCAGTTAAAACTCTAGTAGTTTCTTGAAACGATGCTGCGGAAATAAATGAATCTGTCTGCAAAGAAGCTTTGGTTATACCCAGGAGAACTCTTTCTACGATAGCAGGTTTTTTCTTATCTTTTATTAATTTTTGGTTCTCTTCTTCTAATTCATTTTTATCTATTATTTCTTGTTTTAAATATTTTGAATCTCCGGGATCTTTAATTTCCACTTTTTTCAGCATTTGTCTTACAATTGTTTCGATGTGTTTATCATTAATTACTACACCTTGTAATCGATAAACTTCTTGAACTTCATTTACAAAATAATCTGTCAATTGTTCTACACCTAAAATTTTCAAAATATCGTGTGGAGCTGGGCTACCGTCCAATAAATATTCACCCTTTTTAATATTTTCTCCTTCGTTAAAATTAATATGTTTTCCTTTTGGAATTAAATAATTTGAAACTTCCCCATCTTTTGATTGAATTGATATTTTTAATTTACCTCTCACTTCATTACCAAAAATAACGGTACCATCATTTTCGGCAATAATAGCACTTTCTTTTGGCTTCCTTGCCTCAAATAATTCAGCTACCCTAGGTAGTCCTCCGGTTATATCTTTTGTTTTCGAAGTTTCTTTTGGCAATCTTGCGATTACATCGCCAGCCAAAATATGCTGGCCATCTTTAACTGATAAAATTGAATCCGGCACTAAATAATATCTAGCTTCATTGTCATCGGCTTTTTTAATTATATTACCTTTTTCATCTCTCAAAGTGATCCTAGGTTTCAAATCTGTATTCTTAGATTGTGATCTCCAATCAACAACTGATTTTGATGAAATTCCTGTTGCGTCATCAACGGTTTCGGCTAAAGATACTCCGTCAATTAAGTCAACGTAATTTGCTATGCCACTTTTTTCGGCTATTACCGGCATTGTATAAGGGTCCCATTCAGAAATTTTAGTTCCCTTTTTTATTTTTTCATCATTTTGATAGAAAAGTTTTGCTCCATAAGGTATTTTGTAAAGTGCTATTTGTTGCCCATTTTCATCTTCTATTGCTAACTGGGTATTTCTGCCCATAACAATCTGTTTTTTCTTTGAATCTTCTAATAAATTTTTATTAATTATTTTTAAAATGCCGTCTGTTTTAGCAACAACTTGAGAGTCTTGTTTAATTTGAGCTGTTCCACCTACGTGAAATGTTCTCATAGTTAACTGTGTTCCGGGTTCGCCAATTGATTGAGCTGCTATCATTCCAATTGCCTCTCCCAGAGTTACCAATTTACCTCTTGAGAGATCTCTTCCATAACAAGTCGCACATATTCCATGCTTAGATTCACATGTGACTACTGAAAAAACTTTAATTGATTTTACTCCAGCTGAATCAATTTTTTCACAAGCTACCTCGTCTATCATTTCTTTCTTCTTAATCAGAATTTTACCATTAATTGGATTTTTGATATCTTCTGCAGAGGTCCTACCTAATGCTCGGTCAGATAAACTAACTAAAATATTGCCTCCTTCAATAATTTCCGAAAGAACAATGCTTTTATTGGTTCCACAATAATGTATCGTTACAGAGATATCTTGAGCTACATCGCAAAGTCTTCTTGTTAAATAACCTGAATTTGCTGTTTTAAGGGCAGTATCAGCCAAACCTTTTCTAGCTCCATGGGTGGAATTAAAATATTCAAGAGCGGTTAATCCCTCTTTAAAATTAGAAACAATTGGTGTCTCAATAATTTCTCCAGAAGGTTTTGCAATTAATCCACGCATACCAGCCAATTGTTTCATTTGAGCAGCAGAGCCTCTCGCTCCAGAGTCTGACATCATAAACACCGAGTTTAAATAGTTAGTTTTACTACCTGAGTCATTTTTAGTAGTAGAAGAAATTTTCTTCATCATCTCTGTTGCCACTAAATCGGTACATTTTGACCAAGCATCAACTACTTTATTGTATTTTTCACCTCTGGTAATTAATCCTTCAGCATATTGGTTTTCATATTCCTCAATCATTTTTTTGGTATCATTAACTAAAGTTTGTTTTTTTTCAGGGATAATTAAATCATCTTTTCCAAATGAAATGCCGGACTTAAATGCATAATTGAAACCAAGATCTTTTATTTTGTCACAAAAAATTACCGTGCTTTTTTGACCACAGAATCTGAATACTAAATCAATAATTTCTGAGACTTGTTTTTTTGCTAATATTCTGTCAACTAGAGAAAATTTAATGTTTGGATTTTTTGGCAAAAGGTCAGCTAATAGAAACCTTCCAGCTGTACTCGTGTATTTTTCGTTTACAATTTTTCCTTTTTCGTTAATCGTCTCAAATCTTGAAATTATTTTAGAATGAACATTTATTGCATTAGATTCTAAAGATTGTTCTATTTCAGAGCCATTAACAAAATACCCCTCTATCTTTTCAGTCTTAATTGGTGTTTGAGACAAATAATATATTCCTAAGATCATATCTTGGCTCGGTACAATAATTGGTTTTCCATTAGATGGACTTAGAATATTATTAGTAGACATCATCAATATTCTTGCTTCAAGCTGAGCCTCTAGGCTTAATGGGATATGAACAGCCATTTGATCGCCATCAAAATCTGCGTTAAATGCAGAACATACTAGTGGGTGCAATTCAATTGCATCACCTTCAATCAATTTAGCCTCAAAAGCCTGGATTCCTAGTCTATGTAACGTTGGAGCTCTATTTAATAATATTGGATGTTCTCTAATAATGTGCTCTAAAGCATCCCACACTTCATCTTTTTCTTTTTCAACTATTTTTTTAGCTTGCTTTATTGTTGTAGACAATCCCATTTTATCTAATCTCGCGTATAAAAACGGTTTGAACAATTCTAGTGCCATTTTTTTTGGTAAGCCACATTGGTGAAGTTTTAATTCAGGACCAACGACAATTACTGACCTTCCAGAATAATCTACTCTTTTTCCTAACAAATTTTGTCTAAATCTACCATATTTACCTTTTAACATTTCTGATAGAGATTTTAATGGCCTTTTTCCTGTTCCAGTTATGACTCTGCCTCTACGGCCATTGTCGAATAATGCATCAACTGATTCTTGCAACATTCTTTTTTCGTTTCTTATTATTATATCTGGAGACTTTAGATCAATAAGCCTTTTTAATCTGTTATTTCTATTTATAACCCTTCTGTATAAATCATTTAAATCAGATGTGGCAAATCTACCTCCATCCAATGGAACCAAAGGTCTCAATTCTGGAGGGATTACAGGTATAGTTGTTAATATCATCCATTCTGGCTTGGAGTCTGATCCTATAAAATTGTCAATTAATTTTAATCTTTTAATTGCCCGTTCCTCAGCAACTTTTGATTTTAATTGCTTTACTTGTTCAGAAAGTTTTTCTTTTTCTTCTTTTAAATTTAGAGACTTAAGTATTTCTAGTATTGCTTCAGCTCCAATTGCAGCTGTAAAAGCATCTTCGCCGAATTTGTTTTGATTCTCAATCAGTTCATCCTCGGTCAATAACTGATTTTTATTAAGTGTTGTTAACCCTGGTTCAATGACAATAAAACTTTCGAAATATAATACTTTTTCTACTTCTTTTAATTTCATGTCGATTGCTAAAGAGATTCGACTTGGTAAAGATTTTAAAAACCAAATGTGGGCAACTGGTGTAGCTAAATTAATGTGACCCATTCTTTCACGTCTTACATTAGATTTTGTGACTTCCACTCCGCATTTTTCGCAAATGATTCCTCTAAATTTCATTCTTTTATATTTGCCACACAAACATTCATAGTCTTTAACTGGTCCAAATATTCTACAACAAAATAATCCATCTTTTTCGGGTTTAAAAGTTCTGTAATTAATTGTTTCAGGTTTTTTAATTTCTCCAAAAGACCAGGATTTAATTTTTTCAGGACTTGCTAAACTAATTCTAATGCTACTAAAATTTTCTTCTATAGGAGGTTTGTTCTTAAATAAATCCGTCAACTCTTTTTTCATAATTTATTTTAATTCAATATTTAATCCTAATGACTTAATTTCTTTAGTTAGTACGTTGAAAGACTCGGGGATACCTGATTGAAAATTCTCCTCCCCTTTAACTATCGTTTCATATATTTTAACTCTTCCAGCTACATCATCAGATTTAACTGTTAGTATTTCTTGTAAGGTGTAAGAAGCTCCATACGCTTCTAATGCCCAAACTTCCATTTCACCAAATCTTTGTCCTCCAAGTTGAGCTTTTCCTCCTAAAGGCTGTTGGGTTACCAAACTATATGGTCCAGTTGATCGAGCGTGTATTTTGTCTTCTACAAGATGATGCAATTTCAACATATAAATAGTACCTACCGTTACAGTTCTTTCAAATTTTTTCCCTGTTCTTCCATCCCATAATATTGTTTGTCCAGATGTAGGTAAATTAGCTAGCTCAAGCATATTAGATACATTTTTTTCCTTAGCTCCATCAAATACCGGAGTGGATATCGGAACTCCTTTAATTAAATTTTCACAAAGATCATTAAACTCAATTGATGATAAATTTTTTATAGCTGTATCGTAAAAATCCTTTCCATAAATTGATTTCAGCAAGGAAATAACGTCCTCACTGACTTTTGTTTTGTTTCTATTTTTGTTAATTAGTTTTTTTAGATTTTCCCCTAATTCAGAACAACTCCAACCAATGTGGGTTTCTAAAATTTGCCCAACATTCATTCTGCTTGGAACTCCTAACGGATTTAGAACAATATCTACAGGTTTTCCATTTTCCATATAAGGCATATCTTCAACTGGAACTATCTTGCTAATCACTCCTTTATTTCCGTGTCTTCCTGACATTTTATCACCAGGTCTCAGACGTCTCTTTACCGCAACAAAAACTTTCACCATTTTCATAACGCTCGGCAATAATTCGTCTCCTTGTCTAATTTTTTGAACTTTATCTTCAAATCTTTCTTTAATATCCATTTTAACTTTTTTATATTGTTCTATTAACGATAAAAGACTCTCATTTTTAGAATTATCCTTTAGTGATAAATTAAATAAATCGCTTAAATTAATTTGTTCTATTTTTTCTTCTTCAATTTTTTCATCTGCTTTGAAATTTTCAAATTGCTCTTTTAGGGCTGAATGTTTAATTATTTGAGTAGCTCTTTGTTTTGTATTTCTTTCTACGATCTCTTCTTCAACTACTCTATCTTCCTGAATCATATCTATTTCATTTCTTTCAATTGCTATGGATCTTTCATCTTTTTCTACACCGTGTCTATTAAAGACCTTGACATCTACAACAACCCCTTCACTTCCCAGTGGTAAACGTAAAGATGTATCAACAACATCAATTGCTTTTTCACCAAAGATAGATCTTAAAAGTTTTTCTTCTGGTCCGGTAGGAGTGTCTCCTTTTGGTGTAACTTTTCCTGCTAAAATATCACTAGGTTTAACTTCAGCCCCAATATAAACAATTCCGGACTCATCTAAATTTCTTAATACTTCTTCACTTACATTTGGAATATCTCTCGTTATTTCTTCCGTTCCTAACTTTGTATCTCTTGCCATTAACTCATATTCTTCAATATGAATAGACGTAAAGACATCATCAGTCACACATCTTTCGGAAATTAGAATTGAATCTTCAAAATTATACCCAAGCCAAGGCATAAATGCTACGGTAACATTTCGTCCTAATGCTAACTCTCCCAATTTTGTTGATGGACCGTCTGCGATTATATCTCCTTCGGCAACCAAATCACCGACTCTGACTAAAGGTTTTTGATTAATGCAAGTATTTTGATTTGATCTCTGAAACTTTAGTAAATTGTAGATATCAACTCCCGACTTACTTGTATCCTTCTCGGAGGTAACTTTTACAACTATTCTTTTTCCATCGATTTTATCAACCACGCCACTTCTTTTTGCAACAATTGTTACGCCTGAATCAAGTGCGACATCTTTTTCAATGCCTGTGCCCACTAAGGGAGCCTCCGGTTTGATTAAAGGTACTGCTTGTCTCATCATATTTGATCCCATTAAAGCTCTGTTTGCATCGTCATTTTCTAAGAAAGGAATCAAAGATGCGGCAACGGATACAAGTTGTTTTGGTGATACATCTATATAGTCAATATTTTCAGGCTTGGATAAAATAAAATTTAGAGATTTCCTACAGGACACTAAATCTTCCAAAAAATTTCCATGTTTATCAATAGGAGAGTTTGCTTGCGCTATGGTATATTTTGATTCATCCATGGCTGATAAATAATCTATTTTGTCAAGAACTTTAGCATCAACAACTTTTTTGTATGGGCTTTCAATAAAGCCATATTTATTAATTCTCGAATATGTTGATAAACTACTAATCAATCCAATATTTGGTCCCTCAGGTGTTTCAATAGGACAAATTCTTCCGTAATGAGTTGGGTGGACATCTCTTACTTCAAATCCTGCTCTCTCTCTTGTCAATCCCCCTGGACCAAGAGCTGAAACTCGTCTCTTATGGGTTATTTCAGACAATGGATTAGTTTGATCCATAAATTGCGAAAGTTGAGAAGTTCCAAAAAATTCTTTTAATGCTATCGTTAATGGTTTTGCGTTAATGAGATCTTGTGGCATCGCTGACTCAATCTCTAAAACAGACATTTTTTCTTTGATTGCCCTTTCCATCCTATATATGCCAATGCGCGATTGATTTTCAACTAATTCTCCCACTGATCTAACTCGTCTGTTTCCTAAATGGTCTATATCGTCAACCTCATTTTTACCATCACGAAGATCTAACATAAGTTTAATAATTTCAATAATATCTTCATCTCTGAGTATGGTTATTTTATCTGAACAATTTAAATTTAGTCTTGAATTAATTTTTACTCTTCCTACATCGGACAAATCATAACGTTCTGAAGCAAAAAATAAATTTTTAAAGATTTGATTTGCAATTTCATAAGTGGGAGGCTCACCTGGTCTTAAAATTTTATAAATATCGCTAATTGCTTCTTCTTTATTATTATTTTTATCTGCAAATATAGTTTTAAGCAAATAAGGTCCTTTGTTAATGGGGTTAGTATTTGAAATTTGAATCGTTTTAATATTATTTTTTATAATTTTAGCTAATATTTCTTCAGTGATCTCTGTTCCTGAGGAAATATTTTCCTCAGACCCCAAATCTACATTATTGTGCAAAAATCTTTCATAAATTGATTCGTTTGAAACATAAATATCTTTTAATCCATTGTTATAAAGCTTTTGTGCTTGTGACAAATTAGTTCTAGATCCCAATTTAACTACTACTTTATTAGTCTTTGCATCAATTATTTCTTCTGAAATTTTTTTAAATTTATAATTTTCTGGATTAAATACTGTTCTCCATTTATTTAATTTAGAATTATATTCAAATTTTTCATTTTCATAAAACAAATCAGCTATTTCTTTTTTATTATAATTCATTGCTTGTAACAAAGTTGAGACAAGCAATTTTCTTTTTCTATCTATCCTGAAATACAATAAGTCCTTTATATCATATTCAAAATCTAACCAAGATCCTCTATTTGGTATTACCCTACAATTAAATAATAATTTTCCACTAGAATGAGTTTTTCCTTTGTCATGATCAAAGAAAACCCCAGGACTTCTGTGCATTTGATTGACGACGACTCTTTGTACTCCATTAACTATAAACGTTCCGCTAGGTGTCATCATTGGGATTTCTCCCATGTAAACTTCTTGTTCTTTAGCAGACAATATTTCTTTTGTATTATTCTCGTGATCAATTTCGTAAATTACTAATCTTAAAGTAGGTTTTAAAGCTGATGAATAAGTTAAGTCCCTCTGAATGCATTCTTCTACGCCATATTTAGGTTTTTCCAATCGATATGATACAAATTCTAATGTCGCTTTTTCTGCTAAATCTTCTATGGGAAATATGTCTTTAAAAACTCTACTTAGACCTTTTTCTACATAATTTTTATCATTTTTATCGTTTAAGTTTAAAAATTCATTATAGGAATTTTTTTGGACTTCTATTAAATTTGGAATTGATAAAGTCTCTTTTAACTTCCCAAAATTTTTTCTGATATTCTTTTTCTCAGTAAACGATAGTTGCATTTATTGAATCTGATTTATAAAAATCAGATTTAAAAATTTTGTTATTTTAATTCTACTTTGGCTCCAGCAGCTTCTAATTTTTTCTTAATTTCTTCTGCTTCTTTCTTATTAACGCCTGATTTTACTTCTTTTGGTGCAGCTTCCACTAAATCTTTAGCTTCTTTTAAACCTAATGTTGTAAAAGTTCTAATTTCTTTTATTACGTTAATTTTTTTATCTCCAGCTGAAGTAAGCATAATTGTAAATTCACTTTGTTCCTCCGCTTGCGCTGCTGCTCCACCCGAAGCAGGTGCAACGACATTAGTTGCTGCCGCAGTTACTCCCCACTTTTCTTCTAATTGCTTTGAAAGTTCAGCTGCCTCTACTACTGTTAATTTTGATAAATCTTCAATAATCTTATTTAAATCTGCCATAAATTTTTTATGTTGATTGTTTGCTTTTTTCGAGCGCCAAAATAGCAATTTTTGAGCCTGGTGCAAGTAAAATACTTAATAATTTTTGTGCCGGAGATTGTAAAATACTAGCAATTTTAGCTCTAGCTTCGTTTAGTGTTGGTAGAGTAGCTATTTTCAGTACATCTTCAAGTTTAAGTATGTCCTCGCCCATTAATCCACCAAGAATCTTTAAGTTTTGATTCTCTTTTGAAAATTTTGTCAATATTTTTGCAGAAGAAATCGCATCTTGCGATAGTGCTACCGCAGTTGGTCCAGAAAACATACCAGCAATATCCTTACATTTTGTATCTTTTAAAGCTAATTTTGTGATTCTATTATTAGTAATTTTGAACATTATACCATGTTTCCTCATTTCAGTTCGCAGCACATCTAATTGTTTAACGCTTAAACCTTGATAATGGGTTACTAATACTGAATTACTTGCTTCAAAAAATTTTTTCATCTCGCTGATATAATTCTTTTTTTGTTCTTTGTTCATCATAAAATCAAATACTCCTATCCAATTTGAGTTTATAAGATGTTCCCATTGTAGAAGTAATAAATGCACTTTTAATAAAATTACCTTTTACTCCTGAAGGTTTTTCTTTTGAAATAACATCAAGAACAGCATTAAAATTTTTTATTAAATTTTCATCTGAAACGCTTTTATTACCTATAGATAAAGCTATATTCCCATCTTTATCATTTTTTATTTCAAGTTGCCCTGATTTTATATCTTTCACCGATTTAGTAATTTCATTTGTAACAGTTCCAAGTTTAGGGTTTGGCATTAAACCTTTTGGACCTAAAATTTTTCCAAGTTTACCTAATTTGACCATCATTTTAGGAGTGGATACAAGTTTTTCAAAATTGATTTTTCCAGCAGAAATACTATTAATCAAATCATCGGAACCAATAACATCAGCGGTACTATTTTTTGCTTCCTCTAATTTTTCTTCTTCGCAAATAACCGCGACTCTAATTTTTTTATTTTTTGCCACCGGTAAATTAAGAATGCTCCTTATGTTTGCTTCGCTTTTTTTTTGTTTTAAATTAACTCTGAAATGAACATCAACTGATTCATCAAATTTTGCCGTGCAATTTTTTTTAATAATTTTTAACAAATTTTCAATCTTATCATATTTTAACATTCTAGTTTCCTGGGGTAATGCTTTATATCTTTTAGAAATCATTAAATTTACTCCTTAACTTCAATACCCATAGAACGTGCAGATCCACATATAATTTTAGTGGCTTCTTTTAAATCTATGGCGTTAAGATCCTTTATTTTCTCTTTAGCTATTTGTTCCGCTTGCTTCATCGTTATTGAGCCTTTAATAATTCTTCCTGGCTCTTTAGATCCGCTCTTTAACTTTGCTGCTTGTTTAATGAAGTGGGAAGCTGGTGGTGATTTAATAATAAAATCAAATTTTTTATCTTTGTAAACCGTTATGACAACTGGAACAGGGTTTCCCATAAGATTTTTTGTTTTTTCATTGAATGACTTACAAAATTCCATAATATTAATTCCTCTTTGTCCAAGAGCTGGTCCAACTGGTGGAGCAGGATTGGCTTGCCCCCCTTTGATTTGAAGTTTTACATATTCTTTAATTTCTTTTTTTGCCATTACGATATTTTTTCAACCTGGTTAAATTCCAATTCAACAGGAGTTGGTCTTCCAAAAATCATAACCGAAACCTTAAGTCTTGATTTTTCATCGTCAGTTTCTTCAACAAGTCCATTAAATGACGCAAAAGGACCATCAATAACTTGTACTTTTTCGCCAATGTTGTAACTTATAAAAGATTTTGTTTGAACTGCTCCGTCATTAATTTGCCCTTTAATTTTTTCTACTTCTTTTTCTGAAACAGGAAGTGGTTTTCCCTTTTGGCCCAAAAAACCACTCACTTTTTTTATATCCTTTATTAAGTGATATAACTGGTTATCCATATCCATTTTGACCAAAACATATCCTGGAAAATATTTTTTATTCCTTTGAACACGCTTACCTCTTCTAACTTCAGTTACTTCATGAGTGGGCACTAGTACTTCTTCTATCTTATCTTCTAATTTTGCTTTAATGGCTTCTTTTTTAATTGCGTCTGCAACCTTCTTTTCAAAGTTAGAATATGACTGGACAATGTACCAATTTTTCATAATTTAAAAACTTATAGTTAATATAAAGTTCAATAAAAATTTGAGTATTTGGTCTAAAATCAAAAAAAATATAGCAGCAACTATAGCTAATAAAACAACCATTACCGCGCCTGTTATCGTTTCTTTTCCTGTTGGCCAAGAAACTCTAAAGGCTTCGTTCTTCACTCCTTGAATAAACTTAAATGGAT
>Ga0187833_10004405_pt1 | contig 13791 bp, 10 predicted proteins | sample ETNtaG_37_FD_167968 | JGI IMG/M metagenome (GOLD analysis project Ga0187833, IMG submission 167968) | Marine microbial and viral communities from oxygen minimum zone, Eastern Pacific Ocean - ETNP2014_SV_400_PacBio MetaG (Illumina Assembly) | ecosystem: Environmental > Aquatic > Marine > Hypoxic... | reverse complement strand
ATTTCTTCAAATTTTCTGAACAATCGTCGATGACCTAAATGAGTAAATCTGGTAAAATCATATTCCTTCATATGCACTTGCTGCATAAAAGGAGTTTCCGCATATACTATTCCAGAAGACTTAAGAACTCGAAATATTTCATTAACACAGCGTTGTGGATTTAATACATGCTCAAGCACCGCCTGGATTATGACACAATCAAAGATTCCATTTTCAAATGGTATGTTATGGGCATCACTAATTATTTTTGTAAATGGTCCAAAAGAAACATCAGATTCAATGATTTCATACGATTCATTGGAATATATTTCTTCTATACCATTTCCTTGAATACTACCACCAATAATTAGAATTACTGAGTTGTCAGGAATAATAGTTACTAACTCATGATAATTATCTCTGGCTTTTATATTTAAGCTAATCGACGGAATAATTTTTCTTATTGCTGCTTTAATTTTGCTTTTACCTAAAAGAATAGTAGTCGTCTTTTTGCTCATAAAATCTTTAATTGAAAAAAGACTGTTTTCTTCATTAATTAAAATTGGAATACCATCAATGATAGGATATAAAATACTTTCATCGGTTTCACTCACTAAATAATCATCTTCTATGCGAAGCTTAGCACTCGTAGAAGGACAGATTAATTTTTGTGTAATTCTTTCTGAAATATTTATTTTGATTTTTCCGTTATCCAGTCAATAACAAAATAATTGCGGAGAAAGTATGATCTATAATATTTTATAACCCACTCGGTTTTATTCTATTTCTTCCCAGTTAAATACGATTTTCCCATCAAACTTACTGGAAAATCTATCCCGGTAATAATCCCTGTTAAGAATCTCTTCATGGGAAAGTTCTCGATTTTTTTTACCCAATGATTGTTTCCAAGCAGGATATTCTCTTTTAATTATGTCAAATCTCTCTAGTTCAGGTCTATTAGAAAACTCCTTGAGTTTTCTCAACATGCTTGGAGAGATGGAAACTGAACCATCCTTTGTCTTATCTTCATCTAGAATGGTGAAATGACGCTCAATTAAATTTGCCCCTAACGCTAAAGCAATTTTGCTAGCCCAAATACCATCTTTTGAAACTAGTGTATGATCACTCCATCCAACGTGATCTGTAAATAGGCGCAACCAATCCATTCGGGCTAAGTTGCAATCATTCAAGGGAGTAGGGTAAATAGTCACACAATGTAAAAAAGCGAACTCAGTGCCTTGCAAAATTTTGGCAGCTTCTTCAATCTCATTATTATGTGTAGCTCCAGTAGAGACAATGACCTTTGACCACCACTGCTTTACATCCCTTAGCAGGGGAAATGAAGCACAGTCATAACTCGCTATCTTGACAGCATCAAAACCCAAATCTTTCACTTCATAAGCTGTTTTACGAGTGAATACTGTAATCATTGACTTTATTCCAGCTAACTTACATTCCTCAACAAACCAAACTTCATCTTGTAAGGATAAATCAAGTTTTGATAGACGGTCCAGTTCAGTTTTATAAGGCCTCTTGATAGTTAATGGAACTCCATTATTATCTATTGACCCTTCTTCAAATCTTTCCCTCTGTGCGAGTTCCTTTGATCGAATCGCCTGTATCTTTACATAATCAGCACCAGCCTCAGCTGCTGAATGAATCATTTGTTTCAATATTTCATGATTACCATTGTGATTTTGACAAGCTTCCGCAATGATAATTGGTGAGGAGTTTTTACTCATTTAATGAATCAAACCTGACTTATTTATAGCTTAGATTTGGTGTGCTTCAAGCTTTTTATGAACTTCTTAACAAGAAATCTTCTTGTCGCAAAAACAGATTCGTAGCCATAGCCACCAATATGTGGGGTCAAAATCAAATTGTCATTTCTCTTAGCATAATCAACAACTGGATGATTCGATGGAACATGACCGTCCCATTTGCTATCATCAGCAATTACATCCAAACCAGCAGCGGATATCTTTCCTGTTTCAAGAGCTCTAATTAGAGCTTGTTCATCAATCAGTTCACCTCTGGCTGTATTAATTAATATCAAACCTTCCTTCATCAGATTAATCCTTTCTTCCGAAAGGAATCCGTAAGTGGATTTGTTGAGCGAGAGATGTAGTGAAATTACATCCGATTTTGAAAGCAATTCATTAAGACTACAGTTTGTTATTCTACTATCTTTGATTTGTTTATTACGATTTACCTTATCAAAAACAAGGACATCCATATTAAAGGTTATCCCATATTCAGCAACTATTCGCCCTAGTCTACCGTAACCTATAATCCCGAGTATTTTACCACTTAATTCATTGCAGTAATAATCGCCCCGCGACCATAACCCTTCAATAACACTATTGTGTGCAATTGAAAGTTTTCGAGTTATAGATAATAAAAGAGCCCAAGTATGCTCGGCTGTGGTATGAATATCCCTTAAGAATTCTTTTTCGCCCTTAAGACTAATAATTGTAATGTTGTGTTCTTGCGCATAATTTAAATCTATATGATCAAGTCCTGTTGTGGGTGACATTAACCATCTTAAATGTGTAGCCAACGCCAAAACATTCGCACTAACATCTAGTCCAAGACGAGAAAACAATACATTATAGTTTTTTTCTACAAGAATTTCTACAAAGTCAGTTTGATTATCGCAAGATACATAATCAACATTTCCTAATGATTCAATTATTCTCTTAGATTGTTCATCATATGTATTTTTTTCCAGGTGTAATATGTTCATATCAGTTTTTCTCTTAGCAATAATTCCGCAAATCGAAAATCCATTTCAGTGTCAATGTTAATAGAACGATATGTTGGCATAATCCACGCACGAGAGTCTTTACCCTTAAATGAACCATTTAGGAGAACTTCTCGCCGCATCGCATAAATAGCACCATTTCTTATAAATACTGGTTTGAGTTCTTGTCTCGGTTGATTTTCATAAGCTTCCACAAACGGAGGATCAATAAGCCTATCTTCTTCTAAATATTTCATTCTAGCTGGATGGTAACCATTAACTGCAACAACACTTATAACACTATCTGCCTCTGATTTTTCAAGTAACTTCAGCGCATCATCAATATCATTAACTAATCTAAAAGGTGATGTGGGCTGCAACATCACTACGGCGTTATATTCAACATTTGACTTAGACTTTTCAACTTCTATTAAGGCATGTTTTATTACATCAATAGCATTGGCATCATCTGTCGCTAACTCAGCAGGTCTCACAAAAGGTACATCAGCACCGAAAGATCGAGCTATAGAAGCAATCTTTTCATCATCAGTGGAAACAATTGTGCGTGAAATTCTTTTCGATGCATTAGAAGTCTCAATCGTATGAACTATAAGAGGCTTCTCGCCCAGAATTCTAATATTTTTTTGGGGAACACTTTTTGAACCACCACGTGCCGGTATGACGGCCAGTGTTTTCATTCTTTGTTTTCAGATCTGCTGTTAACCGATGATCGAACAAAACTTAATCCAACATAAACACATGGATGAGAGTCCAAGATTTCACTGTGGCGGAATAGATGCCAACCATCGTATATGATTCCAGGGAATCTCAAGTCTTTTGCCATATTGAAGACATTTATATTTTTATAATATGAATGATTATTTAAAAACAAAACAGCATCCTTACCTTTGAATCCTGTGGGTAATTCCGCGAAATCAAAACCGAGTGATTCTAGTTCCTCACATGAGATTACAGGATCATGAACTAAAACCTTATTAACTTTACTTTTAAGCTCATTTGCAATTTCTAAAGCTGAGGATCCTCGCAAATCTGTGGTCTCAGGATCACCTTTAAAAGCTAAGCCACAAACAAGCACTTGAGAGTCCAATGGATTCTTACCAGTTTTTTCAAACTGCTCAAGAACCGAATCAACTACATATTGTATCATTCCTTCGTTGATACTGCGACCATATTCTGATAAGGTCTTACTACCACTTTTACTCTTAAAATCGAAAGCAAGAAAATAGGGATCCTTTGTTAAACAAGGCCCACCAACACCAGGGCTTGGGAAAGGAACTTGATCTCTGGGATAACCACTATTAGCAGCTTGTATGCATTCAACAATATTGATATCAAAGCTTTGTGCTATCTGCGCAACTTGATTTGAAAATGCAAATGAGAGATCACGATAACAATTATTTATCAGCTTGATAAATTCTGCCGCCTCAATTGATTCAACACGTATTATATTTGATGTCAATTCACGAAATATTGCTACTGTCGCTTCAACACTATCCCGATTTAAGCCACCAATAATTTGTGGCAAACTTCTTAATTCTTCTAATGCTCCTCCCTCTATGGTTCTTTCCGGGGCAAATGAAAGGTGAAAATCAGTTGCACCATCCAAACCAGATTTTGACTCTAAAACAGGTAAAATCTTTTCCCGAGTAGTACCAGGAGGAACTGTTGATCTGAGGACAACAAGATCCCCATTTTTTAGACATCCCCCTATAGACTCAGCTGCCATTAGTAATCGGGATAAATCTGGACTTTTCTTATCATTCTGAATTGGATTCAAAGGAGTCCCAACACACATAATATAGATATCTCCCACATCAGGTATCTCAGTTGACATCTTCAAATTCTTAGCCAATTGCCGATTAAGTATTTCCTCTATCCCAGTTTCGTGAATGTGAGACTTACCATCAGAAAGATTCCTTATCAAATCCTGATTAACATCCACACCAGTTACATGAAAACCTTCTTCGGATAACCCTAAGGCTAATGTTAATCCTACATACCCCATTCCAATTATAGCCACATTTCTATGTACCGCAACTCGCTGTTCCCACAAATGATGATAATTAAATATGCCAGTAGGTCGACCATCATAATCAATTTTTATTATCTTCCCCAAAAACCCTCGACTTTTTCTGTCACGTTTTTCAAGTTCGGATGGAATAGCTTCAAGTATCTGCTGGTAGGAATATTCTTTGGGGAAAAGTATGGGATCTTTGGCCATTATATCCTTAGCTGAAAAATCAAAATTTTCATTTGTTAATAATGCTCGGCGCAAATCACCATCTGTGATAGTACCTATAACTCTTTGTTTATTATCTATAACAATTGCAATCCCAGCTGGTATATTTTTACTTTTACAGCCATTCTGTTTTTGAATTATTTCTTGAAACTTAGCATCGGGATTCACACTAATTAAATCCATGTCATTAGTCAACTTATGAGACTTGGCAACCATTATTGATTATAAACTTTATCAAGTATCCAATCAGAAGCTATTTTTAACCCATCTTTTTTTGCCGATTGAATTCTTGATTTAGTCCTTCTATAAATATGAGGATTCAACAATATTTTAACGGTCTTAATAATTTCAGTTTCATCCCATTCAAAACCCATGTCGAATCCTAATCCGAGTTTTTGGATGCATTCAGCATTATGGCCCATTTCCGCATTTTCTTCCTCATAAACAAGTATCATTGGTGTATCTGAACCAATACAGGCTGTCAAGGTCCCTACACCAGGACGACAAATAACAACATTGCAAGAAGCATAATCATCATATTGTGTAAAGTTGAAGGTTTGAACATTATCACTATTCTCCGCCGGTACATATTTCATTAAATATTCAGGTAAATACATTTCGTAATCAGAAATAGAGGTTAATAATGGAATAATAAAGGCTGCCCAGTTTTTCATGGCTTCAGTCAGACCAATTTGAACAGAAATCCTAGGTTTTTTAGATTTAGGAATTTCATTTATATTGGATTCTGTACACATCCATGGAAGAGGTAAAGCATTTGTACGGTTCAAAACACCCGGCATAGCCAAATCAGCTAAACAGAGCATGTCAGGGTTGTATTTTTCGAGAAGAAACCTTTCTCGATAAATAAATTCCTGAACTGTATTATTTGAAGGATAAGCTTTTTCAAAAATGTCTGACCATAGAAACGAACCCATTAGAACCGTATCTTGCCGTATGTTTAATGCACCAACAAGATTATCAGAAATGACTATATCGGCACTCAGTAAAATAGATTCATTAGCTATTCGAGTCTCCCAACTTGTGATTCTGCCATCATCATAAATTTCAGGATCCAGGCTCCACTCAACTCCGGGTTGCATACATCCATAGTGAAATATAATATTTTTGGGATTATAATTGTTTTTGAGATAGGATTTCCTCTGCCAATCTTCACACCATATATGAATTTCCAATCCAATTTCCGCACTATTCAAATAATCCACCAAAGACATGACTCGTGAAAAGTGACCTAGTCCCGAAGGACATACTAAGAAAGCAATGAGCACTCAGTACTTATACTGGAGTTTCCAATAATTCTTCAATATGAAGGGCTATAGATGACGCTTGAATCTGCTGCCATAAAGGTATTGGCCAGTCAAATGCACTTTGAATAGCAAGAAAAAAAGTTTCCAATTCCTTAAAATGACCCTTTTCGGTGACATCTGTGCTGTATTTCTCTTCTAATGGACCAAATATCTCTAAATTCCTGTAATTGTTCAAATAGAACACTGACTGATCACAAAAAACATGAAATATTTCCTTAGGATAGGCTCTAGATCCCAATGATGTATATGTAAGATTACCAATGGAACCATCTTTGAAAGATATAGTAGCGGAGAAATTTTCATTTCTTCCGAATATTTCATCATTATTACCAATTGATAATGCAGATATCTTTTCAACTTCGGCACCAGCAAGAAATGTAAAGACATCGTAGATATGACAAGCCTCTCCAAGATTTCGGCCTCCCCCTTCTTTACTTCTTTGCCAGTGTTCTTTGTTTAAACATTTCGTGTTAATCTGATAATTCATGACAATAGGGCTATTTCGCTTCTCAGTTAATCGCTTTATTTTCTCTATATAGGGTGAGAACCGCCTATTAAAACCAGTCAACAACAATGGTACCTTCTGGTCTCCTTTAATGTTATCATAGTACTCTTTAATCTTATTTAGTGCATCCCACTGAATCGCAAGAGGTTTTTCAACAAATACATGCTTGCCAGCTTCCAAACACTTTAAGACTATTTCGGAATGAGTATCATGGCGAGTACCAATCAGAACAGCATCAATATCCTTAGAAGCTATAATATCATCTAATGAAGTTGACACGAAGTCAGCTCCATAATTTTTTGCAACCTCTAAAGAACTGGCACCTTTTTTATTTACAATAGCGCTAATTTTTACTTGATCTTTTAGTTTTACGAGATTTGGTAGATGAACATCTCTTACAAATGAGCCAGCTCCAATAATGGCAAGTCGCACTTTCCCTGAAGAAGGTTTAGATGCCAATTGAATAATCGTATGAGATTTTTCCTCAAGGGTTCTATCGGAAGTATAATTAATGAAAATTCCAGGTAATTGGTTGTCACCTTTTATTAATTGATCATAACCCTCTCTCACTGTCAACAATGAAACTTCTTCATTTGCTATCAAGGACAAGTCTAACTGTCCTGAAGCAAGCAATCTTAGATATTCGGCCATATTTCGTTTCTCGGTCCATCGAACATAGGAATAAGGATAATCAAAGCCCTCATCCTCATACTTTGGATCATACCTTCCAGGACCATAGGAACTTGAACCAACAAATTCAATCTCCTTGCGCATAAACGGATTCTTCATAATACTCATTGGCACAAATCCTAAAGCTACAACTCTACCTTTTTGTCTGGTAGTTTCCATGGCTGTTTTGATAATTTCACCACTGTCAGAGCTTGCTGTTATTATGCAGCGATCTAGTCCCATAAACTCTGTCTCATTATTTATGCAATTAATGAACAATTCTGGTTTAGCTAGTGCAAAATCAGCACCAATTTTAAGTGCTTGAGAAACTCTTTTTTCATCTATATCCAACCCAAAAACTCTGCAACCAGCAATTTTCAGTAAACGCACTGTTAATAACCCAACCAAGCCTAATCCGATTACACCAACAAATTCACCCATCCGTACATCACTTTGTCTGACTCCCTGCATTGCTATAGATCCTACAGCAACAGATGAAGCATCTTTGATACCGCAACCTTCTGGAATTGGTAAAACCAAGTTCTCCGGCACCACTACCAATTCAGAATGTGTTGCACAATTTGCACCAGCACAGGCGACCAAATCACCGACACCAAATCCATTCACTCCTTCACCAACTGAAATAACTCGACCTGAACAAGAATAACCGAGAGTTATGAGATGATCACTAACCAGATCATTGTCTGATAGTCTAGTAAAAATTCTTTCAACAGTTTTTTTTACTCCTTGCTTTTTGAGATAATTTAAAACTTTACTTATCAGCTCACGAGACTGGGAAATTGTGCTGGATATTTCTTCAGTATTGTCTTCATTTTGATTTAAACCTAAAGCACGCAGTGTTGCCAACTCCGTACCACTACTTATTAATGAAAACTCAACTTCAACTAGTAGGGTACCCTTTTCAAGAAGTGATGATGGTACATCCAATACTTTCACCCCTTTTCTTGATGCTACAACTTGTTTCACAAAAAAATATTCTCTACGTTAATCAAGATGTTTGAAATATATTTTGAAAAAATATTAATAGGTAAAATAATTACATTATAATCATAATCATTCTACAAAAACTTTTTCACCTCTAGATATTGATTTTAATAGCATTTGTGCTATCTCTCGACGTGCCAACCAAGATTGAGGTAATTGATTTTGTAAAAGTGATTTTCGAAATTCAGTACCACTGATCTGGTAGAAATTTCTTGATTTTTTTTCATCCTTCAAGTCAGTTTGAATATAGCATTTTTGTTTCTTTGAATAAACTACCTCATCAAAGGCTATGATTTCTATTCCAATATCACCGATTTTATCAAAAACTTCTTTGGAATTTGATGAGCCATAATAATTAGCGATACCAGTATGATCTCTTCCAACAATAAAATGAGTGCACCCGAAATTCTTCCGACAAATCGCCGTAAATATTGCTTCTCTTGGCCCACCATAGCGTGAATAAGTACCAAACGCTGATAAGACAAATCTATCCTTCATTAAATAGTTTTTGAGCATCATTTCATAACTCTTCAAAATATATTTTGAATTGAAATCACCCTTTTTTTTACTTCCAACTACAGGATGTAAGAGAACACCATCACAGAACTCATCTTCAATTACTCTCGAAAGAATATATTCGTGCCCTCTATGGGCAACATTCCGAGTATGGAAACCTGCAATCTTTTCCCATCCTTTTTCATAGAACAGTTTTCTCAACTGTCGCGGAGTGAACTCATATTTACCCATTGAAAAAGCTGTTGGATTAATTGAGATTAATTCTCCAGCTAATAAAAACGGTTTTTGATTTAGAACTCTTTCTACACCTAAATGTTTAGGATCCTCCGTGCCAAAAACAGCCTTTGAAATTAGTGCTTTTTGATTGTTGTAAATCTGTTGTACTCGCATTGTTGCAAGAGGTCTCTTCCTAGAATCGAGCAAACAACAATCTTCTCCTATTGAAATCGCCTCACCATCCGATTCTTCAATATCCAATGTTATAGGTAGAGGCCATATCAACCCATTTGATAATTGCATATTTGTTATTACAGAATGCAGATCATCCTGATGCATAAAACCACTAATAGGGCTGAAAGCTCCTACAGCAATCTGAAAAATATCTCTTGCAGAGTCTTCGTTAATTACAATCTTGGGCATGAATTCAATGTCATTAATGTCCATATCTCCAATCCGCACTAGAATACCACCAAATGGCTCAATTGGAACGCTTGCAAAATGTTCATTCAAATAATCTAAAGGCAAATTGAAATCATCTATCATAGCATCTACTGTTATAGGAGAATTTTTCTTTATACCTTCTACATGAGCTATCACCCTGTTCATCGTGTTTATGGATCGAATTGGGTGTTTCCCAACAGCTGTTTCGGCCGAAAGCGTCAATCCATAAAAACCATCCAAAGCTGCAATAGTCACATCCTGGATCTCCGCTCTAGTTGGTTTTGAGTTACTAACCATGGACTCTAAAAGATTGGTAGCGACAAAAACACCTTTATCATTTGATTTACATCGATCTAAAATATATCTTTGAATAAAAGGAATTTTCTCTACCGGAATTTCCTTCGACATATCCCCTCGATCAATCAATAAGAAATCCGATTTTTCTATAATTTCTTCAAGATTAATTAACGCCAACCTATTTTCAATTTTTGATATTATACGCATTTTATTATTTGTGACCTCTTTTACAAGATCAACATCCGCGCCTGACCGAACATAGGAGACCGCGATATTAGAAATATTTTCCTTCAACCCTAGACCTATAGCCTCTTCATCTTTTGCTGAAAGAACAGATAACTCACTCTGACTCTCAAATGCTTTATCTACAAACACAGCTTTCTTATTCAGCAATTCTCCATTGGCAATGACCTTTCCAATGATATAACCAGAGGATTTAGTAGATACATCGACAACTGAGATTATTGGGCCAAAATTATCAATGTAAACTAAATCTCCTAAGGATAAGGTTTTTATAGCTTCAATTGGGGTCAGGAAAAATGATTTATTAGAAATTTTATCGACCGCAATTATAGTAGAATCATTAGAAACGGAAGAAAACCTTTCCATAACTTTGCTGTTAACATATATCTGAACATATTCTCCTTCCTGAAGAAATAGAGAAGCATCATCTAAGAGCCCGGATCGAATCTGTGCACCTTCCGTATCAAGCACATAGTCAATTCCCACGTTATTAGCAAGATTGGTGGAGTATTTTAGATCTTCAATAGAGGAATGAGACATGTTTAGTCGAATAAAATCTACGCTCTTGTTTTTCATAATTCTGAAGATACGTTCTGAATTAGAAGATGGTCCAATTGTAACCATTAATTTTATCAACTTAGAGTTCACTTTTTATTAAGAGTTAGTAAATTTTCAAATATAAATAGGATCAGAACCTTATCTGATTCACAATTTTTTTGATTCCATCAGGAACCACAGATTGATATGTTTTCCACAACAAGAGATTTCTTTTGAACATTGCTAAATCTGATTTAAAATTCCCTTCATAATTAATAATTTTTTTGTCAAGTAACTTGTTCGCTTGTTCATAGAGTTTTTGATCCATAGTATTCATACTAACAAGCTTAGCAATATCTTTTTCATTAGCGTGAAAATCATTTGATATTTTTGATTTTTTTGTTTTCGAACGATGAACATGTTTCTTAGAATACATAATATTAAAATCATAACCTATCTTCTTAAATTCGTCTCTTAATATTACTAAGCTTTCATCAAAACGCTCAGTAACACCAACAAACCAGAACTCATGCCTGAGTCTAGAAATTGCAGCATCAAAATCCAATGAGTTATCAATAACATGAGTTTGAAAATTAGTACAATAATTTTTAATTTCATATTTATCCGAAATATGTTCTGAATATTCTATGAACATTTGAATATTTTCTCTAAAATCGCAGTTTGCATAATCAGGTAATCGGCCCGCTCGAACATACTTATCGCGTAAATAATAATAAGCTGATAAAACTCTCTGAATTGGGTTTCTTAAAAATACCATGACTTTAAAATCGGTAAATCGATTTGGGAAAGGGAAAGCATGGCTACTAATACAATGAATATCTTTATACTGATCAAGTATTTGTTTCAATTCATCATCACTTAAAATTTTTTGTAATTTATCTGGACCTCCCGTTGGATGATTACGATTATAACCAAGAATTATATCAAAAACATCTTTTTGGATTTTAAGATATTGAGGGCCAAAATTTCTACCAAGTATAGTCTTAAAGGTAACTCCTCCTGTTCTAGTTATATGATGAAAAACAAACAAATCAAAAAAAGTATGAAATAGAATATTTAAATTTTAATAATATAATACAATACTAAATTAATTAACGTCTTAAACGATTTACAATATTTTGAAATTTATTAGGGATCATTGATTTATATTTCTTCCACAATAATAACTCCATCTTAAACTTAATTAAATCAGCATTAAAATTCCCTTCATAATTTTTGATTTTTTCATCTAATATATTATTCGCTTCTTCATATACTTTTAAATCTAAGGCATTTAATCTGATAAGTGTTTCATGATCTCTCTGATTATCAAATACTTGATTTTTTAAATATAGGTTTTTATGAGAAAAAGAATTGACATTTCTTTTGAAATACATAATATTTAAATTTTTGCCAATTATTTTAAATTGATTTTTTAATATTAACAGACTTTCATCAAAACGCTCAGTAACACCAACAAACCAGAATTCATTTTTTAGTCTGGAAATTGCTGCATTAACATCTAGGGAGTTATCGATAACATGTGTTTGAAAATTAGTACAGTAATTCTTAATTCCATATTTATTAGAAATATCTTTTGAATATTTTATGAACATTTGAATATTTTCTCTAAAATCATGGTTTGCATAATCAGGTAATGGACGCCCTCTAGAAAATCTATCACATAATGTAAAATAAAGAGATAATATTTGTTCTACAGGGTTTCTTAAAATAACCATAACATTAAAATCAGTGAATCTATTGGGAAATGTAAAAGCATGGCTACTAATACAATGAATATCCTCATGTTGATCAAGTATTTGTTCCAATTCATTGTCCGTTAAAGATTTTGTTAGTGCATCTGAACCACCAGATGGATGATTTCGTTCATAACCGAGTACTTTAGATATTTCATTTCCATGAATCATAAGAAGATATTTTCCATAATGTCTATTTAAAATATAATTTAAAGTTCCTCCACCAGTTCGTGTTATATGATGAAAAACAAACATTCGTTTATTAATATAAGAAATCTATAAATGAATAAATTTGTTTATCACCGTATATACTCAACAATCACTTAATCAGAAAATTGATAAATAATATCTCTTATCTCATTTTTTCTTTCAATAAAATTCTCGTTATTCCGGTAACCCCTAAAATGGAATCCAAATGGTTTATTATTCCATATAAATTCTTCACAACCAAAGGTGGTAGTGTCTGGATAATCGTAATCTTTAAAGAAATTTTTTGAAAAGTACTTCTCTTTCTTAGGAATATATGACCACGAATCAGGAAATAATAAATCTAAAATTCTATCTTTTAATTTTAATTTATTATTTAATCTATATTTAGTGGGATTAAAACATGGTTTAATACAAAAATATAAAACTTTATTAGAATCAATAAACTTCTTGTATATGCGCCAACCTGTATCTGGTTGACAATTTATCCATAATCGTTCATTATTTTTGGAAAATCTACTTAAATAATAATTCTTCTTTGGAGTAAATCTACTGTCACCTGGAAGAAAGTCTAATGATTTCAAAGGAATATTGTTTAAATCATAGAACGAAAAATGTGGGGAGGGAAAATATCGGTATTTGAAAATCCACTGAGGATTCCATGGTGCTCCAAAAATACTTATATTATTCCTTTCCATAAATGACGGAATAATTTTCATCCAGTCATTTAAGACAATAAAAAAATCTGGATCCATAACAACTAGATACCGCGTATTGACATGTTTTAAAGCAATATTTAATCCTTGAGAATGATGCAAACTGTCGGGAGCCCAATGTTCATTTATATTTTTTCTTACACCTTCAACAATTTGAAATCTTGAATCAGAATAATTCAGCTGATCTTCATTCCCGAAAGGTGTGTTTTCTACAATAATCCAATCATATAGAGTATGGTCATTCAATTTTAAGATTAACTCACTATTTAATTCAATAAATTGAGAACTGTTAAAAGAAACTGAGCATACTGTAATATCTTTCCCTTTTTTCTCAATGTTCATATTATAATAAGATTATATAAATAATAAATT